>Ga0209055_1001387_pt1 | contig 16039 bp, 14 predicted proteins | sample GraSoiAngelo_110_FD_185875 | JGI IMG/M metagenome (GOLD analysis project Ga0209055, IMG submission 185875) | Grasslands soil microbial communities from the Angelo Coastal Reserve, California, USA - 14_0903_12_30cm (SPAdes) (version 2) | ecosystem: Environmental > Terrestrial > Soil > Grasslands ... | reverse complement strand
GGCTCCTACACGGCAGCGGCGAAAGCGTTGGGCTTGCAGACCTCGAAGCTTAGCCGCCGCATCGCTGCGCTAGAGACCGAGCTCGGCGTGCGCCTCATAAACCGCACGACGCGGCGTCTCTCGCTCACCGAAGCAGGCAAGACATTCCATCGCCATTGCTTGGCGCTCCTCGATGAAGCGCAGGCGGCGAAAGACGCCATGAGCCAGATTCTCGCCTCGCCACAGGGCCTCGTGCGCATCGCTTGTCCCACCGGTCTGCTGCAAGGCGGCGTCGCCGACGTGCTCGTGCGCTTCCTCGCCAAGCAGCCGCGAGTGCGCATCGCGCTCGACGCCACCAATCGCCGCGTCGACGTCGTCGACGAAGGCCTCGACATCGCTTTGCGGGTTCGCAAGCCACCACTGGAGGATTCCGATCTCGCCATGCGCACGTTCGGGCCCGACGAGATGATCCTCGTCGCCAGTCCCGAATTGATTGCCGCGCATGGCGAACCACAAACGCTCGAAGATATTGCACGAATGCCGACGCTTTCGATGGCGAGCGCCGACGAGCGCTCGACCTGGCGCTTCCTCGGCGTGGACGGCGAGCCCGCCGAACTGACACACTCGCCGCGCCTCTGCACGGACGATCTCTTCACGCTGCGGCGTGCGGCGCTGCAAGGAATTGGTGCAGTCCTAGTCCCGCGTCTCCTCGTTGCGAACGATTTGGAGGGCGGCGCGCTCATCCGACTGCTGCCGTCGCTCAAGGCTCACGTCGGAATCGTGCACGCTGTTTTCCCGTCGCGGCGCGGAATGGTTCCCGCAGTGCGCGCGCTCCTCGACTTGCTCTCAGAGACTGTCCGCCTGCTCCCGAGCTAACCAGTTGTCTATATGTGACACGCCCCCGTCGCAACCTCAAACCGCTGCCAACGTCGGGGTTTTGGCGGAAGGTGTGAGATTCGAACTCACGAGGGACTTGCGCCCCTGCCGGTTTTCAAGACCGGTGCCTTAAACCGCTCGGCCAACCTTCCGGCATGCGATCGGCAAGTGCCTGTCGGCGCTTGAAATTGTATCACCCGCCCCCACATCAAGAATTGCGATAGCCCTGCGCGCGAATGATCGTTATACTTCCGCGCGATTGAAACTTCGCCGGCATTGGCCTACTCTAAGCGTGCGTCAATGCAACTCTTTGAAAGAGGCTGAATATGCAACCTGAACTTCAACCGGTTCGAACCGGCAATTCCATACCGGCGCAGGACTATGCGGTGCAGCAGCACCGGGTGCTGCGCAATACCTATTGGCTTCTCGCGCTCTCGCTGATTCCTACGGTCATCGGCGCGGCGATCGGAACGAATCTCGACCTCGGGTTCATGCGCGCGAGCCCGATGCTCTCCTTCTTCGCGATCCTTGCGATTTTCTACGGATGGATCTTCGCGATCGAGCGCAACCGCAACAGCTCGCTCGGCGTTGGCCTGCTCCTCGGGTTCACGTTGTTCATGGGGCTACTGCTCGGGCCATTGCTTCAGTCCGTGCTGGGATTGAGAAACGGCATCCAACTCGTGATGATGGCCTTCGGCGGCACGGCCGCGGTGTTTGCAGTGATGGCCGGAATCGCGACCACGACCAAGCGCAACTTGAGCGGCATGGCGAATTTTCTCACGGTGGGCGCGGTCGTCATCATGCTCGCGGTAGTCGCCAACGTCTTTTTCCAGAACGTGACGGCGTACCTCGTCATCCTGGCGGGCTTCGTGCTGCTCTCGACGCTCTTGATGCTGTGGCAGATCAACGCGATCGTGCGCGGCGGCGAGACCAACTACGTCTCGGCGACCCTGACGCTGTACGTCTCGATCTACAACCTGTTCTCTAGCCTGCTCCAGCTTCTCGGCATCTTCGGCGGCAGCCGCGACTGAAACTCCGATCCGGACCGAAAAAGGGCGCTGCGGCGCCCTTTTTCATTGATCGCGCTCGAACAGCGCGATCGACTCCACGTGCGAGGTGTGCGGGAACATGTTGAGCACCCCGGCCGCGGCGAGACGGTACCCCTGCACGTGAACCAGCACTCCGCCGTCGCGGGCCAAGGTCGCCGGATCGCAGGCGACATACACGATCCGCGACGGCGGCTTCGCGGCGAATGATTTCACCAGCTCGATCGCCCCTTCCCTCGGCGGGTCGAGCAGCGCCTTGTCGCACGCCGGCAAGCCCGCGCACGCCGCGGCGTCGAAGAGGTCCGCGAGCACGAAGCGGCAGCGATCGGCGAGGCCGTTCGCCCTGGCGTTCTCCTGCGCGCGGGCAAGCAGGCCCGCGCTGGCTTCCACCCCGAGCACCTCGGCGCCGCGGCTTGCGATTGGCAGCGTGAAATTGCCCAGCCCGCAGAAGAAATCGGCGATTCTCTCGCCCGGTCGCGGATCGAGGAGCGACAGCGCCCGGCCCACCAGCAGCCGGTTCACCGCGTGGTTGACCTGGGTGAAATCGGTCGGGCCGAACGCGATGCGAAGCCCGTATTCGGGCAGCGTGTAGTACAGGCCCGGCGCCGCCTGCGGCCAGAACGGATGCGCCGAGTCGGGCCCTTCGGGTTGCAGCCACAGCTGCACGCCGTGGTCCTCCGCGAAGCGCTTGAGGCGTTCGCGGTCCTCCGCCCCGACCGCTTCGAGCACGCGCAGCACGAGCACCGTAAGCGCATCGCCGACGGCGACTTCGATCTGTGGAATGCGCCCCTGCATGTCGAGGGTGTCGATGAGTGCGCGCAGCGGCCGGATCAGGGCCGACACTTTCGGCGGCAGCACCTCGCAGCTCGTCATCTCGGTGACGTAGCTCGACCTGCGTTCGCGAAATCCGACCAGGGACCCGCCCTTCTTCTCCACCCAGCGCACCGACATGCGCGCGCGGTGGCGGTATCCCCACGCGAGCCCGTGCAGCGGCCGCAACACCGTCTCGGGACGGACCCGACCGAGGTGCCAGAGCGCGTCTTCGAGCACGCGCTGCTTGGCCGCCACCTGCGCGCGTTCCTCGATGTGCTGCATCGAGCACCCGCCGCAGGTCCCGAAGAAAGCGCAGCGCGGGGAAACCCGCGCCGCGCCCTCCTGCTCGATCCGCACGATCTGCGCGGCTTCCCACGCGGGCTTCTTGCGGTAAGCGGAGTACTCGACGTCTTCGCCGGTGATCGCGCCGTCGACGAATATCGTCTTGCCGTCGACGTGGGCGACGCCGCGTCCTTCCCGGTCCAGGGATTCGATGCGGGCGAACGGCATGCCGCCCCGGGCTACCGGCTCCAGCGCCCGACGAACTCGCGCCAGTGCTCTTCGCCCGATTTGGCGAACGTTTCGCGCACCAACTGCAGCTCCTTGCGGTATTGCTCTTCGTCGCACTGGCCGCGGATCAGCTGAAAGCGCTGGAACACGAGGTAGGTATTCGCGGCGTCGGTCGCGCAGTAGTTGCGGATGCTCTCGATTTCGCCGGCTTGGTAGGCTTCCCAGACTTTCGAGCCGTCCAGGCCGAGCTTGCCGGGGAAACCCAGCAGGCGCGCCATGTCGTCCAGCGGAGCCTGGCCCCGGTTCTGGTAGAGCGACAGGACGTCCATCAGGTCCACGTGCCGCATATGATAACGGGCGATGTAGTTGTTGTACCTGAAGTCCTTGTCCTCGTCACCCTGTTCCCAGTAGCGCGGCGCGCTCACGCCGTGCACGAGGCTGCGGTAGTGCAGCACCGGAAGGTCGAAGCCGCTGCCGTTCCAGGATACGAGCTGCGGGGTGTATTTCTCTATGCCGTCGAAAAAGCGCCGGATGAGCACGGCCTCGCTTTCTTCGGCGCTGCCCAGGGACCAGCAGCGGAACGAATCCTCGTCGCGCAGCGCGCAGGCGATCGCCACCACGCGGTGCTGATGCAAAGGGAGGAAGTCGTGGCCCGTTCTTGCGCGCCGCTCGCGGAACGCGAATTCGGCGACGTCGTGGTCCGAGATCTGCGCCTCGATGCCGTGCAGCAGGCGCAAGCCGGCGATGTCCGGCACCGTCTCGATATCGAATGCGAGGATCGGCGTCATTCGCCTGCGCGGTGAACGCCGTCAGTCGGGGAAAACGCCTGTCGAAAGGTAGCGGTCGCCGCGGTCACAGATGATGGTCACGATGGTCGCGTTCTCGGTTCCGCGCGAGACTCTCAACGCGACCGCGAGCGCGCCGCCGGACGAAATGCCGGCGAAGATGCCTTCTTCGCGCGCCATGCGGCGCGCCATCTCCTCGGCGTCGGCCTGGCTCACGTATTCCAGCCGGTCCACGCGCGCCTTGTCGTAGATCTTCGGCAGATAGGCCTCGGGCCATTTGCGGATGCCGGGGATCTGCGAGCCCTCCTCGGGCTGGCAGCCGACGATCTGGATTCTCGGGTTCTTCTCCTTGAAGAAGCGCGAGCAGCCCATGATGGTGCCGGTGGTTCCCATGCTGCTGACGAAATGAGTGATCGTCCCCTTCGTGTCGCGCCAGATCTCCGGCCCCGTGCCCTCGTAGTGCGACAGCGGATTGTCGGGGTTGGCGAACTGATCGAGAATGCGCCCCTTGCCCTCGCGCTGCATCTTCTCGGAGAGATCTCGCGCCGCCTCCATCCCGCCCGCCTTGGGCGTGAGGATGATCTCCGCACCGAAGGCGCGCATGGTCTGGCGCCGCTCGGCGGACAGGTGCTCGGGCATCACGAGGATCATTCGGTAGCCGCGGATCGCCGCGGCCATCGCGAGCGCGATGCCGGTGTTGCCGCTCGTCGCTTCGATCAGTGCATCGCCGGGCTTGATCGTCCCGCGCTTCTCCGCGCGCACGATCATCGACATCGCGGGCCGGTCCTTCACCGAGCCCGCGGGATTGTTGCCTTCGAGCTTGGCGAGGACGATGTTCGACGTCTTTCCCGGCAGGCGCTTCAGCCGTACCAGCGGAGTGTCGCCGACCGTATCCTCGATCGTCTTGTAGGTGAGCTCCGGATTGCGATCCATGTTTCTATGATATCCCATGGCGCGGCGCATCAGCCGCCGGCCGCCTTTCTTTCTTTTCTTTCTTCGAGCAGTCGGTTGCAATAGCGGCCGACGCCCTCCTCGACCGCGAGGAAAGGCGCGGAGTACCCGGAGCGGCGCAGAGCGCCGACGTCGGCTTGAGTGAAATTCTGGTACTTGCCCTTCAGCGCATCCGGAAAGGGCGCGTACTCGATCAGACCCTGGCTGCGAGCCTCGTCCAGGGCGAGGGGCGGCTCGCCCTGCGCCTTGCGGCAGGCGTTGATCGTGGCGAGCGCCACGTCGTTGAAGCTCTGGGCGCGCCCCGTGCCGATGTTGAAAATACCCGACACCTCGGGATGGTCGAGAAAATGCAGGTTGACCTTGACGACGTCCTCGACCGAGACGAAATCGCGGCGCTGCTCGCCATCCCCGTACCCCCCCGAACCGACGAAGGGGCGCACGCGCCGCTCCGCGGAATACTGGTTGAAGAAATGCCAGGCCACCGACGCCATCCGGCCCTTGTGCCATTCGTTCGGACCGTACACGTTGAAGTAGCGGAACCCGGCGATCTGGGAGCCCGCTTCGCCCAGGCGCCGCCGGACCGCCTGATCGAACAGGAATTTCGAGTAGCCGTAGATGTTGAGCGGCGCCTCGGACTTCCGCTCCTCGCGAAACTCCGTGCCCGCGCCGTAGACAGCCGCCGAGGACGCATAGAGCATCGGGACCTGGTCCTCGATGCAGAAGTCGAGCAGCGCCGTCGAATAGCGGTAATTGTTCTCCATCATGAAGCGGCCGTCGGTTTCCATGGTGTCGGAGCAGGCGCCCTGGTGGAACACGATGTCGATAGCCCCGGAAAATTCGCCCGCCTCGAGGCGCCTCCGGAATTCGTCCTTGTCGAGATAATCGGCGATCTCGCACGCCGCCAGATTGCGGAATTTGTCGCTGCGCTCCAGGTCGTCCACGGCGAGGATCTGAGTCTCGCCGCGCGCGTTGAGCGCGCGCACCAGGTTCGAGCCTATGAATCCGGCGGCGCCGGTAACGACGAAATACATTTCGTTTCGTGCCTTCTCAGCTGTGCGCGAGCGACTCGCGCAGTTCGTCCAGATGGACCGGGACCGCACCAAGTTTCCCCACGACGATTCCCGCCGCGTGATTGGCGACGGCCATGGCCTCGTGCAGGGGCATGCCGGCACCGAGCATGACGCCAAGTGTTGCGATCACGGTATCGCCGGCGCCGCTGACGTCGTACACCTCGCGCGCCCGCGCCTTTTCGTGCCGTACCCGCCCCGCCTCAAACAGCATCATCCCGTCTTCCCCGAGAGTCACCAGCAACGCCTGAAGCTTTAGCTTTTCCCGCAGTGCCTGGGCCTTGCTCACGAACTCTTCCTCGGTTTCCCATTCCCCGGCGACCTCGGAGAACTCCGCGCGGTTGGGCGTCACAATGGTCGCTCCGATGTATCGGGAATAGTCGCCCTTCTTGGGGTCGACCAGTACGGTCTTTCCTTCGGTACGCGCCGTTTCGATCATCTTCGCGATATGTGTGAGTCCGCCCTTCCCGTAGTCGGAAAGAATCACGACATCGCGGTCCGCAATCATGCGGCGGTAGTCGTCGAGCTTGTCGAGCAGGACCTCGTGGCTGGGCGCAGTCTCGAAGTCGACGCGCAGCATCTGCTGATGACGCCCGCCGATCACGCGCAGCTTGACTGTCGTATCGATCGAACCGTCACGATGAAGGTTTGCCTGGACGTGCTTTTCCGCCAGGAGCTGGGCGAGCATGCGACCCGGCTCGTCGTCGCCGACTACCGAAAGGAGTGCCACGTTCGCTCCGAGCGCCGCAGCATTCGCGGCGACGTTCGCCGCCCCGCCCGGGGTTTCTTTGGTGCGCTTGCTTTCAATCTTGACTATCGGAACCGGCGCCTCCGGAGAAATGCGGCTCACCTCCCCGAACCAGTAGCGGTCGAGCATCACGTCGCCCACGACGAGGACGCGCGCCTTGTGCAGCTGCGAGAAGACCGGATTTTCCGCCTTCACGGGCCAGCCTTCACCGCCGCGCGTCCGATCGGATAGTACTCCAGGCCCAATCGCTTCAGCAGCGCCGGGTCGTAGAGGTTGCGCCCGTCGAAGATCGCCGGCGTCTTGAGGCGCGTGCGGATCGCCTCGAAATCGGGGCTGCGGAACTCCTGCCACTCGGTGACGATCGCGAGCGCATCCGCGCCGTCGAGCGCCGCGAGCGGCGAATCGGCGTAGCGGACGCCCGGGAGCGCCGCGAGCAGCTGCTTCGCCGCGGGCATCGCCACCGGGTCGTAGGCGGTCACGCTCGCGCCGTTCGCCACGAGCTCTTCGATCAGGACGCGGCTCGAGGCTTCCCGCATGTCGTCGGTATTCTGCTTGAACGCGAGCCCCCAGACGGCGATGCGCCGCCCGGAGAGCTTTCCGCCGAAGCGTGCGAGTATTTTCCTCGCGAGCACCTTCTTCTGCGCCGCGTTCACCTCGTCCACCGCCTCGAGGATCGGGAGGACGCCGCCGGCCTCCTCCGCGGTGCGGATGAGCGCCTTGACGTCCTTGGGAAAGCAGGAGCCGCCGTAACCCGCGCCGGCGTACAGGAAGTGAAAGCCGATGCGCGGGTCCGATCCGATGCCTCTGCGTACTTCCTCGATGTCCGCGCCGAGGCGCTCGGCGAGATTGGCGAGCTCGTTCATGAACGAGATGCGCGTCGCGAGCATCGCGTTCGCCGCGTACTTGGTGAGCTCCGCCGAACGCACGTCCATCAGGAAAAAGCGGTCGTGATTGCGCTGGAACGGGGCGTAGAGCGCGCGCATGATCTGTATCGCCCGCTCGTCGTCGGCGCCGACCACGATACGGTCCGGGCGCATAAAGTCCTCCACCGCCGCCCCTTCCTTGAGGAACTCGGGGTTCGACACCACCGCGAAGGGCGTGTCCGCGCCGCGCTTGCGGAGCTCTTCCGCGACGGCGCTGCGCACCTTGTCCGCGGTGCCGACCGGCACGGTGGACTTGTCCACGATCACCCGGTACTCGCTCATGTGCCGGCCGACCGCCCTCGCCGCGGCGAGCACGTGCCGGAGGTCGGCGGAACCGTCCTCGCCGGGCGGCGTCCCGACCGCGATGCACTGCACCGTCCCGAAGCGCACCGCGCGCTCGACTTCGGTGGTGAAGTGCAGTCGCCCAGCGGCCCGGTTGCGCCTGACCACCTCGAGCAGTCCGGGCTCGTAGATCGGGATCTCGCCCGCCTCGAGCATGCGGATCTTCGACGCGTCGAGATCCAGGCAGAGCACCTCGTTCCCGACTTCGGCGAAACAGGCACCGCTCACGAGGCCGACGTAGCCCGTGCCGACGATGGTGACTTTCAAATTTGACCTCCAGGCATCATGGCGTCAACTCGAATTCCTCGTTGCGCTTCGGCGGATAGGTTTCCCAGCCGCCGCAGGCGGGACAGTGCCAGTAGAACTGCCGCGCCTTGAATCCGCAATTCTCGCAATGGTAGCGCGCCAGGCGCTGCGTATGGCTGTGGATGAGATTGCGAACGAGCTCCAGGTCGTGGCGCCTTTCGGCGGGCGCGACCAGGAGCTGCGCCTCGAGCAGCTTGTCCAGGCCGAGCAGGGTCTGGTTGCGGCGCAGCTCGTCCTTCACCAGCTTGTACGCCGCCTCGGGGCCCTCCGAGTCTAGCGTCGACTGGAAGGCGACATCGAGCAGGTCGAGCGAAGGAGAGCTCGCGAGATACCCCCGCAGCAGCGTGAGCCCCTCCTCGCTGCGCCCGATGGCGCGATGGCTCTCGAGCAGGCGCTGCGCGACGAGCGCGAGATACCCGGGGTTCTGCTGCTCGATGCGCTTCCAGGCCTCGATCGCGCCGTCGTGATCGCCCGAGGCCGCCGCGATGTCGCCCAGGATGATGTTGGCGCGGACGCACTTGCGGTGCGCGGCGAGGGCTGCCTCCAGGTGATGCCTCGCCCCTTCGGGGCGCGAATGCGTCGCTTCCACGAGCGCGAGCTCGCAGTAGTAATTCGCGATTTCCTTCTGCGCGGACTGTCCGGAGTCCTTCTCCAGCTCGAGCGCGATCCCGACGGCCTTCATCCAGTCCTTCTCCTGCTGGTAGATCTCGAGCAGGAATTTCAGCGCCTCGGCGCGGTGCGGCGGGCCCTTGAGCTTGAGAAACATCTCTTCCGCGCGGTCGAGGAGCCCCGCCTTGAGGTAGTCCTGCCCCAGCTCGACCATCGCGTGCAGCCGCTGCTCCCCGCCCAGATCCGGACGCTCGAGCAGGTTGCGGTGCATGCGGATCGCGCGCTCGGTCTCGCCGCGGCGGCGGAACAGGCTCCCCAGCGCGAAGTGCAGCTCGACCGTCTCGGGGTCGACTTTCACCACCTCGATGAAGGCTTCGATCGCCTTGTCGGGCTGCTCGTTGAGCAGGAAATTGAGGCCCTTGAAATACGAGCGCGGCAGCTGCCGCGATTCCGAGAGCAGCTGCTTGATGTCGACGCGCGCCGCGAGCCAGCCCAGTCCGAAGAACAGGGCGAACCCGAACAGCCACCAGAGCTCGAAGTCCATGGAGTCCTGAGCCTAGGCCGGCGGCGGCAAAGTGCGGTCGCCGCCTGAGCGCAACTCGCGCTCGAGCTTCTGGATCTCGCGGCGCTGCCCGAGCAGGCGCGACAGGCAGGCGAGGACCCCGATCCCAGCGCCGCAGGCGAAAGAGAGCAACAAAGCCACGATCATCGGAGTCTCCCAGGTCTGCCCGAGGAAGAAACGCAGCGTCACCGGGCCGGTATTCATGAGCGCGAAGGCGAACACGGCGAGGAAGAGCAGCGCGCGCAACAGCCACGACAGATGGGTGATGAGCTTCATCTAACCATCATCTAACACGGAACTCCAAAGCAAACGGCGGCACCTCGTCGATGCCGCCGTCCGCACGCCTCCGGCCCAGGCTCCTATTTTTGATCGACCCTCTCGCGCAGTTCCTTGCCGGCCTTGAAATGCGGCACGAATTTTTCCGGCACGTGGACCCTCTCGCCCGATTTCGGATTGCGGCCGACGCGCGCCGGCCGATGATTCAGCCCGAAGCTCCCGAATCCGCGGATCTCGATGCGCTGCCCCTTGACCAGGCTCTGCGTCATCGCATCCAGGATCATCTTGACCGTGAATTCGGCATCCTTGGCGACGAGTTGCGAGTAACGCGTCGCGAGCCTCGCAATAAGTTCGGACTTGGTCATGCCGGTCCTCGACTACTGTTGAGCGTTCTTGTTGTCCAGTTTCGCCTTGAGGAGCGCGCCCAGGTTGGTGCTTCCCGTGCTGGCGGCGCTTTCGCTCTGGAGCTTGGCCATCGCCTCGTTTTCCTCGGCGAATTCCTTCTGCTTGACCGAAAGATTGATGGTGCGGTTCTTGCGGTCGACGTTGATGATCATCGCCGTGACGCTGTCGCCTTCCTTGAGGTGGTTGCGGGCGTCCTCGACGCGGTCGCGGGAGATCTCGGAAGCGCGCAGGTAGCCCTCGAGGTCGCCGCCCATCGCGATGACCGCCCCCTTGGCGTCCACGGATTTCACCGTACCCGAGATAAGCTTGCCCTTCTCGTGGCTCGCGACGAAGTTGTTGAAGGGATCGCCTTCGAGCTGCTTGATCCCGAGCGAGATCCGCTCGCGCTCGACGTCGATCGAGAGCACCTGGGCCTCGGTCTCCTCGCCCTTCTTGAAATTGCGCACCGCCTCCTCGCCGGGAAGCGTCCAGGACAGGTCGGAGAGGTGCACCAGGCCGTCGATTCCGCCCTGAAGCCCGATGAAAATGCCGAAGTCGGTGATCGACTTGATCTGGCCCTTCACCTTGTCGCCCTTCTTGAAATTCATCGAGAACTCTTCCCAGGGATTGGGCAGGCACTGCTTCATCCCGAGGGAGATGCGGCGCCGCTCCTCGTCGATCTCGAGGATCATGACTTCCACTTCGTCGCCGAGCGCGACCACTTTCGACGGGTGCACGTTCTTGTTGGTCCAGTCCATCTCCGAGACGTGCACCAGGCCCTCGATGCCCTGCTCCACCTCGACGAATGCGCCGTAGTCGGTGAGGTTGGTCACCTTGCCGAAGAGGCGCGTTCCGGTCGGATAGCGCCGCGAGAGGCCGACCCAGGGATCCTCCCCCAGTTGCTTCAAGCCGAGGGAGACGCGGTTCTTCTCGGTGTCGAACTTCAGCACCTTCGCCGTGACCTCGTCGCCCACGTTGAGCACTTCCGACGGATGCTTGACGCGCCGCCAGGCGAGATCGGTGATATGCAGCAGGCCGTCGATTCCGCCCAGGTCGACGAACGCGCCGTAATCGGTGATGTTCTTGACGATGCCCTTGACGACCGCGCCCTCCTGGAGGTTCGCGAGCAGCGCCTGGCGCTCGGCGCCCTGCGAGGCTTCCAGCACCGCGCGCCGTGAAACCACCACGTTGTTTCTTTTCCGGTCGAGCTTGATGACCTTGAACTCCATCTCCTTGCCCTCGTAGGGCAGGGTGTCCTTGACGGGGCGGATGTCGACGAGCGACCCGGGGAGGAAAGCCCGGATTCCGTTGGTCATGACGGTGAGGCCGCCCTTCACCTTGCCGGAGATGATCCCCTTCACGAGCGTGCCGGCTTCGAGCGCCTTCTCCAGGTCGAGCCAGGCCGCAAGGCGCTTCGCCTTGTCACGCGACAGGCGCGTCTCGCCGTAGCCGTCCTCGAGCGCTTCGATCGCGACGCTCACGAAGTCGCCGGGCTTGACCTCGACCTCGCCCTTGTCATTCTTGAATTCCTCGATGGCGATAAAGGATTCGGACTTGAGGCCGGCGTTGACGACGACGTAGTTCATGTCGACGCGGACGACTTCGGCGGTGATCACCTCGCCCGTGCGCATTTCCTTGCGCGTCAGGCTTTCCTCGAAAAGTGCGGCGAAGGTCTCCGGAGAATCAGAAGCTACTGCGGGGGCGGCATTCGACATAGACACCTAGCATCTGCCCGTCCCGGGGGACGGGGTTCGTTGATCCACAACAAAAAGCCAAGCCATTGCGGTGCTTGGCTTTGTGTCACCTGTTCGCCCCGCGGTACCAGTCCACGACAAGGGCCGCCGCTTGCCCGGCGCTCATCGATGTCGTGTCGAGCAGCCGCGCTCCGGCGCTTTGCTTGAGAGGCGCCACGCTGCGCGCCGCATCGCGTGCGTCGCGCTCGCGCAAATCCTGCAAAAGGGCGGCCAGTGTAGCAGCGATTCCTTTTTCTTTCAACTGTTTATACCGACGTTCCGCGCGGGCCTCCAGGCTCGCGGTGAGGAATACCTTGAGCGCGGCGTCGGGGAACACGATCGAGCCCATGTCGCGCCCCTCGGCCACCAGCCCCGGGGGCTTGCGGAAGGACCGCTGCCTGTCCAGGAGGACCCGGCGCACCGCGGGCAAGGCCGCCACCCGCGAGGCCGCGAAGGAGTTTTCCTCGGTGCGGATGGCGTCGGTCACGCGCTCGGCTTCGAGAAAGATGTCCTCGCCTTCGAAGCGGGCCGGGAGCCGGGCCGCGACCGCGGCGAGCTTCGCTTCGTCGCCGGCGTCGATTCCCTCGCGCGCGGCGGCGAGCGCCACGAGGCGATACAGCGCGCCGCTGTCGAGGTAATGGAATCCCAGGGTCCTCGCGACTTGCTCCGCGACGGTGCCCTTGCCTGCGGCCGAAGGGCCGTCGATCGCGATGACGGGCACCGAGCTCACGCCGGAACCCGCCGCGAGATGCCCGCGAGCGCCGCGAAGTATTCCGGGAAGGTCTTTGCGACGCAGTCCGGGTCTTCAATGCGCACCCTGATTCCCCCGAGCGCCGCGAGCGAAAAGGACATCGCCATGCGGTGATCGCCGTAGGTGGCTATGGTCGCGGGCCTGAGGGCAGTCGGGGGCGTCACGCGCAGGGCGTCGGCCCCCTCCTCGACCGCCGCACCGAGCTTGCGCAATTCGGCCGCCATCGCGGCGATGCGGTCGGTCTCCTTCACCCGCCAGCTGGCGATGTTCCGGAGGGTGCTCGGACCGTCGGCGAAAAGCACCGCCACGGCCGCCGTCATCGCCGCGTCGGGGATGTGGTTCAAGTCCGCGTCGATGGCTTTCAGTTTTCCCCGGGCCGGTGGGCGGGACTCGATCCAGTCCTCGCCCATCGAGATCTTCGCCCCCATCTTCTCCAGTACCTCGGTGAAGCGGACATCGCCCTGGATGCTGGAACGCCCCACGCCTTCCACGCGCACCGGGCCGCCGCCGATCGCGCCGGCGGCAAGAAAGTAGGACGCCGAGGAGGCGTCCCCCTCGACGCGGATCTTCCCGGGGCTCGAGTAGCGCTTGCCCGGAACCCTGAACGAGCTCCAGCCCTCGCGCTGCACCTCGACGCCGAAGCGTCGCATGATGTCGACGGTGATCTCGACGTAGGGTTTCGAGATCAGCTCCCCCTCGACTTCGATCCGCGTTTCCGATTCCGCGAGCGGCGCCGCCATCAGCAGCGCCGAGAGATACTGCGAGGACACATCCCCGCGCACGCGAAGCGACGCGCCCCGCCGGATCGTGCCGGGGTGCAAGGCAAGCGGCGGAAAGCCTTCCTTGCCGAGATAGTCGATGCGCGCACCGAGGGCTCGCAGGGCGTCGACCAGATCGCCGATCGGGCGTTCGTGCATGCGCGGTGAGCCCGATAGCCGGTACTCGCCCCCGGCAAGCGCGAGGACGGCGGTCAGCGGCCGAAAGGCCGTGCCGGCGTTGCCGAGGTGAAGGTCGGCGGACTTGTTCGGGAACGGCCCGCCGCGCACCGTGGCTGAATCGCGCTCGATGCGGACGCCCAGAAGCTCGAGGGCGCTCAGCATCGCGCGGGTGTCGTCGGAATCCAGCAGATTCTCGACGCGCGTCTCGCCCTCCGCCAGCGCGGCGAGCAGGAGCACGCGGTTGGAGATGCTCTTCGATCCGGGCATTTTCACCGTGCCCTGGGCCCGCGCGATCGGATCGAGATCGAGGAATTTCACGTGTCCTTCAGCCAGCGCTCGCACGCGCCGCGCGCCCCGGCGGTCTTTTTCCCCTCCTTGGATAAGGAGGGGTGGCGCGCGCAGCGCGACGGGGTGGTCGACCATCCTTCTCGCGGCGAAACCACCCCGCCGCCTCCGGCGGCACCCCTCCTCGAAAGAGGAGGGGAAAATCCAAGCGCTGCCCTCATTGCGCATCCTTCAGCCAGCGCTCGCGCGCGCCGCGCGCCCCGGCGGTCTTTTTCCCCTCCTTGGACAAGGAGGGGTGGCGCGCGCAGCGCGACGGGGTGGTCGACCATCCTTCTCGCGGCGACTCCACCCCGCCGCCTTCGGCGGCACCCCTCCTCGAAAGAGGAGGGGAAAATCCAGGCGCTGCCCTCATTGCGCATCCTTCAGCCAGCGCTCGCGCGCGCCGCGCGCGCCCGAGAAGAGCGCCTCGAGCGCCTTGCCGTCGCCGCGCGCCAGCATCTTCTTCATGCGCTCGAGCTCCACGCCGTAGCGTTTGAGCTCGACGAGCAGCGCTTTGCGGTTGGCAAGGCAGATATCGCGCCACATCTCCGGGTGGCTCCCGGCGATGCGGGTGAAATCGCGGAACCCCCCCGCCGCGAACGAAAAGAGCTGCTTCGCGTTCCTCGCGCGCGCGACCTGATCCACGAGTGCGTAGGCGAGCACGTGCGGCAGATGGCTCACGGCCGCCAGCACCTGGTCGTGCTCCTTCGGCTGCAGCTCGGAGACGCTCGCCCCGCAGCTCTGCCACGCGGAGCGGACGAGGGCGAGCGCGCCCGGCTCGGTTCCCTTCAGGGGCGTCAGCACCACCCTGCGCCGGCGGTAGAGCCCGGCGAAGGCCGCGTCGGCGCCGCTCTTCTCGGTGCCCGCGATCGGATGCCCGGGAACGAAACGGGAGAGCGCGCCCTTCAGCTCGCGACGCGCGAGCGCGACCACGTCCTCCTTGGTGCTGCCCGCGTCGGTGACGACGGTCCTTGCGCCGAGGAGCGGCGCGATGGCGCGCATGACGGCGCGCATCTGCCCGACGGGCACGGCGAGCAGCGCGAGATCGGCGTCGGCGAGCGTCGCGCGGTCGAATGCGCCGGCGGCGTCGATGATCTTCAGATCGAGCGCGCGCCGGATATTGCGGCCGCCGCGGCCGACGCCGACCACGCGGCCGACCGCGCCCGCCTCTTTCAGCGCGAGAGCGAACGAGCCGCCGATCAGGCCGACGCCCACGACCACCAGCTTCCCGATGCGCGCCATCAATCGTCGGACCTATTCGTCAAGCGCGGCTCTCAGCGCCTTGAGGAATTTCTCGTTCTCTTTCGGCGTGCCGACGGTGACTCGCAAGTGATCGGGCATATCGTAATTCGCCAGCGGCCTGACGATGACGCCGAGGCGCAGCAGCTTCTCGTACACCGCCCTCGCCCGCGATACGCTGAAGGTGAGGAAATTCGCGCGCGAGGGGATGAACTCGAGCCCGAGCGCCTTCAGGCCGCGTTCGAGGCTCCTCATGCCCTGGCGGTTCATCTTGCAGCTTTTCACCACGAATTTCCTGTCCTCGAGCGCGGCGGCCGCGGCGGCGAGCGCGAGGCTGTTGACGTTGAAAGGCTGGCGCACCCGGTTGAGCAGGTCCGCGACGTCCGGGTGCATCAGGGCGTATCCGACGCGCAGCCCCGCCAGGCCGTAGACCTTGGAGAAGGTGCGCGTGACGATGAAGTTCGGGTATTTCCCGAGCAGGGCCACGCTGTCGTAGCGCAGGTTCGGCGGCAGGTATTCGGAGTAGGCCTCGTCCACCACCACGGCCACGTCGCGCCGCAGGTTCGCGATGAAATTCTCCAGCTCCGCGCCCGTCGCGAATGTCCCGGTGGGGTTGTTGGGATTGGCGATAAACACCAGGCGAGTCTCCGGCGTGATCGCGGCGAGCATGGCCTCGAGGTCGTGGGCGTAGTTTTTCGCCGGCACGACGATGCCCGCCGCGCCGCGCGCCTGCGTGGCAAGGGGGTAGACCGCAAAGGCGTGCTGCGAGTACACCGCCGCGCGGCCCGGGGCTAAAAAAGCGCCGGCTGCCAGCTCGAGCAGGTCGTTCGAGCCGTTGCCGACGACGATGCACTCCTGCGGCACGCCGTAGCGGCGC
>Ga0209055_1001380_pt1 | contig 16066 bp, 11 predicted proteins | sample GraSoiAngelo_110_FD_185875 | JGI IMG/M metagenome (GOLD analysis project Ga0209055, IMG submission 185875) | Grasslands soil microbial communities from the Angelo Coastal Reserve, California, USA - 14_0903_12_30cm (SPAdes) (version 2) | ecosystem: Environmental > Terrestrial > Soil > Grasslands ... | reverse complement strand
CGGAGGAAACCCCGTTTCCGGATATACTCTGTTCGTTGCAGACCTCAGCGGCTTAGGTGTCCCGTCGTTCCAATACACAGAATATCAAAACTATGTCGCCCAATGTGGACCGTGCATTCGTCAGTCAGTGACTGCTCACTACTACAACAGAACAGTCACAGACCCTGACCTAAGTCTCAACATGACGCGCCACTTCATGACGGGTTGGGGTGGGAGCGGCCGATTCTATTACATGGATCTCTCGGCTGGGCCCAGCTACTGGACGAACGAGCTCCCGGTGCAAGTCGCATCTCAGTTGAGAGGAATCAGCACCAGCACGTACTATGGGAAGCTCTGGATGAGTAAATTCGTCGGGTCCTACGTCTATGGCGCTGTCAATAACCTGTTTGCTCCCGACCAGCTCTATCCAGTGAACTACGCCCAGAACTATAACGTCCAACTCTTCGTTCTCGATAATCGGACGACGGCGGAAAAGTTACAGGGTCCGAAGCTGACCGCAACCATCAATGAAACCATGATTCAGGAGAATTTGGCCAGTCTCGTCCCGTTTGCTGGTGTAACTGTCAAGATCAATTATGCAAACGTGACAGACTATCCTGGGCTCGCCGCCATAATGGCTAATGCAACCACGACTCTCGGAGATCCCTTGTCCGGCCGGCCGATCGTGGATGGCGATTTGGTCTACAACTGGTTCACAACTTACGGTCTGGGACACATTACGAATTTCATCAATGTAACCCGGACCGCTTCGACAATTGATGTTCCAGCATTTCTCTTTGCTTTCAAAGGAAATTACACGTTCGCTGTTCCGCTGAAAGAAGACATCGGGTCGCCCAACATCTACGGTACATTCGGAGGCGAGGCGTTGGGAGATATGGTCATGATAGGATTGTCCCAGCAGGCCGACTTCACCATCGGCAACAACTCAACCTACGGTCAGCGTGACAAGGGAGCGGGCTTCACACATGACGCAATTCACGAACTCGGACACATGATGGGTTTGAACCATCCCTTCATCTACGATTTGACAGAGGATTTCACGGACACCGTGATGGGATACTATGCTTACAGTCTGAACTTTAGCCAGTTCGACAGGGACTCGATCTTGCGAGGAGTGAATGACGAGCTACTTTCCTTCGCCATACAGTCTCTCTCGAACACTCAGAACACTCTCCTCAACTCCGGAGACATATCCATGGCTAACCAGAATATTGCACAGGCAGAAAACCTGTACAACACAATGGACTATGCCGGTGCCGTACAGTACTCGCTGGCAGCAGCCGAAGATGCTAGCGCGGCTCAGCAGCTCGCCAACAGCGCAATCTCACCAGCCCTCGTCTTCAGCCTCATCGGAGTCGCAATAGGCGCGGTAATCGGCATCCTGCTCGGATATCTGATATTCCGAAGGAGAAAACCGGTAGGAGTCCAGTACAATCGATGTCCCACTTGCCAGCAGCCGTTGAGGTGGGACCCGGCTCAAATGCGCTGGTACTGCGACAGATGCCAAAAACCGGTCTGAGCTACGCGCCGCAACAGCGGACTAGAGAATGATTTGAACCCCGAGTTTACCGGTACGTATAAGCGAACCCGAAATCTTGGCGGATCAAGATCGTTTCCAATTCGGTCTCAAGACGCGACTAGTCGACAAGAGCATTGGAGCCGCAGAGGAAGTCAGAGGTTCTAGGAGACAAATCAGCGCTCCCTCAGGGCGGCGAGAAACCGCCACTGGGAACCAGTTACTTTTGACTCTCGCTCTTGGTCTTGTCCTTTTCTGTTCGAATTGTGGCCACGAAGTGATTGATGAGCTCATACCACACTTTGAACTTCGCTCCACAAAGATGACAATTAATTGAGGCTGCGTTTGACTGCTGAGTTCCAGGCTCTTTGCTGAGCGACTTGTCCGAGATCCTACAGACATGTGCAGACTCGATTTAACAGGAGCAGAATATAGACTTCGATCACGTCCCCGCTTGCCAGAGTCAGTGGGCGTAAGAGCTGAACCATCAGTTCAACATCTCGGGCGTGGGATCAAACGCAAGTTCAAACCACCTCTTTCGCTGTTGCTTTGTTCTTTCCTTCTGTCGGGAAATTGGAGTGGAAGGGCAGGCCCGAGCCGGTTGGACTTTGGATCGGTCAGCAAGGCAATCGAAGGATTCTGTTCACAATTCCACTAGCGCCGCTCAACCCATTACTCTTCTTGGAGATGCTCGATGGCGGACAGGACGATGCTGTAGGACAATGTTAGAAGAAGGCTGAACTGGCGCTCGCCTGTTTACGAGAGTCTGGTCAAACATAAGTTGCGTGTAGATGTGAGGGCAACAGATGAAACGCAAGAGGCGTTGTGTAATCCCGTAAATGTTTCCAGATTGCGGCGTGGAAACATTTCTAGAGGATGCTGAATTGGCCAGTAACATTGTTACTAGCCGTGTTATATCCGTCATGCATGCTAAAACTGTCGGGTCAAAGTTTCAATGAGCATCAACGGTACTTTCAGAAGACCTAGACTTCCAGTGATAGGTATCAAGAGTATTCTTCTGCTGGCCAGCACGCTCGCAATGGCTTTGTTCCTGCCTATCAGCCCGGTGCAAGGACAGACCGCAGGGAAATACTTCAACAACATAGTCACAATCGTGATGGAAAACGAGGGAATCTGCAATATTCTGGGTCAAAACATGACCTACTGGAGTGTGACAGGCTGTTCAGCTACAAACTACGCCCCGTACATGACAAAGCTCGCTCAAAACTGGGCACTATCACTCCAGTATGTCGCCGTCTCGCATCCAAGTCTGCCAAACTATCTTGCCCTGTTCAGCGGCCAGACATGGGCATGCGACAACTACGATGGAGGCCCGAACTCGAATACTTGTACGTCTAACGCCTGGAACTCCGTTGGCAAGAATCTGGTCGACATTCTGCCCTCGTCGGTGTCTTGGAAGGCCTACATGGAGAACATGACTAGCAACTGTCAGACCAATGACAGCGGAAGCTACGCGGTCCGCCATGACCCCTTCGCCTATTTCAACGACATAGTCGGCAACTCAACAAGATGCGGTCAAGTTGTTCCGGCTGGAACCAATGGCTCGCTCGACTCTACGCTTCTCAACGATCTCAACTCGGCAAACGCGCCCAATCTCATGTGGCTGACACCCAATCTGTGTGATGATATGCATGACGCTTGCATCGGATCCAACAATCAGACGCGCAATGGGGGTTGTACTTCAGCGTCGCAGTGTGTTCCACAGGGTGACAGCTACCTAGGACATCTCGTCCCTCAGATACTCTCAAGCTCTACATTCGCCCGAGGCGGTGCTGCTCTGCTCATAACCTTTGACGAGGGGAACGGCTACTGCCCTGTGAATGGAGGGTCTCAGGATTGTGTCTATGCTCTCTGGGTCGGACCTGCTGCGAAGACTCTTTACTCTTCTCGAACTCTTTACGGTGCTGGCCATTATTCGTGGCTTGCAACAATAGAGGACAACTGGGGACTGCTGGGATTATGCCTGGCGAACAGCTGTCCACCCCGGACTGTCCTTTCGGAGTTCCTCGCTCCAAACTTCTTTATGTCGATGGGTTCCTCATCGGTCTCGATATTCTGTAATCTCATCGGTTGTGACCCAGGACACACGGTAAACTCGACCCTAACGGTCATCGGTCTCAACCAGTTCTCCGGACAAGTAAATCTCGCCTATATCGGACCTGCGAACCAGGTTAGTGGTGTCTACGCTACAGGTCAGCCATCGGTAACTGTACCGCCGGGCGGAGGGCCGGTAATCGCAAACGTAACCGCTCATGGAAGCGGAACAACATCGGGCACGTTTGTATGGACGATCAAGGGGAGCGGTGGAGGATTGTCATTCAACACCACGTTGACCATAAGGTATACCTGGTACGCGCGCTGCGTTCTACCACCCTGATGGCGACAGTACGAAGATATCAGGGTAGTCGTTCCGTGAATCTGCTCAGCTTTGGTTGACCGCGGCTAAAATTGTAGTTACTTGCACCCGGCATGTTTAATTGCGGGTTTCTGCAGCCATCCTCGTGTTGATGACCAGTATCATGTTCTCGACTGGCCAGTCGAGACTTTTTCTTCCAAGAAGGATACCGACACATGATGGAATGTCTGCTTCGAAGCTATGGCACCAATTCTTGTCCAAGCCGCAGTTCTCCCTTGCCCTTCTGTTACTGGCAGTTATGGCAAGCACCCCAGTCTCGGCGGTTTCTGCTCTTCCGTTGAACAAACGGATGATTGTTCAAACGCCTCCGCCTGAGGCCGTGCCGCCGGTCTCTGTGAATATGACCACGATTGGGCGTGGAGGCGAGACGAGTGTAGCTGTCAACCCGACAGACCCGTCCAACATAATCGTAACCGGGGCCGGAACACTTGACGGTGATCGCTGGGGGCTCGTCCGCGTCACTTCGGATGGGGGACGGAGCTGGAGGTACGGGAACGCCTCACTCAGCTACATAAACTCCGTTGCACCAGAGGGGTGGACATTCTACGACTCGGTCGGAACCTTCGACGCGAGTGGCAACGCATATGTTGGCACAGTCGATCAGTACGGACAGCTTCTGAACGGCGCGCCAATAAGCAGCTACCTCTTCAAGTCTATAGACGGCGGGAATCACTTTCTTCTAACCAGCCCTTTCCTCAAGATGAGTGATGATCTTCTAGACTATCAGACTGGGGCGATTGTCCATGCTTGTAATTCGCCACCTCCTCCTTACAGAGACTATCCTGCTGTAATCGCCGACCCGTATCCGACCAGTCCGTACCGGGACAATGTCTACGTGCTGGTGCGTATGAGTGCTGAGGTCAGTCCGGGCTTCTGCCCGTTTGGGTTGGCGTTTGAGAGGTCGGCGGACGGAGGACAGACATGGGGTTCCGGAGTCTGGTTCGGGGGGCCCTACAGTGGGATACCCGGCGACTTTGCGCTCTCCGATAACCGGGGCATGGCCGTGGCTCCCGATGGAACCGTTCTGCTTGCCGGATTAGGAGCCTGCTACAGGTCTCCTGGCGTATCTAGCAACGCGCTCGTGTTGCGCTCCACGGATGGAGGCGCCAGCTTCCAGAAAATATGTGCTGACACTACCAACCTTGGCTTGGTCCACGTGGAGGTGGCTGCTTCTAGTGCAAGCACAATCTACGTCGTGCTCTATGGAGCAAATCTGACCAACAATGTCGACAATCTCCATCTTTACAGTGAGGTCACTCGCGACGGGGGTAGCAGCTGGTCTCCGATCTCTAGGATAGACGGTGTTACAACACCTGACGTGACAAATGTTGCATTTGCCTATGTCAACCCCATGTGGGACTTTAGTCTCTCGCCGCAGACCAGTCGTTTGGACATCGCGTGGCTCGACTGGCGTAACAATGGTGGAAACTATACTCTCGCTGATATCTACTATAGCTACTCTTACGACGGGCTTTCATGGAGCCCGAATATTCGAGTGACCAGTGATGGACCCTACTATATTTGCACTCAAAGTGCGGGTAGAGCCTGTACTAATACTGGAAACGACTTCATGTGGATAACCAGCTCTTACACTCCCGGCAGTGACAAGGCGTACATTGTTGCTTCAATGGGCAAGGCTGACTGCGGTCCCATGTGTTCGGCGCTCCTCACCCGGCTCGTGACAGTCAGCTTTCCCTCACCATCGCTAGGTACGTTCATGTTCTTCACCGATCCGAGCCTCAGCCCATTGTCGTTGGACGATATCGGCAATCCGATGGTGAGCGTCTTTCTAGCGAAGGGTGCTGTTGTCACTACTAGTGCACGTCTGGTCATGGCCTGGGTCAAAGCTACCAACACAGGCTCTGCACCATTAGGGTCGCTGATGTTGGACGAGACGTTACCGGTTGACTGGACCACGAGTCCGCGGATGCCCGCGAGGGCCGCGGTTCACATCTACTATGCCAGCAATACGAGTCAGAACACGAGGCTTGAGATTACCCGGCCCTCCACGATAACCGTCTCCACCGGCAACCCTGAGACAATCATCCTCACCATATCAAATCTTACCGCCACGCTTGTCGGTCATCCCTTGATGCCGGGCCAGAGCATCCTAGTCTCCGTAACGCTCAGCTATGGTCTCATGGGAACCAGCCAGACACTTCTAAGCTACCCACGGAACTATACTGACGTAGCGACTACTATTGGCTGGACCCAGCCATACTACACAGGCATTTCAGCCTCCGCAACCGGCTCATCCTTCTTCACTGCCTACGCGAGAGTCCCGGCAGACCCAGCCAAAGCTGGTAATACCGGCGTCTTAGTGTTGCAAAAGTATACTCTTGTATGAAGAAGACTTTCGCCGCGCAAGTCCCGCCTGGAAACCTGACGCCTCGGAGATCATCCGAGTAGTTTGACCTGGAGCCTCGGGCGTGGGAGCAAATGCAGGTTCAAACCCCTTAACTGCCTCTTGACAGTGCGGCACCTTCTATCCGCGGCAAGAGAGTCTTCATGCCTTCCGGAACGGCAGGGCCTTCTGGATGTTATGAGTGTCAAGTAGTGATGTGTAAACCTACTAGTTTCAGGTCCTCTGCCTAGGAGGAGGAATCTGTATTATTCGACGAGCGGTAATTGGCTCGTCCAACTCTTTTTGAATATCCGCAATGCACCCCAGCAACCGTTGCCCTTTGGTCGTCAACAGATATTTCCGAATGCCTCGATTATCGATCCCTTGTTCCAAGTGGCCCTTGGAGAGTAGAAATGGAATGTAGCGATTGGCCAGGGAAAAGCTCAGATTGGCCTTCTGGATGACTTGCGTTCTCGAGACACCTTCCTTGCCAAGCGACAGAATATCTTGAATTACATGTATAGTGTCACGTCGCTTCGTCAATGAGCCGCAATTAAAATCGCTAGTACTTCCCTTGAGCTGCAACGAGTCATCCAGGCGTCTGCGTGATTCGACTCGTTGAAGCAGCATAGTAACCCCTTCGTTCTTTCCACAGATAAGCCGAATGTCTGCAGGGTGTTACATTGCAACTCGTCGCAACCTGATGAGTGAGTATTGCCTCACCAGAACACAGGTCGGGAAGGGCCAATCACGATCGCACACTCGGACAGCCGATGTCGCCAATGGTCCGCTCCTTTGGGATGCCTCCCGAAAAATCAGGGAAACTCGAAAGATACTCTTGTTTTAGGCAAAAGGGTATTTTTTTTTGGGGGGGGGGTGGAACCAAGCAGCTGCTGGGGAGAAGATCCACTAACCAATATTTTCTGGAGTGTTGCCAATTTTGGTTTTTGGAGGTTCAAAGTTATGTTTCTCAATACTCTTTTGAGTAGAGAGTGGAGAGACGGATTAAAAGTGAAGTGGATCGGAGTCGTAGTTCGATGCGATGTCCGGGAAGGTAAGAGCCGAGAGAGCCATTTCTCGATCCTTCAGGCTCAGTAAGAGTATCTTGGATGGACTAGAGGAAGACGCAACCCTACAGAAGATAAGCACCAACGCGCTCGTGAGCAAGATTCTATCCGACTATGTCGAGTTGGAGAGGTTCAGTCAACCATTCGGCACAATAAGAGTGGGAAGAGATACAGTTCGAGATTTCTTGCAGATGGTGCCTGAGGACGAGTTGCAAAAGGCGGGTTTGAAGGCTGGAAAGGGCTTGCCTATCGCAGTGATGTCAGCGAAGTATGGAAAAGTCAATGCTGACTCCGTATTACGATTCATCCGCGAGTACTTCGGATATTCCAACCTAGTTCGGTACAGCGAAAAACGACAGAATGGTTCTACGACAATTACGCTTGCACATGAGCTGGGTCTGAAACTTTCCTCTTTCATTGAAGCATATCTCCAGCCATCCTTTGATCTGGCGAACATCAAAGTGAAAGAGTCCCTCAAAAGCGATCACGCGCTTATGATTAACCTTTGATTAGGGAGCTGCGTGGGTCCAAGGATTAGCAAGCAATTCTTTTGGATAAGCAGTTTGAAATTGAAAAGGGCTTGCATTCAACTATATTGCGCATGGCGTCAAATCTTGCTCGAAAGAACAATCGCGGAGAGCATCTTGCGGGATTGTTCGATATTTTGAGACTTCTCGTTCCGCGAGGTTTAAGATCTCATAGATTAGTCTGGTGGCGTCTCGTCGTATGAAATTCCACACCCTGACCAGGGGGCAGCGACGCATAGGGATCTGTGAGTATAAACCTTAGGGACAGAGTTAGTTGACCTGTACCGGCCTCAAATAAAATTCATTCGATAGATTTTGCAATCTCTCCCGTATTTTTCCAATAAGCTTCAACCACACCAGCCCGTGCTTCCGAGACGAAACCAACGCCACAAATCAGCTAGAGAACTTCGGCATCAGCTCGCGCCAGATTCTGGTTACAATAGATCTCCATCGCGGGGGTCCACGGAAGATCAACTCTCGGTTCAGAAATCTGAGTCCAGTAACGAAGTTACTGGGGATGTTAAGTTTCGCTCCCGAGAGGGTGCAGGTGTCCGGCCGGCCGCTTCGCATACCTCTAACCGACAAAGGCATGAACGGCCTTTATCGAAGAGGGAGCGCCGAGGAGGGGCGTGATGAAACAAGTACCCAAGAGGAAGGAGGTGAAAATGCATGAAGGAACAAATTAGAAGAGTCCTAAGTCGTCGATGGAAGACTGCAGCCCTAGTCGCAATAGTCCTGTTCCTGTCCTTCGGTCTGTATACTCCGGTGAAGACAGTAAAGGGTCTCCTAGTTGACAGCGGTCTCACGGTTGCAAACAACATAATCTCTGTTGATGGAAACCTAGTGGCGTTCGAAAGTACCTCTTCAACGGTCACTATTTACGACATAGTATCTGGTTCAAGCACGAGCTTCTCGACACCTGGTAGTGCATACCAACCCATCATCGATGGGGACAAGGTGGTTATCAATGGTAACATTACGGGCCTTCTTACACCTTCAACAATATACTATTGTGAGCTACCACACACAAAGCCTTTGCAACCATGCGGACCCTGGGAGGTTGCAGCACAAGGGCAGGGTCTCAGCTTCGAAGCCTTCTGGGGCTTTCCGGTTGCTCGGGGAGACTTGATAGTCTGGCCGGTTTCTGGAGGGTTCAGCTTTTGGAGGTTCTCCACCGGAACAACTACCACCATAACCGCAGCAAGCACCGCGGGATGGCCATCAACCAACGGCGAGCTCGTTGCCTTTGAAGCGAAACCAGCCTCCTCGCCCTCGTATGACATAATGTACTATGACACTTCCAACCCAGGACAGGGAATAGTTAATACCGGTCTTCCGGCAAGACAGTACGCGACGAGCCTCTCGCAATACACCATCGCATTCGACGATAACACCACAACTCCCAACAGAATCCGTTACTACGACATTCTGAGAAACCAAGCAAGCACTGGCAGCACAGGACCGCTGGGAAATCTGACATACTATGGGTTCTCTGGAATCTGGGGGGACAGGATAGTCTTTTCGGCCTCGGAGAAATCGCTGGGATTCGACTGCAACGGGGATGGCACACAATCCTCATCGGAGCAGTGCCTCCAATACTGGAATATTCGAGCTCCTGGCTACATTGCAACAACTCTCGCTGCCAGTGCAGCGCCACCCACCACTGGGAGTACCGCGATCTTTGACAAGACCATCATCTTCCAAGGAACTGCAAATCACCTACAATTTGTAACGGTGCCAATGAAGGGCGATGTTGACCAAAATGGAATTGTCGACGCAAACGACCAGAGCATTGTAAAAGGCTGCCTAGGACAACTTCTCAAGGGAACAGTCTGTTAACAAACCCCACAAGAATCCCTCAATTCACTCCTTTTTTTTGGGCACTTCGTTCATTAGGGTAATCGCGGAGCCGTTGCCCTTGCCGTGACATGCATCGCGAATCTTCTCGCCTGACTCGCTCCCACTGTTGAGTCTCAACTGAAGCCCAACCTCGTTGGATTCACGGGCTTCTTGGTCCGGGGATACCTTCCCCAGAGATTGGTGTTCGAGACTGGACAGGAACGTGCCTCCCTGATAGTGGATATCGACGGAAACACTGAGGTGACTTTGAGGGTAATTGAATCCCCAGACGTTCTCATAACGACAACTCATGACACACTGTCAGCTGCCCTCGAGGCCGCGAACGGGTTACGTTCGAGAGACTCCGTGATGCGAGGCCAAATCACGCCCCGGTTCTATACGATAAAGGGAGAAATTGCCTTCAACTTTCTGAGGGGCAGGTTGCTCTTGTGAGCTCAGCGATTTCTTACAGTATGAGCAAGTACGGATCCTTGGCGTTCGGCCGGGCGTAAACCGGTCCTCCTTCGTCATTCGATGCAGGACTTCAGGCGGAAGCGCTGAAAGTTCAGGCAAAAATGTGAGGCGGCACACTCAGGCAGACCCGAGCAGTGTCAGGCGCCTGAATGAGAGTAAACTTGCGTCTGATGCAATGCCTGAACGTCTTGGGCCCGCATTGATCTGCAAAACTTTCGGCGGAACCGTCGAAGTTCGAGCGTGAGATGAGATCAGATGCAAAAAGTTCGACCCTTCAGAGATAGGTCGCCCTTTTCACTTCGAATCGGCGCCGTACAGGTACAAACACTGAGCCGTACAGGCACCAAAACACTGAGCAAACGGGCCGAACAAACAACCGAACAGAAAGCCGAACAAAACCGCCGAACAGACACGAACAACGCCGAACGTCCAGATGAGATTGAAATCGCGTCTAGTGGTCTAGACCCTAGTTTTTTGGTGGAAAGGCCAACTAACAACACGCATTTTCGATCTGTCGATATTACGCCGAGAAGCCGCAGTCTTTGCTCGGGGTCTCACAACACCAATCCGTTTGGAATTTTGAACTCCCAAAAAGGGTTTGGACTTGAATGGAAGATTCTTTCTGGAAATGTGAGGATTGAAACATCTTTCGGGAGTCTGAACTCAGCCTGTTAGAGGGGTTGAACCTGAGTCGAGGGGCCCCAATCGGGGCCCGACCTGCTCCTATCTGCAATGCGCGAAGGGTGGGAGTCCGGGTCTCGGGTTTTCGAAAGCCAAAAAAAAAAACGGAATAGGTGCAGAATGAATCATGATCTGGAAATCTATCGAGCTCATGCAGTTTTCGCGCGGTTTCCTTGCTAAGGACCCGCGCTTCCTGCCATACTGGCCCGGCCCATTCTAAGCCCTGAATAGTGAGACTCCCTCAGAAAATACACTACCTGAAAATTTCTCGAGCAAAAATGTCGAAAAAAGTTGCGACTCGCGACACAGTACCCGCGATTAGGAGGGAATTAACAAAGAGTAATCTTTTCTTCGGCCCGGCTCTTCGTAGATAGGAATCATGCAAACTGCTCCGCTTCGAAACTGACAAGCGCAGAACAAGCCCTGATCTGGAATCGGGGCATGCGATTTGAGCTTGCGACTTTTCCGCGTTGACCTCTACGCTTAATTCACGATCTCGAAAACGTCGGATCCATGCATTCTGGTCCCTGAAGCGTGAGACTCGCCCATATCAGGTTCAACTGGCGAGACCCCTCGCCGAAAAATGTCAAAAGCAGTTGCTCCTCACGACGCAAAAGTGCTCTTCGGGCGTCGCGGGATTCTGCTATTTTCCGGAGCGTCTGTAGTCTTTGAATGCAAATCTATGCTCCTCAAACTCAATCGTTGGTGCGTGGGATCTGGCTCATGTAGAGGCATCGATTCCACGCCAGCTTCGCCGGGCGAATACCGTGCCCATTGCCGAGTCTGACGGGAGCGTCGCGAACTATCGCGAAGGGAATCTGGTCCGACGCCTCGCCCATCACAAGCTGAGCCGATGCTGCTACTCCATCGGCAATCGCTCGGAAAGTGATCTCGATTCGTCTGCCGAAAAGGTCGACGCCTCCTCTGAGGTCTTCGACTGGTTTGAAACCTGCACAGCCGATCGCAAAGCCCGTCGTCCCCAGCCTCATCGGGCTCACTCGACTATCGACAATTACGACTCCCACATTTTTTCCCGACCTTCGTCGGATAGACTGTCGGATTTTCACCGCAGACAAGTCTGCATTTCGAGGCCAGATCACGACCGCTCCTTCCGGCGCGTTCTTTCGGTCGATCCCAGCATTCGCAACAGCGTCACCGTTCTTCACCGTTAGAAGCGCTCCTTTTACACCGCCGACCACAAGGTCGGCTTCGTCCAGAACGGCTTGAGCAAACGCGGGAGTTAAGGAATGCTTCCGGGCAAGGCTTCTAGCCTTCGGTCCGGGTTTTATGCTGTCAAGGTATCTAATTCTGTTTTCAGCGATTCCCACAATCTTGCTCGAGACTGCCACAACGTCTCTCGTCTTGAACCGCACATGGTTCTTTGCTAAAGCTTTGAAAAAAAGGTCTGGAATTGAGTCCCCGGGTCTCGCAAGACTCGATCTAAGTGGGTAGACTATCACGTTCGACTCAGGACCCAGTAACTTGGGCGACGATCTTCGCTATCTCACCATCGCGAACTATCTTGCGAATCTTCTCGATATCATCGTGGGAAGATCGATCTTCAATTAGCGGAGGAACCTTTCGTCTGATAGCTTGAAAGACTCGTCTAGTCCCGACTCCTAGTCCCTTCGCGCCTCTCAAATCAACTCCTTGAGCTGCGACTAGTAGTTCTATGCTGGCCACGTACTGGGAGTTTTCGAGTATCGTTCTTGCTTTGTGGGCTGCTCCGGGTCCCATGCTGACAAAATCCTCAAAATTGCTCGACGTCGGGATCGAGTCACTGCTAGCAGGATGCGTCAGCAGCTTACTCTCGGCCACGAGCGATGTTGCCGTGTACTGGACCGCCATCAACCCGCTTGAGAGTCCCGGCTTCGATCGTCCTCCGACCAGAAACGGTGGGAGCCCGTTGTTGAGCGATGGGTCTAACAGGGCGGATATTCTTCTCTCCGACATGTTGGCAAGATAGGAGATCGCCAAGGCCATGATATCGAGTCCCATAGCAACTGGTTGTCCGTGAAAGTTGCCCCCGGAAATACAGACGCCATCCTCTGGAAACACGAGAGGATTGTCAGTAGCCGAATTCATCTCTACCTCTAGAATCTGTTTTGTGAAATCAAACGCGTCTTTCGACGCTCCCATCACTTGTGGAGCGCATCTGAATGAGTATGGGTCTTGAGGGCGACCATTCGAAGGATCGCCACTCTCTATCGTTCTAACCGTTCTGCTTCCTCTCACTAGTCCTCGAACTTCTTCAGCTACCATCTGTTGTCCCGGATGGGGCCTAAGCTTCTGTATTCTTTCATCGAAGGCATCGACCCAGCCCTTCAGAGCTTCAAGCGATAGAGCGAGCGAAGCTTCCATAGTCGCTAGGAGTTGGTAGGCGTCGAAAAGGCACAAGCAGCCTATCGCGACCATCTGCTGGGTACCATTGTTCAGTGCGAGTCCCTCTTTCGCCTCGAGTTTGAGAGGAACGCCGCCGGAGATCTCTAGGGCTCTCTTACCTGGAATCCATCGTCCGCGAGATTCGGCGCTTCCTTCCCCAAGAAGTACGAGGGCCATGTGAGAGAGCGGCGATAAGTCTCCGCTGGCGCCCACCGAGCCTTTCTCTGGTATGTACGGGTGGATCTGCTTGTTGAGTAGCTTTACGATCGCGCTGACTACCTCTGGTCTGATTCCCGAGTTCCCTTTGAGAAGCGTGTTTGCCCGTAGAAGCATCATAGCCCGCACAACTTCCGACGAGTGTGGTGGTCCCACGCTAGCGGAGTGGCTCCGGATAAGGTTCGTCTGTAGCTGTTTCAGATCCTCCGTCGGGATTCTGAAGTTTGACAATGCTCCGAATCCTGTATTGACTCCGTAGATCACTTTCTTTTCTTGTAATAGTTGTTCGAGGGCTTTGCGTCCGTTTCTTGTGCGGGCGATCGCTTTCTCTGAGATGACTGTCTCGGCGTTCTCTCTGGCAACCCGCAAGACCTGATCGAGTGTAAGGTGTGATCCGTCTATCATAACCTGGGCCAATGTCCCACGGGTCGTTTGCAGAGGATGTTTGAGAGATAAGTATTGGCGGGCTTACTTGAGCATCGGCATCCGTATTCCCTTCTCTCTAGCAATCTTCTTCGCTTTCGAATAGCCTGCGTCAGCATGTCGGACAATTCCGATCCCAGGGTCGACCGTTAGCACTCGTTCAAGCCGCTCAGCAGCCTCAGGCGTTCCATCAGCCACTAGACACATTCCCGCATGTATACTGTAGCCCATCCCGACCCCGCCACCCTGATGGACACTCACCCACGTTGCACCGGCGGCAGTATTCAGTAGCGCGTTTAGGATTGGCCAGTCAGCTATCGCGTCGCTTCCATCCATCATCCCCTCCGTCTCTCTTCTCGGAGAGGCTACGCTCCCACAGTCGAGGTGATCTCGTCCGATCCATATGGGACCTGATAATTTTCCTGTTCTGACCATTTCGTTGATGCGTGCTCCGAACTTTGCCCTCTCACCATAGCCCAGCCAGCAGACCCGGGCGGGCAGTCCTTGGAACTTGACGTGTTGCTGAGCCTTCTCAATCCATCTCCGAAGGTCCATATTGTCTGGAAAAGTGTCAAGGACGAGCTGGTCTATCTTCCGGATGTCTTCCGAGTCCCCAACGAGCGACGTCCACCTGAACGGACCTCTACCCTCACAGAACATTGGTCTGATGTACTTCTGAACGAATCCCGGGAATTCGAATGCTTCTTTCAGACCGGCGTCAAAGGCCTTTTGTCGAATGTTGTTGCCATATTCGAATACAACAGCTCCCTTGCGACCCATATTGATCATGGCTTTGACATGGGTCACGATGCTTTTGCCAGCCTTGTCGAGATAGTCAGTCGGGTCGGACTTTCTCAGCTGGTCAGCTTCCTCCTTCGACATTCCCGCGGGATAGTATCCGTTTAGTGGATCGTGGGCCGATGTCTGATCTGTAACGATATCCGGAATGATTGATCTTCTCACAAGCTCTGGATGAATCTCAGCAGCGTTTCCGAGCAGGGCCAGACTTGTCGAAGTTCCTTCTTGCTTGGCTTGATTCACAATATCGATCGCTTCGTCAAGATCATCAGTCGATCTCTGAACGTAGCCATGCTTCAGCCTCCTCTCTATCGCACGTTTATCGATCTCCACAGCTAGCGCAATTCCATCGTTCATCGTTACCGCCAAGGGCTGCGCCCCACCCATCTCCCCAAGGCCAGCTGTGAGGACGACTCGCCCTCTCAGGCTGCCCCCGAAATGTTCCCTAGCGGCTGCAGCGAGCGTCTCGTAGGTGCCTTGTAGAATTCCTTGTGTTCCGATGTAAGCCCAAGAACCAGCCGTCATCTGTCCGAACATTATCAGGCCCTTCTGTTCGAGTTCGTAGAAGTAATCCCATGTCGCCCATTTGGGCACTAGCATGCTGTTGACGATCAAGACCCTCGGTGCCATCTTATGAGTCTTGAAGATCGCCACAGGCTTCCCGCTCTGGACAAGAAGAGTGTCCTCCTCCCCCAGCTTCTTGAGAGAAGTCTCGATCGCCTCAAGAGCATCCCATGATCGAGCAGCTTTTCCTGTTCCACCGTAGACGATCAACTCATCAGGGTTTTTCGCCACATCTGGCTGCAGAACATTGTGAAGCATTCTCAAAGCTCCCTCAATCTGCCAATTTCTGCAGTTCAGAGTCCTACCCGTGATCAGAGACAGATTCTGTTTCTGCTTCAGAGTGGTAACGGGCTGTGGTCGACCCTGAGGAGTCAATGGACTCTCTTGCCCTCTCTCACCACTTCCTTTCCCTCAATAAGGACCTTGTCCACCAATCCTTCCCCATACGTGTAGCCAATCCACGTGTAACTTGGAACTTTCAAGATTACAATGTCAGCGCGTTTGCCGTTCGCGATACTCCCTACACTTTGTTGAAGGCTCAACGATCTGGCTGCGTTGATCGTGATTCCGCGAATTATCTCCGCTGCTTTCATCCGGAGTCCTCTGGTCGCAACCGCGGCAACTGTCAGCAGTCCGAGAATCCAGTTGGCAGGACTAAAGTCGGTTCCCAATGCCACTGGGAGTCCTTGTGATAACATGTCCCTCGCAGGCGCATAGTCCTCGCTCATCAGACTGTGCGAGGAGGCGGGAAGAAGAACTGGAATTACCGAAGTTTCGCCCATTCTCTGCAGCTCGCCT
>Ga0209055_1001377_pt1 | contig 16091 bp, 20 predicted proteins | sample GraSoiAngelo_110_FD_185875 | JGI IMG/M metagenome (GOLD analysis project Ga0209055, IMG submission 185875) | Grasslands soil microbial communities from the Angelo Coastal Reserve, California, USA - 14_0903_12_30cm (SPAdes) (version 2) | ecosystem: Environmental > Terrestrial > Soil > Grasslands ... | reverse complement strand
CTTCTTCCTGCTCCGGACGAACGCGTCTAGCTGGTCTGGTTGGAGCTTCCAGTGATAGATGAACCATCCAGTCTTCTCATCCCTCGACCGCTGACAGGTCACCAGGGCATGGTCGTAGAGCTTGTAGAGAACCTTGCGGGCGGTGTTCAGACGGACGTTAGCTTGGGTCGCAATTACATCGTCGGTGGTTGTCCCAGCTTGGGCCAGCGCCTTAACGACGTTGATGGCCTCCTCTCCCCCGAAGAAGCTGGCCAGACGAGCAAGATCATCATGATGATTCCCCATAATCTCTGATAACCCTCGATACACCCTATAATGGGCATTTCACCAATTTAAACTATCGAGTTTATTCTCTGTCTAGCGAGGGAAATCCCCAGTAATCACTTTTTATTTGCCAAACCACCCCGGATAGATTTCTCTCCCAGCTGCATACCAGAAGAAACGAGGAGTTTTGCCTTCTGTGGGTTCTGTCAAGTCGTCGTTGTTGGACGGACTCGACTTGCTCTCATCGACTCCGGGGATTACCGTCGTCGTCGGGTTCCCCTTCACTGCTTCACCTGAGAGCCCTTGCGCCTCAGAGGCACGTAGCCTCGTTTTGGCAGGGAACGGTCGAACCTCAACCGCCCCCTCACGCCAGTAGCGTGGTAGCTTGGCCCATTGCCCGGCAGGGATTTTACGGTGGCCAACCAACCGAGTATCCCAGTTCAGACCTGTCACTTGGTCGGAGTCACCTCCTTTATCCCAGCGTAACAGGCTCATTCGACGAACACCCCCTAACGAATAATCGGTCACTCATCGAACATAACTGTTAGAGATGACCGAAGAAAACCAACAAACAGCAACCGAAGACTTGACAGAACCTGATGTCCTAATCTACATGTATTCTGTAAGACGCTTTCTTGAGGACAGGATGCCGAGAGTAGTAATTCTCCGGATGGGCCACCGGGTCTTCAGAGACTCGCGAGTAACCACCCACGTCTGCCTCACCGCACGTGCTCTAGGCGCTGACGGAGTTATCATAGCGGACCAAGAGGACAAGGTTGTGGAATCCACAGTCCGGGATGTGACAGACAGATTCGGGGGGCCTTTCGAGGTCCAGAGTGGAAAACCATGGAAACACGCTATCCGAGACTGGAGAGCGGCGGGAGGACGAATAGTCCACTTAACAGCGTATGGACTACCCCTGCCGAAAACGCTCCCAGAAATCCAGGATGCCATCGGGGACATTCTCGTCGTTGTTGGATCTGAGAAAATGCCGGGGGAGATCTTCAAACTCGCCGACTGGAACATATCAGTCACCAATCAGCCCATGAGCGAAGTGGCCGCACTAGCCATATTCTTAGACTGGTTCAAGCAACACCGAGAGTTTGAACACGAGTTTTCGAAAGCTCAAGTCCAGATTGTCCCATCAAGAAGTGGAAAGGAGATTCAGCAACTCCACAACTGAAATACGCCGCTATTCTCCCGCTTGAGCCGTAGCTTGGGCTAAGACCTATGCCCCTTGACCCCAGAACCCTACAATCACGATAGATAGATCATGGCACTCTCGTGATAGCGTTTCCACCCTCTTGCTCCCTCCATGATTAGCCAAATTCTCGGGCTAAGGTATCTGATATGTCTCTAAGTTTCTTTACAAGTTCGCGAAACTCTTCAAGGGTTAGACCCGAGGACGGGGACGTTGCCTTGGCTGCTACTTTTGGCATAACCCCGATTAGGGATGAATTCGAAATTAATGGATACTGTTACTGAAGACCATTCACTCGTCAATGTCCTCTTTGTGCTTCACCAAGGCCACGTCTCCCAAAGTGGCAATAGGAGGCGGTGCACCTCTTCGAGGTGGAGAGGGAAGATCAAGCTCTTCTCGAGGAACAAGCAATCTTACTCGGAGGATGTGTTCCAACTCCTTCGAGAGTCTCATCGTCGGCGACATCTTGCCAATCTCAATTTTCTGAATGAGCGTTAGCTTCTCCTTGGCCTTGAATGCTAGATCTTGTTGAGAGATGCCGAGTTTCTCGCGACCCTCTTTGATGACGCGAGAATATTCCTCGATTAGGTCTGACTCTTCAACAACTTTGGGCAGCCTCTCTATCGGGGCATGTGTATGCGACGGTGCTATCATCGGGCGTCGGGGTCTATCCGAGAAGCTTGGCAGTCGAGTGCCGATACTCGAACATTGCTGGCATACGATAAGAGTGGCTCCTTCGACCCGCGACCTTCCGGGTTTGCCGACGATCTCGTGTCCACAAATCTCACAGAACAAGGTTCAGGATACCTCTGGGCGAGAACGTTAGAAGTAGGCTCTCAGGATGCTTATGTAGGTATCGGATCGCGAATGCCTCTCCAGCTTGTAAAGCCCAGGCTCCACGAGCTGAGAAGAATTAGGGTCGTTGCCAATTATCAGTTTGGCAGAGGCGCGAGCAAAGCCTTCCCGAAAACCATTCTGATAACAAGGTCCCCTAATACCCACAGAATCCGACACATCTACAACGACGACGAACTTCTAGCAACTTACCGTCCTAGAGACGGACTACTAGCGCTGTCGATCCCCGGAGGGCAGGCTCTCCACGGGATCTTCAAAAGGCCGAGACTAAGGGTTGAGGTCGTCTCGGGCGTTGAGGAGTTCATCAAGAAGGGAGGCAACGTGTTCTGCAAACACGTTCAACATGTGGATCCGGAATTGCGTCCTGCAGAGGAGGTTCTCGTAGTTGACGAAGAAGATCGTCTGCTGGCCGTTGGCAGAAGTTTCTTCAATGCAGAAGAAATGCTGAGCTTCAAAATTGGTGTAGCAGTAAAAGTCCGGCATGGGTTAGAAAGCTGATAGGCTTAACAATCAGAATCAGCTGAGGACGGTAGAGCGTTTCATCAATGCAGCGAAGAATCAATCCGAGAGAAGCGAACCGAATGATGCAACGCATGGGTATGCAAGTCGAACAGATCGATGGTGTTACCCGGGTAATCATAGAGTCTGCCTCAAAGAGAATAGTGATCGATGACCCTGAAGTTGCCGTCGTTAAGGTTCAAGGACAGACGGTCTATCAAGTCGGTGGGGGAACAGCGAGAGAGGAAGGCCCAGCAGGAGCATCTTCACAGGAAGATGCAAAGCTCGTCGCTTCACAAGCTGGAGTGTCTACCGAGGAAGCAGCCAAAGCTCTCCAGCAATCTGGAGGCGACCTCGCCCAAGCCATTATCCTTCTCAAGCAGAAGAAAACCTCCTGAGAAATTCGGTCTTTGACTATACAAGCGACCGTGTGCTTCATACTCAAAGACAAGGAGGTCTTGCTCCCCAAGAAATCCAAAGGACTCTTCGGCCAGGGAAAATGGAACGCTCCCGGCGGCAAGATACTGCCCCAATGAAGAGCCTAAAACTTGCGCCATCAGAGAAGTCTTTGAAGAGACATGACTCATCATCGGGGACACGGAAGAAGTAGGCCTCCTATACTTCCACAAGAACCGCCAACGCGAGAATCCCGATTGGACAGTCCACGCATTCCCCGCCCATCAATTCATCGGAGTACCCAAGGATGGACGAGAAGGCCAACTCAAATGGTTCAACATCGATGCGTTACCGTTAGACGAGATGTGGGAAGACGATCAATACTGGTGCAGACTAGCTCTTGAAGGGACCAGAATTGAAGGATGGTTCTATTTCTCAGGCGATTTTGAGAGACTAATCGACTATAGGATAGAAGTCAAACCGCAGCTAAACCAAATCGATGCTTGAACTAGCTAGTCCGGGGTCTCTCAGGCTTTAAGACTCAAAGCAGACGCCAGGTCTGGCAAGAGAAGATTGAAGCTCATAGAGTGCGTGCCAAACTTCAGCGAAGGACGACGGCAAGAAGTAATCAACTCAATCGCAGATGCGATAAGAACAACGCCAGGCGTCACGCTTTTGGACGTGGAATCAAACCCGGACCACAATCGCTCAGTGATCAGCTTCGTCGGTGAACCCGGTCCCGTAAAACAAGCCGCCCTCGCTGCATCAGCGAAGGCCATCGAGCTCATAGATCTGAACAAACACAAAGGCGAACATCCTCGTATGGGAGCCGTGGATGTCGTCCCGTTTGTACCGCTGTCCGGAGCAACGATGGACAATTGCATAGCTCTTGCGAAAGATTTCGGCAAAGAATTCGCAGAACGATTTCACGTCCCAGTCTTCCTCTATGAGGAAGCTGCATCGATGCCCGAAAGACGAAACCTTGCAGACGTAAGAGCAGGCGAATTCGAAGGACTCCGTGACAAAATAGGTAGAGACCCAACCAAGAAGCCAGATCTCGGCCCCGACAAGATTCACCCAACAGCTGGAGCGACCGCTGTGGGCGCACGGGAAATACTGATCGCTTACAACGTTAACCTTGGGACAAGCGACCTCGCGATCGCGAAGAAGATTGCTCATCAGCTTCGGGCGAAGGACGGCGGTCTCGCCTACGTCAAGGCTCTGGGCTTCGAGCTGAAGGAACGTGGAATTGTCCAAGTCTCAATGAACATGACAGATTATCACAAGAGCCAGCTCTTCAAAGCCGAAGAACTCGTCAAGCTTTTCGCTGAGAGGTATGGGGTCCCAGTTGTCGGTAGCGAGATCGTGGGACTCGTCCCGATGGACGCCCTAGTTGATTCAGCCGAATTCTATCTGAAACTAGAGAATTTCAGCCGCGAACAAATTCTGGAAAAACGACTCTTCGCACCCGCCCCTCCAAGTCTTACAGACCTGAGCCTTTCACGTTTCTCGGAAGAAGTCGCTTCAAAGAAAGCGACGCCGGGAGGCGGCAGTGTCTCAGCCTATATGGGCGCGCTTGCGGCCGGACTCGCCTGCATGGTTGCGAGAATAGCCCTAGCCAAGAAGGACAAGGTGCAAGATAGCGAACGGCTTCAGGAAGTTGTTCGTGAGGGAGAGGATCTTCGCCAGAGGTTCTTGGGACTGGTAGTCGAGGACGCGGAATCATTCGATGCTGTCATGCAAGCGTTCAAGCTGCCCAAAGACAATCCTGTTGCTCGTAGAAAAGCCATCCAAGAAGCGACGCGGAAAGCAACCGAGATACCTCTGCGAACACTTGAATCTTCTATCGAAGTTCTACGCCTCTCGAAAGAGGTCGCGAAGTACGGCACCACCAATGCCCTCTCTGACGTTACTACATCCGTGGCTGCAGCACGAGCTGCCATCGAAGGAGCTGCCAGCAACGTCCTGATCAACCTAGACGCACTGGACGACAAACCCTACGTAGATCAGGCCCGTTCGCGCGTTTCCGAGCTCAGAAAAGAGGATCTGCAGCTAGAGCAACAAAATCAGGAACTTGTCGCATCACGCTCTCGTAAGAAGTAGCCTATGCGTCCAGCTGAATCAGTCCCGTCTTCTTATCAGCCCAGACCATCAAGGGTGCCACAAGCATCGTCAATTCTCTCCCCTCGCGGGTCAGAAAATACTCGACCCGGGGAGGGATTTCCTCATAAGCTACGCGTTTCACAAGTCCGTTTCGCTGCAGATCCTTCAACACATCACTCAGAGTTTTCGCACTTATGCCCAGTTTCTCGGCCAACTGGTTGAAGCGTAGCGTTCCCGCGTTTCCAAGTTGAGCAACGGCGCATAGGACCCATTTCTTTCCGATAACATCAACGAGCCCCTCGCACGGGCAAGGACAAATGCAACAGGGTTCTCCTTCCTTTTGCCTAACCATTCAGTAACCCAGTTACTCAGTGGGAACTTGCCCGGTTAAATACTTCACTTTGGTTACTCAGTAACCGGGGTGAAGTGGACAAATGAGTTGTTGCGGACCTGGCTGTGGATGTTGTGATCCAGGATGTTGCTCCAAGGAGCAATCGAAACAGAACACAGGCAAAAACTGATTCGATGGGAGACTAGTTGCATTTCTCTGAACCGGGCCAGTCAGCCCTCATTGAAACGAGCTAGCTCCGATGAGGGTTCGTAGAACTGGTTCTCTAGCTCCAATTCAAACCTGACAATTATCCACATTTTTCCTGGAGAACCATAGCTCTTGGCTGAACTATGTTGCATGATATCGTATCTGTTTACGTAATGTTAGTAGAAAAAGTAACAGGTCCTGGAGTTGCGCTAGTCGGTACAACCCAGTCCAATTCAATCCCTAACACAGCTCCATTTGCAGGCAATGCCGCACCTTGTTGCGGACTAGAAATCGTCCCGTAGCCCGTAGGAGGAGTACCTGAGATTGAAAGCACATCCGGGGCGGTGCCGGTGTTTATGACGCACACATAATGCTTCACCGTTTCACCCTGAGCAACAATCCCCCACGCAATGCTTACAGGAGTTGATCCATAACTAGCAGCAGTAGTTGGACAACCCGTTGCGAGAGGCGTCGACCCTTCGTCCAATGCCCCTAAAGTGGCCCCAGTTGTTACAGATGCTGTGTGGTTCAGCGTGATCATGTTGCTCGCCGCGAGGACGAGTGCGATGCCCCCGACCATTGCTAAGAGCAGTGGGACGATAAGCCTTCTAGCTACTTTCAAGAAATTGAGATACCCTATGATACATTCCCCTATTCAGGCTTAAAAACATTCAAGAGAACCAGAGACCCCTTGTGCACGATTTGATACGTTCCAGCTTCTATTCAGATAGGTTCGCAACCATGTATTCCGCCTGGAACTCTTAAACAAGACGAACATCTGGAGAGCTCTTCAGTAGTATCATGCAATACACGCGACTCGGACCTACGGGTCTTCAGGTTTCACGCATATGTCTTGGAACAATGTCCTTCGGTAATTCAGAAGAATGGATGGTTGAGATCGAAAAGGCAAAGCCAATAGTGAGACGTGGTCTTGACCTTGGCGTAAACTTCTTCGACACTGCAAACGTCTACTCTAATGGAAGATCGGAAGAAATCGTCGGCGAGCTTCTCAAAGACCACCGGGATGATGTGGTGATTGCTACAAAGATCAGATTGAAGGTTGGCGAGGGACCTAACAGTGAAGGCCTCTCAAGATACCACATCATGGACCAAGTCAAGAAATCTCTAAAGCGACTCCGAACCGATAGAATCGACCTCTACCAGACTCACCGCTGGGACTACTCGACCCCGGTAGAAGAAACACTTCTCACTCTCAACGATCTGGTCCGGCAGGGGTTGGTCAATTACGTAGGGACTTCAAGCATGTTCGCCTGGCAGTTCGCCAAGGCGCTTGCCGTTAGCGACCTTCTGGGAATTGCGCGTTTTGTCTCTATGCAGAACCACTACAATCTCTGCTATCGTGAAGAGGAGCGAGAGATGATACCGTTCTGCAAGGACCATGGCATAGGTCTGATTCCTTGGAGCCCCCTAGCTCGTGGCTTCCTCACGGGTAGATACAAACGGGGAGGAAAAGCAGATACTCCAAGGTATCGGTCTGACAAGTATTTTGCTGAGAGATTCTTCAGACCAGAAGACTTCGACGTGGTTGAGCGAGCGGAGGAGATTGCAAAGGAGAAGGGGGTGACCGTATCTCAGATTGCGCTTGCTTGGCTACTGCATAGGGGAGTCTGCGCTCCAATAATCGGAGCAACAAAAGTAGAGCACCTGGAAGATGCTGTCAGCTCGCTCGATGTCAAGCTGTCATCTGATGATATGAAGAGGCTTGAGGAACCTTACAAGCCTCATCGAATAATCGGACCGCTACCTGTTCCGGAGTCCGCCAGCTAGGGTCTGGACCTTTCTCTCGCGGCAAGGTTTCGAAGTTGTGCAGGGTCCCATCCAACAACCTCTACGATTTCTCGACGACGAACGGTCTTCTCCGGATTCTCTGAGTGAAGCCGTTGAATAATACGATCGTTGACCTCCGCGGGAACATCCCAAGAAACTGACGATTTCCTTCTATCGAAGGAGTCTATCTCTTCATGCACATCGATATCTACCCAGTAGTCACCAACCAATTTGACACTAGCTGGAGGGACTACTCGGCAAAGCCCAGCCTCACCATCATTGAACCGATCCAGAGGATAGCCCATCTCCTTCCTCAGATCCAAATATCTCGACCTCGAACTGAACCCCTCCCCACCTTCGACCTCAGCAACAATTACTTTCCCCGTCACTCGGCCTACTTCGCCAACTACCTCAACCCAACCACTAACAAGATGCAACACGTGAATCATAATCGCACCATCAAACGCCCGATCCCGGAAAGGCAAATGGTGCGCGTCGGCTTGGACCAAGTTTCGGACCCTCTTCTCTCTAGCCTTAGCCATCATAGAGAGTGACACGTCAATACCGACGACATCGAAACCCGAATCACTCAGGTACTCTGCAAATCGGCCCGTCCCGACTCCCACATCCAGAATAGTCCTGCAACCAGCGAACAGTTCTTTCATCGCGTTCAAGAGATTCTTCATTACTTCTGGTGGAACGCCGGACCATCTCGTGGAGTCGTAGACGCCGGCTATACGATCAAAGGAAACCGCCAAACAGGTTTCACCTCAAACCCCCGATTGGTATCAAATCTCGAAGCACCTACTACTTTGGACATGTGGAAGGTCAATCGACCGTCTGCTAAACCTATACGTCACGATTGACCCTGTGATGCTATCTTGCTTCATGCTGACAGGCTCGCGCGGAGCTTATACTCAGAGGAGGGTTTCCTCAGCCCGAAGTCACCTTTCGACTTCTCCAAAGCACTGGACTTCTTGAGAGGTTTCCCGCCGATGCTGGCGGACCAGAAGATCGATGAGCTCTCTCTGACGAGGGCTGTCTGTATCGGAGGCCAGACGGTCGTCTTCAATGTTAGATCAACGGGCCTCATTAAGAGTCCTCGATTGAAGTATGTGCTCAGTTCCGACCGTCCCCTGACGCCTGGTGTGCGTGATGCAGCAGTAGACCGTCTCGATTTCTTTCTGAGTCTAGCTGATGACCTCGAACATTTCTATCGAATTGGCTATGGCGATGTGGATTTTGCGCCTGTCCTGCAGAGGCTTTACGGCCTACACCAGGTGAAATTTCTCACTCCTTTCGAGTCTGCCTGCTGGGCAGTACTCTCTCAGCGCTATCCCGCAGCGGCAGCGCAAAGGACCAAACAGGCCATTACCGAAAAATTTGGCACAAGCCTTGAAGTGAACGGTCAGAAGTACGTCGCTTTCCCCGAACCATACCGCCTAGCCTACGTAACCGAGGGTGATCTAGGTGCTATTGTCAAGAATCAGCGGAAGACCCAGTTCTTGATCGGCGTCGCAAAAGCCTTCGCTGAGAAAGACGAAAAATTCCTCAGAACGGCCAAGTACGACGAGGTGGAAAAATGGCTAAGTCAGATCCAGGGCATCGGAGACTGGTCGTCAAAACTGATTCTCCTGCGAGGCCTTGGCCGGATGGAGAAGATCGCGGTGGAGAAACGATTGCTGAGAGCTGCTTCAAAGGTCTACGGTCGAGGCAGGACCCTCACTCAGAGCGTTCTAGACCAGATGGCCGAGAAATATGGTCCTTGGAAGGGGTACTGGGCCTACTATCTGAGAACAGCGTCTATGAAATCCTGAATTCTGAGCAGAATTTCTGTTTGACCTATCTGGGGCTTGACGTTGTCAGAGGCTGTGCTTTTCCGAGGGCGTGTTTGACGAGGACTGCTCTTCCCCACCCATGGTGAGCGAAGTCTTCGGCCGGTGGCAATTTGTCGATCTCGAACCATCTTAGCTCTGCAACTCCCTTCCCAGGTGAGACGTTCATGGTTCGCGTGAAGGCTAGATAGTCGAAGATTAGATGCCAAGTCTGATTGTTCCCCACGAAAGATTCAATCTCTGCGAGTTTCAGTGTTGAATCGTCTACTCCTGCCTGATCCTTCAAGATCCGCCTGGCAGCTTGCTCTGGATGCTCCAGGTGATGAAGATCATCGTTGGGTAGAAACCATCCATCTTGACTGTCGGGGCCCACTCTGTATTTCACCAACAGAGCAGAACTGTGATGCAGGGCTGCAACATGGGCTACCAGGGTATGCGTGTTGCACTCGGTTCTGTCGGGTCGTCGCTTGTTCGACGGACTCGACTTGCTCTCATCGACTCGGAGGATTACCGTCGTCGGCGGGTTCCCCTTCACTGCTTCACCTGACAGCCCTTCCACCTCAGAGGCACGTAGCCTCGTTTTGGCAGGGAACGGTCGAACCTCAACCGCCCCCTCACGCCCATAGCGTGGTAGCTTGGCCCCTTGCCCGGCAGGGATTTTACGGTAGCCAACCAACCTGGTATCCCGGTTCAGACCTGTCACGAGGTCGGAGTCACACCTCTGATCCCATCGTGACAGGCTCATACGACGAAGTGCCCCTAACCAATCACGAGATTCTCCCAGAAAATAACACGCAGAGGTGAACGAAGCTACCACCAAAAGAACAACCCAACACATGACATTGTGTTCTTGCATTCCAGCATAGACATGGCCAGCCCTTAACCCTGTTTATAGACTGACATGGTTGCTCGGCTGGCTCGACCCAGTGTTCTTTCATCGTGATAGAGCTTTGTACCGCACTAATAACGAGATAGAATTAGCCTTTAGTCCCGCAGAATTCCTTCGACAACGTTTCCTTGCAGTAGTGAGTCTTCAGACTTCTCTGCTTTCTCGAAGAGTGTAGTTTCGTCCACCTGAATCGAAGCTCGTTTCTGGTAGATCTTCGCGACTTGTCGAAAGATGTCTGAAAGCTTGTCGGATTTTGGGCGAACCTCCTTGCCGAGTCTCCTGGTCAATATCTCGGAGCAATGGTTCACGACCATCCTTCTCCCGGTCCCGAGAATCTCGCCTAGCGCCTTGTCGAGCTCCTCAATCCCGTCGGGCAGCTTGTTCATGTCTACATGGTGTCTCCGTCTGGCGTAGTGAAGAATCAGCTCGGCCGTCGCGCCTCCTAGACTCTGAAACGCTTCCTCAACGGAATCCTTTAGCTGCATGGCTAGGTCGGGAGGGAGATGTACTAGCCGGAAGAGGCCCCGCTGGGACATTCGACAGCACTAGACTAGTCCCCTCTGCCAATCTTACAACTAACGTTACTAGGCCGGCCTCCTGCAGGTTGCACGCAATGAGCCGAAGAGGGTCCTTGCGGCACTCAGAATCCGCACACAGGACGCGGATAGGACGCGCGCTATTCTTTCAGTTCTCGAATGAGCTGTTTCGCTATCGTTAGACGTTGAATGTCGTTTGTTCCCTCGTAAGTCTTGATGATCTGCGAATCTCTTAGAAACCGTTCCACCGGGTACTCGGTCGCAACGCCATAGCCGCCATGTATCATCATAGCCAGGAGGGCCAACCTTTCAGCTGTTTCAGTCGATGTCACCTTCGCGATCGACGCGGCTTTGACAAACTCCTTTCCCTGATCCTTGAGCGATGCTGCCCAGTACGTGAGCAGACGCGCCGTGTGAAGTCCCATAGCCATCTCCGCCAGCTTGTACTGAACCTGCTGAAAATCGATCAACGGCTTCTCAAAACTCGTCCGGGTCTGAGCATAACTTATCGCGGCCTCGTATGCCGCTTGGGCAATACCGACGCCTTGCGCAGACACGTCGACGCGCCCTCGATCATATGTCTTCACGCCAATGTAGAACCCATCACCTTCCTTTCCGACGAGATTGTCCATAGGAACCTTGACGTGATCAAGGATCAGTTCTGAGGGCTGCGAGCCTCGAAGACCGGTCGTTTCGATATGACTTCCGATCTGGAAGCCCTCTGTTCCTCTTTCGACCATGAACGCGCTCAAACCCTTGTGACGCTCCTTGTTACTTGGAGGGGGACTTGTCCTGGCGAATACCAGGTAGAGATCCGCTATCTCACCGTTTGTGATGAACGTCTTCTGGCCGCTGATCTCCCAGTGGGTCCCGTGAAGCTTTGCAGTGGACTTAATCCCTGCCACATCGGACCCGGCCCCAGGCTCCGTCATCGCGTGAGCCCCGATCTTTTCCCCCGACACCATAGGGACGAGGAACCGCTTCTTCTGTTCCGGCGAGCCCCACTCATTCAGAGGCTCGGATACGAGATGGCTCGCGACAAAAACTGTCGAACAGGCCGCTGAGACTCGAGCGATCTCTTCGATGGCAATGACCATGGAGAGAAGGTCCCCGCCTAGACCGCCATACTCCTCTTTGTAAGTGATAGCGGTCAGACCCACTCCCGCGATCCGTCGAAGGAGGTCTCTCGGTATCTTGTTATTCCGGTCAATCTCAAAGGCGACTGGACGAATCTCTTTCTCAGCAAAATCTCGGATGGTATGTCGGAGACTCTCATGATCCGGAGTCAGCTTCACCTCATAATCAGCAGAACGAGGCATCATAGTGCTCGTCAAACCTATACCAACACTCGAACTTCGACGCTAATCATTCCTTTAAACTTTGGAACACATCGGCCCATGTACGATTCACGTCTCGAGGCAGAACTCTCTGCTCCGCTTTAGCAATCTTCCTCTTCCTTATTCAATTCCTTTTAGGACCGACGAATCAATCTAAACACGTGAGAAGTTCGCGGGGAGCACTTCGATTCTCCTCAAAAAGGCAATGGCGGAACTGGCTGGCCAGAAATCACGCCACAAAGAACGAAGCGCTTTTGGTAATCTATAAGAGGGCACCGAAGAATGCCAAGTTCGCTTCGCGTGACGCGCTCGAGGAGGCACTTTGCTACGGATGGATTGACGGATGGTTCAAACCCCCTAGATAACGACCGATGGCTAATTAGGTACACGCCAAGACGGAAGAGATCCAACTGGTCCAAGCATAACATAGCAACCGCATGGAACTTGCTTAACGAAAACAAGATGACTCCCGCAGGTGTTGCGAGATTGCCCAAAGATGTCTTTGAAGTTTGGGAGAAACATAGGCCTCATGCAACAGTCATAATTCGAGTGACCCAAGGAAGAGGAATCACGTTCGCTGATGGGAAGAACTATCTTTCAATGATCAAAATGCCAGCACGCGCCCCTTGAGGACGCAGGCGTCGTATGTCCCCTCCCAAGAGACTGTCTCGAGATATCCGCTGTCGGACCTCTGACTGTCAAGAATAGCATTACCACGCGAGGACGGCTAAATGGGCCGGGTCCTCCACTGAGAATTTAACGAGACAAGGGTTCTCGCACAAGCGGAAATAGGAGTATCCTGATAGGGCGGGTGGGATTTGAACCCACGATCACCGGTGCCCGAGACCAGTCTTTTGCAACCTTTGCTGGGCACGCTTGACAAGCGGGTTATCTACTGGTTTTACTAGCGCTTCTCTGTGCTTGCAGTGACGCTAGTTGAGACTGGGTTTCGGAAGGGGGGCCCCGCAGCCGACGCATTTTTCTTTGAACGGCTGGTTCATCCCGCAGTATTCGCATTTGACTAGTATTGTGTCGGGGGGAGGTGGGGGAGAAAAAGCCGTCTGCTGAGTATACGGACGCTGGACCCCTGGCCCAGATTGCGTTGCGGCCCTTGCAACAAGGATGATTATGATGACAATGAAGAATAGGAAGAAAATGCCGCCGAAAGCGACCCCGGGGGGTCCAGTGGCAAAGGCTGCGACGCCTCCGAATAAGAGGAATATCATGAGAAGAACGAGTGCGACAATGACCCCGGATCGGTTTTGCTGGCCGCTCAACCTGTCAGAGATTGATCCCCAGTTCTATAACAACATAGTGGGAGTCTTCATCACCAGGCAAGACCTGCCTGAGTCGAATCTTCTTCGTGACGAAGCAGGCCAAGATCGCCCCTCAACAACAATGAATATCCTGTTCTTGGACCGTCACATAGGATGTAGTCTCCGATTATAGAACCGGGTCCAAAGAATCCCGAGGAGAACTGTGCTCCTAGGCCTTGGGCTACTCCTGCAAGCTCTCCCATCGACATCGAACTCGACATTGCAAAGCATAGATCGAAGCTTCGCATTATCGGACGCCAAGAGAGATTCCCGGTGCCAGAACCGACTTCTCCTATTACCTCCTCGGATACGAACTCGCCCACTCTCCGGCTCATCACTAGGGAGACTTTCTTGAACGATGTTCCTGTGTTCGAGACCGCAGCTGTTAGACCTCCTGTGGGGTCGATGTTTATCGAAGCGTTAGCGATCGAATGATCGTGGGCGATTGAGAGGAGCGGCTTGCTCACAGAGGGTTTTAAGGGGAACCATGGCGATCTGATGAGAAAAATCCAGATGTCCCGTCCCATCGGAACATCGATGTGGATGGCCGGAGCGAGGAACATTCCTTCCCATCGGCGCCGCAATAATCCAGCTGCGGGCATAGACTCTTGAAGAGTGAAAGTCAGTGTCTGGCTTCCGCCAGTATCGGTTGCTTCCTCAGGCTGAATAATCTGGGGATCCAGCATTGAAGAGTCGCACCTCCAAGCCTGAGTTTTTCCTTCTTGGACCCAGTGGAAGAAAAGAACCCCGGTCCCAGTGTAGACAGCTCTGTGCGCTATTCCCCGGCTCGACTTGAGCTTAACAATAGACTTCCCTGCTCCGACCCCATATTCAACCTGGACCCCACCGACTAGGCTATAGACCGGCACTATTCCCCTACTCGCTACGACTCTACCTAGTTCGCTTCCAACAACCAACTTCCGATTTAAAGAGCGATAGAATTGAAAATTCAGCAGTTGAGTCACAAATTTCAGAGCTGTTGACTCGAAGGTAGGGTAGGTTGGGTTAGTGGGGCGGGTGGGATTTGAACCCACGATCATCGGTGCCCGAGACCGATATCTCTTGTCGGTAAAGTTCCTTTGACCAAGTTGTCCCCGTCTTCCGACAGGCTGGACCACCGCCCCCAGGACTCGTTTCAATTGAAAGCAGATAAATCATTCAACGAAGTGAGCCTTTTCTGGAGCCTGTCTTCCGAGACGTAGGGACCGCCATCGAGACGCAGCCTTGACGCCTCCAAGTCTATCGACTAAGCGCAGCGCTCTTTCGAGCCTGTCTTGTTTCCTTTGAATTTGAAACCCAATCATTCTTGCGAACCTTCTGACATCTTGTAATCTTTGAATCCGGAGTTGATAGGCGTTTTTCCTTAGAATTACGGTTTTATACCCGTTTTTCCATGATGCCCCCTTCCTTCGGGCAAGGTAAATGTTTGAGTTGATTTGAAAGGATGTGTGGAGGATTGACCCTACTGCAGTCAATAGCTCTAGATCTGAATTACCTAGTTCCGGCCTAATTTCGAGTCTTTTGTTCCATACCCAGACTCCAGCAGATCCGTCCGCGGAAAATAGCCCCCGTAAGAAGCCGGCAGGGTAATTTGAAACGTCGGGCAAGAGTTGTTTCAGAGGGCGTTCTAAGAAGAGACCGAGGGGTCTGCATGAGTATTTTGACTCATAGAACGTCTTGCCCTTGTTACTTGTTACAAGAACCACATTTGGCCTGCGACCGAGAATAATTGCGACACTGTCATTGAATGCTTTAGCGAAGTCGTAGTCTCGGACTGCCAACTTTACATGATGATGATAATCCGAATCCTCTACAAAACTACCGTCGCCAAGGAAGGCTCCCGCTGCAAAACTAAGGTCCCAAGATGGTTTGAACTGCAATAGCCTCTGGGAAGATCTTGTGGGGGAAAGTCGAAATTATTCAAGAGACAAGACTGAAAGTACAACCTATGTACGACTTTTTTTCTCCCAACATCTTGGACCAAGCTGTCCCCACTGAAGGGTGGTCTGGACCATCGCCCCCAAGATGATGAGGAAACTCTGTTTACAAATAAACCATTCAACCGCTCTGCTAGGGACATCGGACTAGTCCCTACGCCGTTAACTCGGCCTATGATTCGATGCTGATTATGTCCTATTCCAGACTACTTTGACTTTTTCTCTTTCATGTGTCCGTTGAAGTATTTCCTAATGAGCTGTTCGAAGAAGATGCTGAATCCTCCAGTTCTTCCAAAGTATAGCTTGCCCACTTCGTCTCTTACCAGCTCCTCGGCCTCGTCTGTTAGAGAGATCATTACTTTTCCCATGGTAGCTCTAGACTTCCAAAGATAGCTGCGAACGGTTTTATAGTTATCCCTTATCCGGGCGACCGCCATCCGCAAACAATAAGAATGCAGACGGCGTATCTCATCTGGAGCATCGTTAAGAGACCTCGCTGGTGTCTCTCACTTTGTTCTTAGCGATACTCACGCCTCCTGCATAATCTAAGCATCAGACCTCCTAGCTTTGAGGTGAATGATCCTGAAGCTTCTAGACG
>Ga0209055_1001373_pt1 | contig 16107 bp, 12 predicted proteins | sample GraSoiAngelo_110_FD_185875 | JGI IMG/M metagenome (GOLD analysis project Ga0209055, IMG submission 185875) | Grasslands soil microbial communities from the Angelo Coastal Reserve, California, USA - 14_0903_12_30cm (SPAdes) (version 2) | ecosystem: Environmental > Terrestrial > Soil > Grasslands ... | reverse complement strand
TCCGCTGGAGATGCATCGGTTAGGCTGCCGACGTGCCCGGCGGGTGCGGATTCCACGCATGCCGGCCGGGGATTCCAGCCGATGCCGGTCCAGCGTTCCATGTGATGCCGGTCCGGGTGTGAGCAGGACGTTGATACTTTGGTTGAGCTCCTGATCTTCGTCAATGGCCTTTAGCCGTCTTCGACGGTAGTGCAGTCGTCTTTTGCTTGCGCATCGACTCACCCTTGAGAGCGAGGCGGTAGCTGTTGTGGATCAGCCGATCGAGGATCGCATCCGCGACGGTGGGATCCTCAAGGTAAGTGTGCCACTGCTCCACGGGCAGTTGGCTGGTGATTAACGTCGACCTGCGATCGTAGCGGTCATCGAGGATCTCCAGCAGGTCGCGACGGATCGCATCGGGCAGTGGTGCAAGACCGAAGTCATCGATGATGATGAGATCGGCCTTGGCGAGCTGGCGCAGGAACGTGGACTTGTTCTGCAGCGCGGTATGGCGTGTGAGCTCATCGATGAGCCGAGGGAGCCGGAAGCAGCGCACGCTGTGGTCGGCGCGGCAGGCGGCATGACCGATCGCGCAGGCGAAGTAGCTCTTGCCGACGCCGGTGGGGCCGGTGATAAGCACGTTGAGGTGCTCGGCGATCCACTCGAGGCGGGTGACCTGGCCGAGGCTGGCGCGATCGAGACCGCGGGCGGCCTTGAGGTCGATGTCCTCGATGGCGGCTTCCTGGGTGAGCTTGGCCCAGCGCAGTCGCTGTCGCAGCCGGTAGGACTGACGCTCGAGGATCTCGTTCTGGATGAGAAGGCCCAAGCGCTCATCGAAGGACATCTGGTTGGAGGTACTCGTCGTGAGCTGCTGCTCGAAGGCGGTGGCCATGCCGCGCAGGCGTAACTCGTGCAGTTGCTGCAGTAGGGGTTGGGTGAGCATCGGATCCTCAAGAGAAGTAGCCGGCGCCGCGCACGTTGTCGTGTGCCGGTGTCGGGGTGGTGGTGGGGACCGGCGATGCCGGTGCGATGATCAGCGTGCGCACGGCGCGGTAGCTGTAAGCCTTGAACTCGAGTGCCCGCTGGCAGGCGTGCTCGAGCGCGCCGGCGCTGAAGTCGTGGGCAAGGCGCAGGATCCCGAGGCTGGCGCGCAGCGCCTCCTCCGGATGCACTCGCCGTGCGGTCTGCTCACGCAAGAGAGCCGCAGTGGAGGGCCCGATTGCCTCGGCACGCTCAAGGAGGCGCTCGTGGCTGAGCTCGATGACGGCACTGTGGCGCTCGGGCCGATGCCCTGGCTCGGTGATAAACCGCCGGGAGCCAGCTGCCTTCGCGTGCCGTGCGACGGACTGGCCGCGGTAATAGACCTCGATCGTATGTGCGCTGATCCTAAGATCCACGCTCTTGCCGATCAGGCGGTACGGAACCGAGTAATAACGGCGCTCGTGCTCGATGTGGTAGTCGAGGAACACCTTGGCGCGCTTCCAGGTGGCGTACTGGTAGCGCTGCAGCGGGAGCGAACGCAGCGCCGGCTGATCAAGCTCGAGGAAGCGACTGCGGCGCGTCCCTGCCTCTCGCGAGAGCGGACGCTCGTTGTAGCGCTCGAGCTGCTCGCGCAGCGCCGCGTTCAGATCGCCGAGACTAAAGAAGGTGCGCTGCCGCAGCGGCGCCATGATCCAGCGCTCCACCCCCTGGACACCCACTTCCACGATGGCCTTGTCGCGCGGCTTACGCACCCGCGCCGGCAGGATCGCCACGCCATAGTGCTCGGCGAAGTCCTGGTAGCTGGGGTTGAGATCCGGCTCGTAGCGACAGGGGCGGCGCACGCCGCTCTTGAGGTTATCGGGCACGATCGCCCGAGGTACGCCGCCGAAGTACTCGAGCGAGCGCACGTGCGCTGCGAGCCAGTCGGCGACCGTCTGCGTCAAGGTCGCCTCGACGTAGGTGTAGTGGCTCGCGCCGAGCGCGGCGACGAACACCTGGGCGACCTGGATCTCGCCGGTGTGCCGATCCACGACCGCCATCGTCTTGCCGGCGTAGTCAACGAAGAGCTTATCGCCCGGCACGTGCTCGAAGCGCATGACCGCGTCCTGCCGACCCAGCCAGGCGTCGTAGTCGCGGCAGAACGCGCTGTACTGACAGCCCTGCGGATGCTGGGCCTTGTACTCCTGCCACAGCAGCATCCGTGTTACGCCCTTGGTCGCCAGCTCCCGCTGGATCGCTTCGAAGTCCGGCGTCGGATAGCGCAGCGCGCTCGGGGTACGCGGATAGAGCCGCTCATGCAGCTCATCCTCGTCCAGCTCCGGCAGCGGCCAGGACAAACCGGCCGCGCGCGCCCGACGCAGACACTCCTGCACCGTCGAGCGCGCCGAACCCAGCACAGCGGCGATCTGGCGATCACTCAGCCGCGCCTCGCTCTTGAGGCGCAGCACCTCGCGGATCTTGCGCACGGACAACCTCGCTTGCGCCACCGTCGACCTCCCCGGGAACACCCCGAAAAGGTCACGGTAGCTCGGTTGTCCTGCTCTCTTTACCCGGCCCGGCTTGCTATGGAACGGTGGCCCGGCTTGCCGTGGAATACCGGCCCGGCATCACGTGGAATCCTGGCCCGACATGCTGTGGAATCTGCACACGCCTTCCGGGTTGTCGGCCGTTTTCACGAGATACGGGCCCCGCTGGAGCCGTTGCAACGTCTTTCTCGCTCATACAAGTTCACTGTGAAACGAACCTCTCAGTCACCAATTTCGAAGATGCTCTCGAGCACGACGCAGACCCCTACCGGGAGGCTCGCCATGCCGAAGACCAGGCGAGTCGATGTCTTGTCAGCTCCGAATACACTGACCAGTAGTTCCGATGCGGCGTCCGCGACCCTCGGGTGCTCACGGAACTCGGGAGTCGTGACGAGTGAAACCCCGAGACGGACTACGCGCGTCACTCTGTCCAGTGACCCCAAATGCTCTTTGACGAGCGCAAGAGCGTTCAACGCGGCCAGGCGAGTCGCGCGCCGTCCGTCTTCGACGCTCAACTCACCTCCGATGCGTCCCACAAACTTCGGGGCTCCTCCCTCCACTGGCAGCGTGCCACTCAAAAAGAGCAAGTTCCCCGCCTGCACCGCTTCCACGTAGGCGCCGAGCGGGGTTGGGGGACGAGGCAGGTTTATGCCAAGATCGTTCAGCCGTTGCTCGGCACTAGCGCCCGTTGTGTTCGTGGACATTCGCGGTTCCCATGGGATATCACTCGAGGCCTCTTCCGGAGACCGGCAAGAAACGCCTGTCTCCGCCCTTCATCTGCGACTAAATCACCACCGACCCAGATGCGCGCCGCCGTCAACGTGCAGCACCTCGCCGGTGATCTGGCTCGCCTCGGTGAGATAGAACACGGCCTCCGCGATGTCCTTGGCGCCCGCAATCTGCCCAAGGGGTGACAGTGTGCGCAGGAACTCCTTGGGACTGTTCTTGTGCAGCGGGGTATCCACAACGCCTGGAGCTACCACGTTCACGCGAATGCCCTGCGGCGCGTATTCCATCGCGAGACTCCGGGAGATCGCGTTGATACCCCCCTTGGTGATCATTGGGACGGACGCGGTGAAATCCGCAAGCGGATGATCGACGATTGAAGTCGTGATGCTCACCACACTGCCGCCACTCTTTTGCGAGAGCATCTGCTTCACGGCCAATTGCGTTGTATAGATAAAGCCATCCAAATTGGTGGACGACAACGCCCGGAAGTCCTCGGGCGTGTACTCGATGAAGGGCTTCGAAAAGAAGATCCCCGCGTTGTTCACCAGGGCATCGACCGCGCCGAACCGCTTTACCGCGGTACCAACGATCATCTCGGCCGTCGAGGCCAGACCGATGTCGCCGTCCACGAGGGCCAGCCTGTCCGAGCGCTGCAGCTCGTTCCTATGACTGATTTTGCGCGAGTTACCCAGCACGTTGTAGCCGCGATCGAGGAACAGGTTAGCCACCGCGGCACCGATTCCCTGAGAGGCTCCCGTCACAATGATGGTCTTCTGTTTCGTAGTCACATGAATCTCCCGTCTTCGAGTGTGCCCGTCGATCCTGGGGTTCCAATCACCCGCCTGTTGGGACGTATTGTCGGGCTGCCCACCGTGACTGATTAGATGGGAAACTCTGGAATTTAATTTCCAAAAACGGCAAAGTGACCTCCATGGCGAACCTCGACGACATCCTGATATTCGTCAAAGTGGCTCAGTTCGAGAGCATCAGCCGGGCAGCCCGCTCGTTGGGTATGCCGATCTCGACGGTGAGCCGGCGGCTATCGGTGCTGGAATCGAACCTCGGCGTGTCGCTCCTGAGACGCACGACGCGACGGGTGACCCCGACTGCGCAGGGACGCGAGTACTTCAATCAGTGTCGGGAGCCGCTGACCCTCTTGGAAGAGGCTGAGCGAGTTCTGACTCAAGGACAGAAGACGCCCGAAGGAATGTTAAGAATTTCCGTTCCGGTCATTTTGGGTCAGACGCCCTTCCTGAACTTCCTCTCGGGGTTCCTGAAAGCTCATGCGCGGATCCGGATCGATCTCTTCATCACGAATCTCTTCCTCGATCTGGTTGCCGAGAACCTTGACGTCGCGATCCGCTTCGGAGAGTTGGAGGACTCGAGCGTGGTCGCCACCCGCATCGGTAAGAGCATTCGCTATGTCGTGGCAGCCCCGGGATACCTGAAAGGCCGAAAGCTTCCTGTCGAGCCTGCGGACCTCGAGCTGCACGACTGTGTGATGCTCAACGCCAGGAATAACGAGACCGACTGGGACCTGGTCAGCGGTAGAAAAAAGGCACGCATCCATGTCTCGGGGCCGATATCTAGTCGCGACTTCAATTCGGTCAGCACCTTCGTGTATAGGGGTCACGGGATTGGACTACTGCCGTCAACCTACTGTGACGAAGCACTCGCGAGCGGTGCACTCATACGGCTGCTACCGAAGTGGGCTTCCGCGCAAATCCCCGTTTTCGCCGTTTACTCGAATCGGAAATTCCTACCTTTGAGGTTGAACGCCTTCCTGGAGGCGCTGGCAGCTTGGCAGAGTCCGCTGTGGCTCAGGGAATGAGACGCAGCACGAGTCACGGCACATGAGCTGGTTCAGGCGCGGCCGAGCCTCGCTCTGCCATCCTCTTTCGCAGTATAGAGGATTCGGGTACCGAGCACGTACCCAAACTCCTTGCTCACTCCCTTGATCTGGTCGTGCCTGGGGCGTTCTACTCGATGTTGCAGATGAGGCGGCGGCACCGCCCTTGAGTCCGAATGCCGACCCCGAGCGATCGGTGTTCAACGCGGTCTGCACACGGGAGGAGTCGATGGAACCGACCCGCATCATTGCTCGCATAGCAGCATCCCTCCTCGTCGCAAGTGTATCGCTGGTGTCCGCAGCCGCGGTCTCGGCACAGACGGATGTTGATCGAATGAAGCGCGACATCGAGTTGCGTGTGTCAACGCATCAGTTTATGGGCTCCGTCCTGGTGGCGAAGGGCGACAGGCTGCTGATCAACCAGGGTCATGGTTCCGCCAATCTGGAATGGAACATTCCGAACTCGCCTGACACAAAGTTTCGTCTAGGCTCCATCACCAAGCAATTTACGGCAACCTGCATCCTGCTTCTGCAAGAGCGCGGCAAGCTCAAGGTCGAGACGCCGATCAAGGAGTACCTCCGCGATGCGCCGCCGGCATGGGACAAGATCACGATCTTCAATCTGCTCACGCATACGTCCGGGGTCCCGAACTACACCAGCTTCCCTGAGTACTCCACGCTGAAAGCTACGGCAAGAACGCCCGAGCAGCTCGTGGCGAGCTTCCGCGATAAGCCGCTCGAGTTCGAGCCTGGCAGCCAAATGCGATATAGCAATTCCGGCTATGTGCTCCTGGGATACCTCATCGAGAAAATTGCGGGTCAGGGCTATGCTCAATTCCTGAAACAGAATGTCTTCGACCCTGTGGGTATGAGGAACACCGGATACGACTCCACTACCGCCCTGATAGATCACCGCGCGTCCGGATATGCTCCTGGTCCGAGCGGCACGGTGCACGCCGATTACATTGATATGAGCGTTCCGTTTTCAGCCGGCGGCCTGTATTCGACGACCGGGGACTTGATGCGCTGGGAGCGGGCTTTGTTCGGCGGAAAAGTGCTCTCAGCGGCTTCGCTTGAAGCGATGACAACCGCATTCAAGGACAACTATGCGTTTGGCCTCGCAGTAACCACTACACCTACCGGCGACAAAATCATCTCGCATGGAGGAGGCATAAATGGGTTCAATACCGAGCTGATTTACGCCAAGCGTGAAGACGTGGTCGTCGCCGTCCTGGCGAACTTGAATGGCCCCGCGGCCACCGAGATCGCAACAGACCTGTCAAAAATCGCGCGCGGAGAAAAAACGATCCTGATCTCGGATCGAAAGCCCATAAGGTTGCAGGCAGGCGTCTTCGACCGTTATGCGGGTCACTACCAGTTCTCGAGTGGCGTGATGATGAGCGTGTGGCGCGACGCCGATCGTTTTCTGACGCAGCTTCCGGGGCAACCTGCGGTGGAGGTATTCCCGGAGAGCGAGCAGGATTTCTTTGCCAAAGTCGTCGATGCGCAGATCACATTTCACGCGGATGGCGCGGGGCCGGTCACGGATCTCGTGCTGCATCAGAATGGAAAAGACCAAACTGCGACGCGCATGGACGAGGCGGTGGCAAAGCAAAGGGCGGATGCCCTTGCCCTGAAGATCAAGAATCAAACGCCGTCACCGGGCACCGAGAGCGAACTTCGCCGCCATATCACCGAGTTGATTGCCGGCACACCGGATTTCGGAAGAATGGGTCCAGAACTGACGGAGGCAACGCGACAGGCGTTGCCACAGATCCAGTCGCTGCTCAGGCCGCTGGGAGCCCTACAATCGCTGCAATTCAAGGGCGTAGGACCCGCGGGTGCCGACATCTATGACGTGAAGTTCGAGCACGGCACGGTACAGTGGAAAATTCAATTGACCCAAGATGGCAAGATCGGAACCTCGTTCTTTGGGCCACCGCAATGACCGCGACGTCTCCCTCTCACGGGCTTCCTTGCCTCGCGCGTTCAAAGCCGACCCCGGAAACTGTTGGAGTGGTCACGACGAGCAAGGTGCCAAAACGAAGAGATACCGACAATGTCGGGGTAGGTTCCGCATCGTCGCAGGGTGCGGTACAGATTTCAGCAGACCGAATCTTCCGATGGTTAAATACGGGGCAGTAGATGCGTCAACGGCTTAGCGCAATTGCCGCAACCATCGGCCTTCTGCTCGTAGTCGTGGCTGGTTGTTTCCTTTGGATTCAACGGAACGGCGGCCTACGTTGGAGTGCGTTCAATTCGGTGCCCGTAGCCGTCAGTGCGTCGAACGGGAGCGCGGCAGCGCGCGCGTCATCAGCGGTCAATGCCGGTGAAACGCCGGCGCGGCGCGTCGGTAGGTTGGGTGCGGCGCCGCACGCTGCGCTGGAGCCCGCGGCTGTAATAGCTACCGCTCGGACGGACCGCGAATATCCGAGAGCCTGGATTAAGGGAAGCAATTGGGCAAAACCCGGTGGCGACGGTCGCGAGCCGGACTACGAACTAGTCACTGATCACGCTAGCGTCTGGCATGGCGGCTCAAGCGCTCTGCTTCGGTCGACGCGCACACTTGACGGGTCATGATACGGCGCGGTCTTGCAACGGACGCGCGTCGGAGCCTTCGCAGGTCGCCGCGTCGCATTCTCGGCCTACCTGGCGAGCCGGGACGCAAGGGCCGGCGCGACACTTTTGTGTTCCGCGCAGAGAGTGCACAGGGGGTCCTGCTCGCCTTCGACGATTTGGGCGGCCAAGCCGTAGTCGCCACAACCCCATGGCGGAAGTATTTCATCGTTATCGACGTACCGGACGGCGCGACCACGCTGCTCTATGGCGCAATGCTCCATGGCGACGGATCACTGTGGATTGACTCAGCACAGATCGACGCTGTTGATAGCTCGGTTCCGACCACCGCGCCTCCGATAGTCGCGGCGGCGGGGCACGTGGACCCGCCCGCCGACCCGTCCTTCGTGCTGCCGACACCGCAGAATCTGGATTTTGAGGATACCGTAGCAGTCGACCACGATGTGACTCGCGTCGGTGCCGGCGGAGCGACGGGCAACAAGATGAACGCCGCCCTCATGACGACTGCGTCCGGCAACTGCCTGGATAGCGTCATGAGCGACGCCGTTCTCGCTGCCTGCGAGCAGCAGCTGTCGGGGCTTCAAGCTCTGCTCGGCCCTCTTGGCGCCATTCGAAACACGGTTTATGGTGGAACCGAGACGCTTCGAGGCACGAATCAGACCGAGGTCTATTGGGTTAATTTTGAAAACGGAAGCATGCAGTGGTATGCGGCGCTGGACAGTGAGGGGAAGCTTCGAGTCCTGTGGAGCAACGGACAAGTATTCCCAAAACCGTAAGAGCGACAACGATCCAGGTGATCAGCTGATCGATGCACAACGGGATTCTTTGCCGACCAGCTGCTATCTGCGATTGCGTGCTGACCCGTGTTCTGTTTCATTTGCTCCGAGGTGTTCGGCGCACTCAGCGCGAGGACGACTGCAGCAGTTCAATTTGCGGACCACTCCAACCGATGCCCTGCCCATCAGGTCGATAGTATTCCGATGGCGCTATCAACTAGAATTTTGAAATCGTCGCACCGGACGTCCGCATCCCGAATCTTCCTCGCACGCAGTTCATGGCCGCCGAGACATACCGCAGCCGCTGCTAAGGGATAAGCGAGTCGAGTAGTTCCGTTATCGCCTGCGGACTATCCAGCCAACCGCTTGCAGGCCACTGACGTGGCCGCTCATCGGCTGGAATATAACCAAACAGTGCAACGAAGACCCTCATTCCCGCAGCTTGAGCGGCTAATACGTCACGTTCGGCGTCACCGATATAGATGCACTGGGCGGGAATTACCCCGAGTTTGTCGGCCGCATACTGCAGCGGAGCGGGATGCGGTTTGCGCTCCGCGAGACTATCGCCGCTCACTATCACTCGGGCACGCTCCCGCAGAGCGAACTGCTCGAGTAGCGGTTCGGTCAGCCAACTGGGCTTGTTGGTGACGACTCCCCAGGCGATTCCCTTTGATTCGAGGCGCGCAAGCGCATCGAGAACTCCCTCATACGGCCGAGTCTCGATTGCCAAGCGCCCCCTATAAATCTTGAGGAATCGCTCACGTAGCTCCGCGAAGGCAGGCGCGTCTGCCTGCGGAAAAGCCAGACGCACAAGCGCCGTCGCACCGTAGGATACGAGCTGTCGAACTTCTGCAAATGGAAGCAGTTCGAGCCGTTCTTCTTTCCGCAGCTCATTGAGCGCACCAGCCATGTCGGGGGCGGTGTCGAGAAGCGTGCCATCGAGATCGAACAACACCGCGCGCATTCCAGAAAAAGGAGTACTCACGATTGCTGCGCGCTACTACTCGAGCGCCGTTTCTGCGCGCGAGCCGTCAGGGACGGGATCACAGCGGACGCCACCTGTGACCGGTTCCGAGACACCCGTGGTGCCCGGCCAGCTGAGGGGCAGCTTCAGTATCGATCTCACGGCCAGGTAGCCGAAGGCCTGCGCCTCAATTGCATCTCCAGCCCAACCGAACGTCTCGGCGGTCTTCACCGGCGCGCCAAGCCGGCGTCGCAGCTCGGCCATGAGATAGTCGTTCAAACGACCGCCGCCGACAACAATCCATTCTTTCGGTTGCCGTGGAAAGCGTTGCGCTTCTGCAGCTACGCCCGCTGCGGTAAACGCCGACAGCGTCGCGGCCCCGTCTTCGGGAGACAGACCGGATATCGCGTCGGACGAGAAGGCATTGCGGTCCATGGATTTCGGTCCGCTTTGACGAAAGTACGGGCTGCTCAACAGCATTGCCAGGCCATGCTCATCGACACGGCCAGTGGCCGCGATCCTTCCGCCGTCGTCGAACGGAACACCGCACCGTGCGCTCACCCAATCATCGATGAGCGCGTTTCCGGGCCCGCAATCACACGCATATAGCAGCTCCCCGTCGATAAGGGTGACATTGGAAACGCCTCCGATGTTCAAGACGGCGATCGGTTGTGGAACGCCTCGCACGCGAACGATCGCCCGATGGTAAGTCGGGGCGAAAGGCGCACCTTGGCCACCATGATCCATGTCATTCTGTCGAAAGTTGTTCACGACGACCTTGGCGAGCGTATTCGCCATGCGTTGGCCGTCACCGAGCTGCCACGTCCTTCCCTGCTGGGGTTCATGCTTGATGGTCTGACCATGAAATCCGATGACGTCGACTGTGGCCAGATCGATTTTATTTTCCGCACAAAACGCGCGTACCGCCTGCGAATGCAAATCAGTAACCTCACGTTCTATACGTATAACGTCGACATCGTCCGCCGGTAGCCGTAAGAGCGCACTGCGGAGGTCGGATGGGTACGGTGTGCTCGCGTGAGGCCCCCATGCCAGGTAAGCGTCGCCGTCGGTCTCGAGGAGCGCGACATCGATTGCGTCCATCGACGTGCCACTCATCAGGCCAATAACCGTGAATCGCTCCCGTGCGGCCATGCCACTCTCCTGTGCTTTCTCGCACGAATCATCGTGCACTTCCAGCTATGAAACCAAGCGCGCTCCCGCACAGGTTGTCAGACCGCTGGCTCGCGTTCGTATCGGACAGCTGGAGCGTACCAGTCGAGTTCGCGCGTCAGCAGCATGACCGTCGCCAGCAACGTGAACAGCGCCAGCGAGCCGGCTAGCAACGCGTGACTCTCCGATGTCACCAGGAGATAGAGCAGCGCATAGGTTGCTGCGAACACGCCCGCGGCCACCGCCCCCCCACGGGGGCTCGCCAGCGCGCCTGCTAGATACACCCCCATGAGCGCGCAGAGCGCCGCCGTCGCGACTACGTACGCCGCAAGGAACCCCAGCTGCTCCGCCAGCGCAAGCAGCAGGAGATAAAACACACTCAGTGCCAGGCCCATCAAACCATACTGAATCGGATGCAGGGGACGACGCAGCAACGTCTCGACCAGAAATAAGGTGAGGAAGCTCAACGCAATGAAGAGGCCCCCGTACTTCACCGCGCGCGTGCAGCGCTGATAGATGTCGACGGGTTGCACCAGCTCCACCCCGAACCCACTCGCGAGGATCGTCGCCGCAGGGGTAGAACCCTGAAACCAGCGGTCACCGTAGGAGCGGTTGAGGTTCAAGACCTGCCAGGTGGCAGTAAAGCCGTGCGCGTCGATGTGGCGTTCGAGCGGCAGGAAGCCGTCCGTGAAGCCGGGATCCGGCCAGTTGCCATGCGCAGCCACATGCACCGTGCGGGCCAACGGCAGAAACCCGAGCGACTGCGTGCCCGCGACCTCAAAGGTCAGGTCGAACGCCTGGCGGCGATCAGAAAACTCAGCGGCACCGGCCAACGGTGCCGCCAGTACCGGAAGAGGAAATCCGTCGGAGGGTTCAAAGTCTTTGAGCGCCGGAGCGCTCGCCGCGAGGGCTCGGAGGCCGCGCGGATCGTTTACCGGGAGCAGGAGTCGCGCCTGGTCAAGATGCAGGTGCAACGCGGTCTCACCGCGCGTGAGACGCACGATCTCGCGGTTGAGGTCGAATTCACCCACGGCATGTACCCGGGCGACATAGACCGGAACCTCATACACGCCGAGGCGGCGTCGCTCCTCCTCGACTTTGAGCTCTACCACCAGGTCCAGGCGATCAGGCAGCACGTACCAGTCGCACGTGCGCGGGTGCTCGCCCTCGATCGTGACCGGGATAGCGATGATGGGACCCGCAAGCCACTGGCGGTCGCCCCAGCCGCGGGCCACCGACTGGACCGCGGCGTCGCGCTGGCTAACGCGTTCGGCGACCAGACTGGAGAGGAGCGTGAGCGGGACGAGCAGCGCGAGCGCAATGGCGGTGAGAATCGCGGCTTTGAGCGAAGCCGAGTGAGCGGATGATGTCATGTCGTCGCCTCCCTTCGTGTGAGCTTTGCGGCTCAGGGTGGCGAGGGGGTGGTGCAATCATGGCCAATTATGACGGCACGCGCGGTGGCCGCCGCTGGGACGCTATTGGGACACTCCGAGAGTGACGTTGCGGGATATCGGGTGACATCACGTGAGATCAAGTGCCTGTTGCAATTGGGATCGCGGCTCGCATATGGTTGATCTGTAAGCCCCTACCCGCCGTTTCACACGGCAGTGGTGTCAGCGTCTGATTGATGCCCGCGGGCGAACGACACTCGTTGTCCGCAGTATTCCCTCAAGGCCGTGTTGAAGCTCGAACCTCTTGGTTTTACTCACGACATGTCGCTACGCCGGATGTGCCAGTGCCCGGCACGTCCGAAACACGAAGTCCGCGGTCCGACCGTATACCGCGGCCTGCCAAGCCGGCGTCTCGCAGTAGAACGCCGCACGCATCAGCCGCTGGGCCGCTGCACTGCGCACGGCGTCATGCGGCGCGCGCGCGTGCACCCAATGATCAGCGCGTAGCGCGGTCAGGACGTCTGATACCGGACGTGTGCCGAATTCCAGCCCGATGAAGGTGATCTCGTGCTTCGGCAGCGCCTCCTGGAAGCCGCGCGCGAGTGTGCCCTCGAGCTCAGCCGCCACGGCCTTCTCGCCCGTGATGTTCACCGACTCCTCCGCCACGAGACTGCGCACCTCGCAGCCAAACCAAGCGCGTGCTCGGGCAAGATCGCCGCGCGCGCAGGGTATGAGGATCGGCTCGCCGTAGGCGGTCGGCCCCAGTCCAGTGTGCAGATCGAGCACCGCCACGCGGCGCACGCCGTCGGGTAGCTGCTCGCGAAGCAGCTGTCCAAGCGTCTGAGCGGACCACGCGCGGGCGGTGCCCCCATAAAACAGTCCTTCGGGGCGCGTGTACTGCCCGGCGGTCAGGGCCTGCTGGAAGGCGCGCATCCCGTGCTCGGCGATGTGCTGTTGGAGCGCCGCGTCGGCACGCGCGCGCGCATCGCCTTCCCAGTCTGTCGGCACCAGCCAGTCATGCAGCGGTTCGTAGCCAGTCGAGGAAGGTGGCTGGGAGAAATCGATGAAGTTGCGGTTGAGATCAACGTTGTCCTCGTTCACGCGCCGCAACCATGCGAAGCCGTGCGGATTCAGCGCATGCACGAGCAGCGCGCACCCGGACGAAGGCAGTGCCTCGTACAGCCGGTCGATGAGGAAGCCGACCTGACAACCCGCGCCGCCAAAGCCCTCGACGCCGTGCGTACCGGAAAGCACGACGAGCGCGTCCGTCGCACTGTCGGGGCCGAGCCGCGCGACGTCGATGCTGAGCGACTCGCCCTGCGGGCCGAGGCGTTCCGGTAATAGATAGCGGTTGAGGCGTGCGCCGGCCCGTTCGGCGGCCGCGCAGAAGCGCTCGCGGGCGTTTGGGTAGTCGGGGCTGAAGTAGTCGGCGATGGGCATGGGTCACCGCGCGGACTGAAGAGCAGCGCGCCCAGCATAGCACCGGCAGGCTGATCCTGGCGGGGGCTAGAAGGCGCCCGCCACGCCATCAGCGGATGGCTACCGTACCGGGTGACTCCACTGCGAAGATAGAGAGTCCACCAGGTGATCAAAAGCGGCCCCGGAACACTTCTATCCTCACGCTGTCGGCCAGAAGCGGACGCCCGCAACGGCTTGTTGTTTTCCCTGAAGCAGCCGTTGACACGTAAAATTCATCTTTGGCCTTCCAGATGCTCCTGGTGGTGGGGCGTTTCTCACGGTCCCGCTGAGAAGATCGGCATGCCACGCAGCGCCGTGAGAGTCGAGCTCGCCTGCACCTGAAGCCAGGTCACGAGTCCGCCGTTACTGCCCGCCGCGATTGCGGGCAGTTGTGTCGCTGCTTGCGCCGCCGCTGGCGGTACCAGCGAAAACCCATTCGGCCACATCGCAGGCACGGTACCTGCAGTTGAGACGCGCGAGGCACTCAGCGTCCGTGGCGTCCCGCTGTCCCAGACCAGCCAGTGCGCACCACTGATGAAAGCGCTACTGACGCGTCCGGTGACTAGGTTCTGTGCCGTAGTGACCACGATACCCGGGGTCGTAGGCGATCCGTCGAGCAATGCGCCGGAAGTCGAGACCCGCGCGGCGGAAATGGTCGCGTAGCCGGAATAGATCGATAGCTCAGCGTTCGAGCTCGCGTTGCGCTGGTCGAGATAGGTGACGAGGTAATTAGTGCCATCGAATGACACCGCCGGCTGAAGATCGCAGCATGGGCCTGCGCCACTCGTCGAGGGACCGACATTGTTCACGATCAGGAGCGGGGTCGCATCCAGGATTACCCCGGCTTTGGACATTCGCACCGCGATCAGCCCGGGCGGGTTCGCGCCGTTCTCGGTCCAGACGATGAGGTAATTCGTTCCGTCAAAGCCAACCGCCGGTTGACCTCGGTTGTAGTCGTTGGTACTTGAAATCGGGAACGACGAACCGTCGGCCTGACCGGTTCCCGGAGCGATGAACAGTCCCGAGAGCTGAGGCGGCCGTGGCCCATTCGCATCGGTGAAGAGCAAGAGGTAACGACTGCCATCGAACGCGAGTGCCGGTGCGCTGGGGCCGCCGGCGTCCGCATGCACGGACAGCCCCACAACGTTCGGGCCGCTCACAACTGCTCCGGCACGAGAGATCAGCAGCGCGTCCAGGTTGAAGTCTATGCCCGCGGGGGGCACCGCAGAGTCCTCTTCATGCACGACGAGGTAGTTCGTTCCGTCAAATGCCACAGCGGATTGGGTGCCGACCGTGGCTGCACTGGTGGGCTCGCTTAAGTTCACCGAATTCCTGATCGCCCCATCCGGACCGACGAGCAGCGCAACCCACTGGACCGTCACGCTGCCGTTGCTCACGTTGCATTGATGTGCAACCACAAGAGTGTTCGTGCCGTCGAAAGCCGTGCTCGGAGGCCCGATCGGTCCCTGGCTCGCCGTGCAGTTCGCACTCACGAGTGTCGGCACGAGGTCCGCCGCGGCACCGAGCCCATGTGGCTGACCGTTCACGGTGAAACCGCGCAGCTCGCTCGACGCGTTGATCCCGCTGCCATTCGCGGATGTCGAGATCTGTTCCTTGATCTGTCCCACGCTGGGGACCAGCCACAAGGTGTCCGTTCCAGAAACCGCGGATGTGGAGTGCCCGCCGTCGTAGGCCGTTGCAGAGACCGTGGTCGTCTGCCGCATGGCGTTGCTGAAAGTCCCGGCTGGCACATCGACGGATTCGATCGCGACGTTCGCGATTTCTTGGGTCAGGTCCAGGGTAATCGGGTTGCCGCTCGAGTCCTTGCCGAAAGGAAGATTTGTTCCGGTGAGGGAAGACACCGGGCCGACCTGCACCGGAAAGAGCAACTCCACATAGGGGGCGATCAACGGCGTGATCGTGTCGGTCCGATCGGTGTTGCCAAGGAGCGTCACGCCACCGGCATTCACATAGAAGTATTGATCGTATCCGCCGCTCGCGAGCGTCGGGTCGGTGCGGGTGAGGATGGTGGCCGTGACCCCTTGAACGGGCTTGGTTCCGGTGATCGCGAGCCCAACGACTGCGGACGGGGCGACGGCCTTGGGGTCGTTGGTGACGTAGTTGAAGGACCAGGTATTGCCCTGCATCGCCGGAAAGTACTGGCCGGTATCGCCAGGTCCCGTCGCCGGAGCGAATCCATTGCCGGTGACCGAGGGCCCGTTGCCGCCTCCCCCTGCACCTCCGCCGCCGCCGCCTCCTCCTCCACAGGCCGCAAGGAGCGCGCCGTAGAGAACGAAGGCCAGTCTGCTCAGGGACTTACGCAATGTGATTACCCCCGCAGCTTGTTGTTTGGAGTTCTTTACGTTTCTCTGGATCTTACATGGAATCGGCCGATGCGGCCGCGGTCGATGCGGACTGCTCCACTTCCCCTTGTCTCAGCCAATGCAGCGTTGACCGTGCGCAGTCAACCATGGCCGGTAGCCAGCCGCTGCTGTACCTTCGAGTGCCGAACGTCCAGAGGACCCGGATCGAACGGGTAGGAGGGAACCCATAGAGCTTCATGGCGTGGCTGTCTCCTTCTGCCCGGAGCGTAGACTTAGAAGCGGCGCATGGCCAGCCGTGAGTTCGAGAAGAGGTGGCACCCTCGTGTGGTTCCGCGCGCCGGAATCTCAAAGCCGGTGCCATCATCGAACACCGCGATGTCTCG
>Ga0209055_1001372_pt1 | contig 16110 bp, 10 predicted proteins | sample GraSoiAngelo_110_FD_185875 | JGI IMG/M metagenome (GOLD analysis project Ga0209055, IMG submission 185875) | Grasslands soil microbial communities from the Angelo Coastal Reserve, California, USA - 14_0903_12_30cm (SPAdes) (version 2) | ecosystem: Environmental > Terrestrial > Soil > Grasslands ... | reverse complement strand
TATACGGCATCGCTAACCTCACGAAGCTGAGTGACCAATACGTTATGCAGGACTTCTATCCAGGCGAGTTTCGCATTGATCCTGTTCCAGACAATGTCGTCGCATTAACGAAGACAAACCCTGTTTTCACCCTCACAGGCATCACGCGTTTTCAGGCGAATGAGTTTTTCACCACAACTGAACGCCAGCCGGAAGTCGTATTGGACATCAAACGTCACGGCCTTTTCGGGGGACCCATTTTCTATGAAGGCGAGACCGGCTTTGCCAATTTACGGCTAGAATTCCCTGAGGGTTCAGGCTTCGAGAATTATGGCACGTATCGTTTCGATACCTTCCATCAACTAACTTATCCAAACACATACTTTGGGTGGCTCTCGATCGTGCCACGGGTTGGCTATCGCGGAACCTATTATGGCAAGACGTGGGATTTGGGATCGACAGTCTTTGTACCACCATCAAATCCGCTCATACCTGACTTTATCCTCCCGCCTCCGACGCTAGCTAATCCAGTAAAGTTCGACGGAGATACATTTCGCTCGGTTTTCGACACAGGCGCGGAAGCCTCGTTCAAGATCTCCCGCACATGGGAGAACGTGCAGAGCCGCGCGTTCGGCTTGGATGGACTTATGCACGTCATTCAACCCTTCACGGACTTCTCTTACGTGAAAGAGGATGGGCCTAACCCAACTTCAATTTTGGGGTTCGATCGGTTTCTGCCTTCGACCCAGCCGCGAGCGCTTGACTTTCCGCAATTCACGACAATCGACTCGATCGCTGATTGGACGGTGTGGAGGGTAGGTGTCCGCAACCGTTTGGAAACGCGACGCGACGACAGAACAATGACCTGGCTCGAAGTCGACAGCTTCGTTGATGTGCAATTCGAGAACCCCTACCAACCCACGGATTACTCAAATCTCGTTAACAACATCCGCTTTACACCACTGCCTTGGATGTCCCTCTCAGTTAACTCTCAAGTGCCGGCTTTTGCCAAAGGATTTACGGAAGTCGATACCGTGACGACTGTCCAGCCGCTGGCCAATCTGCAATTGACGGTTGCGCACCGCTATCTGAACGGTAACCCATTTTTCCAAGACAGCAGTTTGTTCGTTGTCGGTGGATATTATCGTATCGACGATAACTGGGGCGTTGGCGTCCAGGAGCAATACGAAGGGGCAACAGGCATTCTCGAGCAGCAGCGCTATGCCATTTACCGGGACTTATCGAGCTGGGTTGCTTCATTCGGTGGCATAATACGCGACAATAACGGAGTGAAAGAATACGGCCTCCTCTTTACGATAACACTCAAAGCATTCCCGAAATTTGGATTCGACTTAAACTTCGACCCTACCTCCCAGGGCGAATGACCTAAAGTGCACGAATAACGCTGACGCCCTTGGCCTCCGCCACTTGTGCTGGCGTTGATTCGCCCGCACCATTTTTCAACCATGGATCTTTCAATTATCGGTTCCGGTTACGTTGGCTTGGTGACGGGTGCCTGCTTCGCCGATGTCGGCCATAATGTCATTTGCGTCGATAACGACGCCCAAAAGATCAAACAACTGCAAGCCGGCGAGGTGCCAATTTATGAACCGGGCCTTGAAGAGATTATTCACCGCAACGTCTCGGCGCGTCGGCTGCGTTTCACCGGCAGCATTCAGGAGGGAGTAAACAACTCACAAATCGTCTTCATCGCTGTTCCTACTCCGCAGCAGCCAGATGGGGATGTCGATCTCAGTTTCCTGGAAAAAGTTGCGCGCGAAATCGCCGGCGTCCTCACCGATTATCGCGTGATCGTTGACAAGAGCACAGTGCCCGTGAAAACAGGCGAAAAAGTGGCCGAATCAATCAAAAGATACAACCGCCACGGCGCAAACTTCGATGTAGTCAGCAACCCTGAATTTTTGCGCGAAGGCTGTGCAGTGGCGGACCTAATGCGTCCTGACCGCATTGTCATCGGGGCACAAAGCGAACACGCCGTCGATCTCATGAAGAAGGTTTATGAGCCATTTATGGCGCCGATCCTGGTGACTGATATTAACAGCGCCGAGCTCATCAAGCATTGCGCGAACTCATTCCTGGCGCTGAAGATTTCGTATATCAACGCGGTGTCGGCCATTTGTGAGGCGAGCGGCGCCGATGTCGAAAAAGTCGCCGACGGAATTGGAATGGATCATCGCATTGGCCGTGATTTCCTCAACGCTGGAATCGGATACGGCGGTTCCTGCTTCCCCAAAGACATCGCTGCGTTCATTACAATCAGCGAGCGGCTTGGCACTCCGTTCAATCTCCTTAAGGAAGTGCAACGCATAAATAATGCTCAAAAAGAGCTTTTCCTGAAGGCCATCCGGGAGACGCTGTGGGTGTTGCGTGAGAAGCGGATTGCAGTCTGGGGCCTCACATTCAAACCAGATACAGACGACGTTCGTTCGTCAGTTGCAATAGAACTGGTGACACACCTGCTGCGCGAAAGAGCGCACGTGGTTGCCTACGACCCGAAGGGGATGCAAAAAGCCCGGGCAACAAAGGCGATCGCGGACGCAGAATTTGCTTCATCGGCCCTTGAAGCGGTGACCGACGCCGAAGCGCTGGTGATCGCCACAGAATGGAATGAATTTGCCAATGTGGACCTCGAAGTCGTGAAAGAGAAAATGAGGACGCCGATCGTCTTTGACGGGCGGAACCTCCTGGATCCTGAAACGATGAGGCGACTGGGCTTTCATTATCATTCGATCGGACGCGCCAGCGTAAAGCCGCAGTAGCCGCGGGAAGTATGGCGCAGCTCTCTGCTCGCCAAATCGCGCTGGCGGCCTTGCGGTTGTGGCGAAAAGAAAAGCGCTTCGCCGACTCCATCATGTCAGGGCTTGTGGCGAAGGCAGAGCTTAGTCCTTCCGATCGCGCATTTGCCTTGGAACTGTTCTACGGCGTCCTGCGCAATTTAACGTTGCTGGATCTTTGGATCGGTTGCCTGCGCGCTTCGCGGGTTGACAATGATGTCCGTGATGTTCTGCGACTCGGCTTGTATCAACTTTTTTTTCTCGAAACGGCCGAACACGCAGCAGTCCATGAGACGGTCGAGCTTGCGCCAAAAAGGCAGCGACCAATCATCAATGCCATGCTGCGGGCTGCGACGCGGCGACGGAGCGAGCTGCTCGCACGCGCCGATGCGCAGCCCTTGTTTGTCCGAACGTCGCACCCGCAATTCCTTGTCGGGCGGTGGCAGCAGCACTTCGGCGCCGAACAGACTGAAGAGCTGTGCAGATGGAATAATCTTCCCGCGCCAGTATATGGCCGGATTAATCGGCTAAGAATCAAGCCCGACGAGTTCCTCCGGCTCTATTCAAGGTCCCGGCCGTTGACCCCTAATTCTGAGTTTGTCGAATTTGACTCATTACCGACAGGCGCTCTCAGGCGAGGACACTGCTACGTTCAAGATCCGAGTACGGTAATTGCGTGCCAGAGTTTGGACCCAAAGCCCGGAGGAAAGGTCCTCGATGCATGTGCGGCGCCCGGTGGAAAGACCGGTTACATCGCGCAACTTATGGAAAACCTGGGAACAATCGTGGCGTGCGATCGCGATCCCGACCGGCTGGAGATCCTGAAGGAGAACATGTCGCGTCTCGGTGTGCGAATTGTGCAGATTGTGCATCACGATTGGAGACGTGATCACGTCCCGCCGGAGATCGCATCGCGGGCGCCATTTGATCGCATTGTGGTCGATGCGCCGTGCACCAACACCGGAGTGATGCGCAGACGCGCGGACCTCAGATGGCGATTACGACCGACCGATTTCGACCGCATGCAACAGCAGCAAATCGAAATCGCTCGTGCGGTGATTCCATTGCTGAAAGCGAACGGCGTGCTTGTTTACAGCACATGCAGCCTTGAGCCAGAGGAGAACGAACAACTCGAGCGACGACTTCTCGACAGTTCGCCAGCCCTGCGCCTGATCGAGGAGAAGCATTCGCTTCCGTTTCGAGATCGTTTTGACGGCGCATTCGCGGCGAAACTGATCCGAAGGGCGTGATGCCTGCGGCCCGAGTTGCATCCGGTCAGGCTGGTGGAATGATAAGCGCCTATGCACGACGACCGGTTCGACAAACTCGCGAAGCTCCTGGTGGAATATTCCGTTCGTCTCAAGCGCAATGAAACGGTGCTCATCGAAGCATTCGATATTCCCGACGAAATGACCATCGCGCTAGTACGCGGGGTGCGGAAAGCGGGCGGAGTGCCATTTGTGCAAACGTACTACACCCGAGTGAACCGCGCGCTCGCGCTTGAAGCATCGGATCGACAGCTAAAATTGATGGCAAGCCATGAGCTGGCGCGAATGAAAAAAATGAACGCCTACATCGCCGTGCGCGGAAGCAACAACATTACGGAATTGTCCGATGTACCTCCGGAGAAGATGAAATTGATCGGCCGAAAAATGCGCCCGGTGCAAGACCAGCGAGTTAAAAAAACCAAGTGGGTGGTCTTACGCTGGCCGACTCCTTCGATGGCGCAGCTTGCCGGAATGAGCACCGAGGCATTTGAAGACTTCTATTTCGATGTCTGCACGCTGGACTATCGCAAACTTCAGCCCGGCATGAAGGTGCTCCAGCGGTTGATGGAAAAGACGGACCGTGTCCAAATCAAAGGTCCCGGCACCGATCTGCGTTTCAGTATCAAGGGAATTCCAGCCGTAATCTGCGGTGGTGATCGCAATATCCCCGATGGCGAAGTTTTCAGCTGTCCAGTGAAGGATTCGGTCGAGGGTCATGTGACCTTTAATGCGCCCAGCATTTATCAGGGAATCGCTTTCGATGGTATCCGTTTGGAATTCAAGAGCGGAAAAATCGTCGCTGCGACAAGCAACGAGACGCAAAAGCTGAACAAGATTCTCGACTCAGATCCTGGGGCCCGCTACGTAGGCGAGTTCTCCCTCGGCTTTAATCCACGGGTGTTCCAACCGATGCGCGATATATTGTTCGATGAGAAAATCGCTGGCTCGTTTCATCTTACCCCAGGACAAGCTTACGAGGATGCGGACAACGGGAACCGAAGCCAGGTTCACTGGGACATGGTAAGCATCCAGCGTCCCGATTACGGCGGTGGAGAAATTTACTTCGACGGCGAACTGATTCGGGAAAATGGAAAGTTTCTCCCGGACCAGCTGCATTCGCTAAACTGGAAGTGATTGTGCATACGTCCCATGTGTCCCGTAGGTCACATGAGATCTATGGAAAATAAACGTGTAGAGTGCGCGCCTGTCAGGCTCGCTTCGGGCCGCCAAGAAGGTTCAGCTGCATCATGGCGATGTCGCCGCTCTCGCCAAGCTCGAGATTCGCGATTTCAAACATCGGCGCTCCTTCGGCTGGGCCCGGTCCGGCGCCAGGCAACTGAACGACGACCTGCTTAGAGTTCGAATTCAGGATGACGGATGCAATTTCGAGTGATGGCGAAAACTCGAGCGTGCTTATCTGAAATGGGACTGTGACGAATACAGACGCACGCCCCTGCTGTGACGGAGTGAGTTGGACCGGTGCGGTTTCAGAATTTGGGACCACTTGCAATCCCGCGACTGCAAATGACGGCATGCCAGCCATAGTCGGCCTCTGCTGCTGGGAGGGAACCACGCGAATAGTGCCCAGCGCGCCAGCGACAGGCTGAATCTTAACGACTTCGAAGGCGACCTGCAAATTCAGCGCAGACTGAGCGCGTTGAGGTGAAGGCAAACGCATCGTGACGAGTTTCGATATGGGACGCACTTTCAAGACGCCCATCTTAAAGCTCGGCGTCAATTGCATGGCTGCAATCTCGAAAGAGAAAGTGAGCTGTACGGACGTCTGCATCGCGGCAGGAGGTGGTTGTGGCTTCGCCACGGGCGGAGCCGGGGCTTTGGTTATTGGAGCGATTGGAGTTTGGGTTGTTTCTGGCATGGTTGCGGGTGTGGTTATTTGCGGAAATACAGGCTCAGTGAAAGCAGCACTTGGAAAATCAGACGCGGGCTCGGTCGTCGCTTCTCCTGTTGCGAGTGGACTCGCATCAGAGATGAGTTGATGAGATTGCTCTTCGCTCATCGGTTCGACTGCAAAATCCGTTGATGGTTCCATTGTCGGCCATGCGAACTCTGCACCCCCGAGAATCTCACTTGGCTCCTCCGCGATCAATACCGTTTCCGTTTCTTTCGCATCTCCGGAAAACTGATTCGCCTCTTCCGCGGAGACTGTCACTTGCTCTGCGCTATCGAAAATTTCATTCGGCATTGCGCTCGCAGAAACTTCGGCAAACTCATTGATTGCAGGAGCTGTAACCATTTGAGTTGGCTGCGACGTAGCTGGTTGCGGAGTCTCCGTTGTTTGTTCGACTACTGTTCCAACAGATGATTCAAAGTCTGAGTCGGCAACCGCCGCCAGTTCGCGGTCGGGCTCGCGATGAGCGGCAGCTCGTGAGGCCTTTGCTCTCCGTTCTTTCAAGCGATCAAAAGCACTGCTCGATTTCCCTGGAGACAGTGCACTCTGTCGCAACGAAGATTTCCACGGTTTTAGTTGCACCGAAATCTGGCGGGGTCCTCCAACAAAGCCGTTGCCTTCTACACCGGTCGTCTGCGCTGGAGCGACTCTCGGCTTAAACACGGTGGCGTCCGCGGCGGTAGCACCGGAAGGAGGCTCAAGTCGCATGTGACGTGGGATGTTGGAAAAATGCCGGCGAGCGACGGGCACGATCACCCAGGCCAATAGAACTATCGCCACTAACAATAATCCGCCGACCAGCCACAGTCTTTTGCCCGCCATTCCCGCCATGACGGATGACGAGACGTTTGCGGGCGCTGGTGCCGCAGCGGATTTCTCGGACGGACTTGTTTCGACAGAGGCCTGCTGGTTATTCTGTTCGTTGGAAGCAGACGAAGCGTTCGAGGTTTCAACTCCGACAGGTTGCGCCGCGGTTGTCGATTCGCCAGAAACTGCGGGCGATTCAGATACCGGTGGTTGTGGCTGAGAGCTCGTTTCCGGAGCCGGCGCGCTCGACGCGGAGATAGCCGGCTGTTTAGCTGTTTCCTCAGGATTGGCAAGTTCCAGCCCCGGATTTTGTCCCTGCACTGCCGGGGCCAAGGCAAGCGTTCCTCCCTTCGACGATTCGCCTTGTTTGTTTGCAGCAAACACACGGTCTGGAATCGGACTCGGCTCAACTGCCGGACCGCTCTCGGCTTGGGATGCACCGACATTTGTCGTGTCAAACGCGAGGGCAGGTGCGGTTGGACCCTCCGGCCTTTGCATCCACCCAACATCGTAAAAAGCGTCAGCGAAAACACTATTAAGCGCTGGCGAATAAATTTTATTAGCCGAACTGGTCCAATCGGCGGCCTTTTCCGGATTATTATGCTTGTACTCCCACGCTGCCTGGGCATAATAAAGCGCCGGCGTATCGCCCGTAAATTGAAACTCTTCCATCATCGCGTGCGCGCGGCTCTCTTTTCCCTCGAGCAAAAGCGTCATGTAAATCTTGAATTTAATAAGCTCTGCCGCCTGATTTTTATCGCCCCCGGGCGTTCGTTTGTACAATGCCTCGAAACGCTCGCGCGCCTTTGCGTAGTCCTTCTTCTTAAAGGGAACTTGAGCCAGGTTGTATTGCGCCTCACGGAACTTTGGATCCAGCTTGGCCGCCTTCTTAAATGCGGCTTCAGCCTGGTCAAATTGCTGCTGCTGCATCAGAATTTCGCCACGCAGATTAAGGGTTGCTGGCTGGTTCGGGTCTGCCTGGTCGGCTTCATCGATTAATTTAAGCGCTGTCGCAAAATCGCGCTGGCGGAGCGCCTGCTGCGATTGCTCAAATTTTGAACGCGCGACAGCCTTCGTTTTTTCCGAGCGCTCGGCAGCTGTCATTAATGGCAATGAAGGGCGCCTCTCGCCGGCTGGCTTTTCCAACCACCCAACTTCGTAAAGTGATTCTGCGAAAAGTTTGTTCAGCTGCGGTGAGAAATTCTTCTCTGCTGCAGTGATCCAGTCTTTCGCTTCTTTTTGATTCTTCTGTTGAAGCGCGACCGCGGCCTTCACGTAGTCAACCGCCGGGGTATCAGGCGAAAGCTCCAACTTGGCCAGAATGGAATCCACCATGTTCCCTTTGCCCTCTAGCAGGTAGGTTAAAAGAATTTTGTATTGGATCAGCTGCGAAGCCTCTTTTGCCAGATCCGATTCACCGCTGGAGAGCAACTGCTCGAAACGTTTCCTCGCCTCTGGCCAATCTTTTTTGAGGAACGGGATCTCCGCCAAGTTGAAGCGGGCATTCCAAAACTTTGGATCGATTCGCGAGGCTTCCTGCAAGGCGCTTTCTGCTTGATCGTAGTTGCCTTGTCGCATCAGGATGACGCCGCGCAGATTTTTTGACGCTGCAAGATCAGGTTGGCGTGCATCGATGGCATCGAGTTGCTCTAACGCCTCCGAAAACTTCTTTGAATCGAACGCCTTGTAAGCGGCGTTGTACATCTCCTCCAGTTCGGCTTTGGTCGGCGCGACATTGTCCGCTGCGATTGAGTTTGCCGCGAACGACCCAAGCACCAGCGCGGCGACCGCCGCCATCCCCCACACTCTCATGGAGTAGCGATTGAAGCTCTGTTCAGGGCGTCTGACAAGTGGAAAGTTGCTCGTGCGAATGGATTTTTCAGCGCGCTTCGGAAAAACCGCAAAGCGGCCGTGATCGGCTCCTGCTAGCTTAGTCATTGAGATTGGCCACGATCCGCAAACCTTCTAAAGTGAGGTGGGGACGAATCACATCGATCTCCGGCAAGCGTCCGGCGATGAGGCGCGCGTAGCCGCCTGTCGCTATGACGCAAACCTTCTTGCACGGAAACTGCTCCGATTTGATTCGCGCAAGGATTTCTTTAACCAATCCACGATATCCGAATACTGCGCCAGATAGCATTGCCTCGATTGTCGATTTACCGATCGCGTGTCGCGGCTCTTTCAGCGAGATCTTGGGCAAGAGCGCCGTTCGTTGATACAGAAAGTTGGTCATCGCTTCGAGTCCTGGCGCAATCACACCACCGACGTAAGTGCGGCGCTCGGAAACGATGTCGAAAGTCACCGCTGTGCCAAAATCCACCACAACCGCGGGAAATCCATAAAGCTCCGCAACGGCCGCAGCGTTCGCAAGCCGGTCCGCGCCGATGGATTGCGGCTTGGGATAATCAATTCCCACCCCCAGATTGAGCTTCCAATTTAGCCAGAGCACCTCGGCCCCTGTTCTTGTCGCCTTTGATATCGCAGAGTTTTTTGTCGGCACTACCGACGAGACAACCACCTTGCGCGCCTTTTCTTGTCTAAGCAATCCAGCGACCAAACTACTTGAGAGCTTCCTGGTAGCGATCCGGGCAGGAGCCGAGAGCCGCCTTTTCGATGCAAACGCAAACTTTGCGTACGAGTTACTGATATCTATCAACAGATAGTCGGAGCTGGGCACCACGACCAAAATGCAGACACTGAACCCCGCATGCCGTCAAGCATCTGTACAATACGTCCCATTCATCTCGGGCCACCCCTCTGGCGAGCCGCTGCTGCTTGCTTGCGACCCAGTTTGGCAAGCGTACCGTCCCGCTGCAAATGAGAAGATTGGTGCATCGCCCACGGCGCTTGCGGCGTTCGCCCGCATTGCGAAATCTCGTCCGCGAGACGCAATTGAGCGTCCACGATTTTGTTTTGCCGCTGTTCGTAAGCGAAAAACTGGATGAACGTCGGCGCATTGCCAGTATGCCGGGAGTTTTTCAGCTACCCGTAAAACAGGTTGTCGATGAAGCGCGCCGCGCTCAAGACCTCGGTCTCCAAGCGATCCTGCTTTTCGGGATTCCAGAACATAAAGACGAAGAGGCCAGCGGCGCTTACTCAGAAAACGGAGTCATTCAAAAAGCCTTGCGATCCATTAAACCCAAGTGTCCTGATCTGGTCACAATCACCGACGTTTGCCTGTGCGAATACATGAGCCATGGGCATTGTGGCGTCACACGCATTGACGGAGACCATTTCCATGTCCTCAACGATGAGACCGTTGAGCTTTTGGTCAAGACGGCGCTCTCTCATGCAGCCGCGGGCGCGGACATGGTCGCCCCAAGCGACATGATGGATGGGCGCATTGGCGCAATTCGCGAGGCGCTTGATATCGCAGGGTTCGATCAAATTGGGATTATCAGTTATGCGGCCAAATTTGCGTCGTCATTTTACGGTCCATTCCGCGAAGCAGCCGAAAGCCCGCCGCAATTTGGCGATCGCCGTTCGTACCAAATGGATTTTGCCAACGCAAATGAAGCCCTGCGCGAGGTGGCCCTGGATGTCGACGAAGGAGCGGACATCGTGATGGTAAAACCCGCGTTGCCGTATCTCGACATCTTATGGCGCGTCCGTGAGCGCTTTGGAAAACCGACTGCCGTTTATCATGTCAGCGGCGAGTATGCGATGATCAAAAGCGCTGTCGAAAAAGGGCTCTTGGATGAACGCGCTGCTGTTCTCGAGATCATGACTGCGCTCAAGCGTGCCGGCGCGGACATTATCGTTACTTATTGGGCACGCGAACTCGCGAAATGGCTGCAGGAGTAACAAGCCGCCACGCCGAAACGGCACAACATGCTCGGCTGAAACGGCTCGCGTTGGTGTGGGCGCAGGCACAGGGGTTTTCCGCGTCCGCGATGGAAGTTAGCTTGCCAAAATGCCGGTATCGGGCTGATGTGGCGGCTTATCGCAGTCAGCGCAGACAGATTGGATCGACAGTGATTTTTGAATGTAAACAAGCGCTCTGCGACCTCCGGCGAGACAATTGCGACAGCGAAGTTGCGCGCCGGCGGCTCGAGGTGATTTGCGAACGGCGGCAAATTCTCGAAACGCATCTACGCGCGCACTATCCGAACCTCCGGAACAGGGATTCGCTCTTTCCCGAGTTCGATCCGGAAAACTTCACCGCGATTGGTCACCGCGGTTACACGCGCCTTTCGCGCGAACTACGCGCACTGCAAAATCGTCTGTACGATTGCACCAAGTTCGAAAAATTAATTCGTTACCGCTGCGCGAATCTATTTTTTCTTGTCGTCACTGAGGAGTTGTTCCGCGAGCCGGAGATTCCTGTTGGTTGGGGCGCGCTAGTGGAATCAAACGGCGCGCTCACACTGGTGCGCAAACCAATCTGGCACGATACAACAGCCGATGATCGGGTTCGCTTTCTGAAGCGAATCGCCGTTGCAGGAACACGAGTGCTGAATCGTCAGCTGGAAGTCACTTTCGAAGACGTTATAGCTTCGCGTTATCGGCCCTTCTGATTGTCGGTCGCATTCCGCGGGTAGCTCGATTGACGGAAGGTTATTAGAGCGATTTCAATTAACCATCGGATCGCCCAGAGCTGCGCGAGAAGAGCCGCAATAAAAAGAACAGTGGAATAGCGTGCAACCTCCATCGAGTGAATGACGGAAATGCCGAAAACGTTTCCGAAACTCGTGGAATACAAGAGAACAACAAGCAATGCCGGCCATTTTGATTCTCCTGGACTGCTTCGTTTGAGCACGAACCAACCTGCAAGTGGGAGACTGATGAGCAAAATTGCAAGATAACTTCGCGCACAGCAGACATGACCTATCCGAGCTAATTTGGTCTGGTGAACGACGACGTTACTGAAACGAAGCGTTTGGGTACGCTCGAAGAACGCGATCCCCTCCGGTATGTTAAAAAGGAGCTGCAATGATCGCGGCTCAGAAAGCGCCGAAAAGCTCTGCGCATAAGAGCGCGGGGCTAATTGGAATATCTTGCGCGCACTGAATGCGGGACAGTCCGTTGAGTAAAAAACCGCAAGCTGACGAGCAACTTTTACGGCGAACGCAAGTGGACGGTGTGCCACGCTGTGCCAGTACCAATATTTCAAAAATCTTAAAAATTGCTCATCGCCAAGTTGTCGCCGCCATCGATCGAGAAGGGAATCGGCACCAACCTTCAGATAGTCGGGGGCAAATCCGAGAATGGGAAACGCCTTGGGATAAAGATCATGTGTGCGTTGAATTTCCCTCTCGAGATCATCGCAGGCAAGTCGTAGCCATTCAGGGGAGTAAATATCCGTCCGGCCGCTTTTTAAGTCAGCGGACATCTGCGCATGAATAATCTTCGCATGGATCACAAAGAGGGTCTCTGGGAGAAACATTTTGACCATTCGATCGTTTCGCCTGTGATAATGCTCCGTAAAAGTCAACGCCACGATGATGAGAACGGTGATACTAAAAAACGCAAGCTTTCCAATGAAATTGCCTTTAGCATTGACTATTAACCAGATTACGGGCGCAACCACAAAGAGCGCCATGAGCGTAAAACTCGGCTTCAGCGAAGCGAGGAGAAAAGCGCTTACCCCGATTGCAGTTCCATAAATAACCATCTTCCGCTCATTCGGGGAGATTACCCGGTAATAGAAGAACTGAACTATTAGCCAAGAAATCAAGATTTCGAAAAACATGCACACGCCATCGGATCGAATTTTCATCTCGGAGACGATAGGACCATATGAAAGCAAATAGATGCCAGCGCCTAAGAGCCCGATCGTTTCGTGCGCGACACGGTTCAAACGAGGTTTGGGAAAGAAATCGCCGAGCCTGCTCCAGCTCGCGAGAAATAAACCACCGGCAATCAAGCCGAGGAAATGTTGCATCACCGAGATTGCCCGAAAATCTGCGCAGACTCGCAAAATCAGATAAACCAAGCCTGGATAGAGGAAGTTTAGGCCTTGAATGTGCGCAAAAGCACCGCCGCTCAGCTTCATGAGGGCTGGCCAAAGATATCCGGCATCGGCGTCGGCCAACGGATCTTGCGGCAACGAAAAGCGCTTCGATGCGGCTGAGAGAATAAGCAAGGCGGCAATAACAAAGTAACTGATCCGCCACAAGGCGGTCTGCTTTCCTCGAACAAACGATATAAGATCCCGGGTTTTTCCGACGGCGGCTTTCAAAAAGGTCGTCGCGAGCATGACGCGCCTCTCCACGCACGTTTTAGATCTTGTCAACCGGTCGCGCTTTTTTGAAAAATGGGCACGAGCAAGTTGTGCCCGGTCATCGCTTTTGGTTGCGGCAATCCCAGCAAAAACAAAAGAGTCGGCGCCACATCGGCCAGAATTCCGTCTTCGCAACGAAACTTCGCTGCATCTTTGGCGACGTAAATGAAATGCACAAGGTTGCTGGTATGCGCGGTATTCGGCGAGCCATCGGGATTGCGCATCTGCTCGCAATTGCCGTGGTCTGCGGTGATCAGGCATTTGCCGCCAAGCTCGAGAAGTTTTGGGATAATTCGCGCTATGCATTCATCCACGGTCTCGACGGCCTTGATTCCAGCCTCAACGACGCCGGTATGGCCGACCATGTCGGGATTGGCGAAGTTGAGGATGATCAGATCGTAATTCGCCATGCGCGCGAGCACTTCATCGGTGACCTCAATGGCGCTCATCTCCGGTTTCAAGTCGTAGGTGGCGACTTTTGGCGAAGGAATCAGTTTCCGATCTTCGCCCGGAAACGGTTTCTCGATGCCACCATTAAAAAAGTAAGTCACATGCGCGTATTTCTCCGTCTCGGCGATGCGCAGTTGCGATTTGCCAGCGGCACTTACGACTTCAGCGAGGATCTTGCGAAGTTCTTGCTGCGGAAAAATGAACGGCGAAGGAAACCGAACGTCATATTGCGTGAGGCTGATAAAATGGACTTGCGGCCACACCTCGCGGTCGAAGCCATCGAAATCCTTCAACAAAAACGCTTGCGATAATTGCCTGGCCCGATCGGCGCGAAAGTTGAAAAATAAAACTGAATCGCCGTCGCGCACCCGCTGCTCGTTCGCGTACGAGAAAATCAGCGGCGGCATAAACTCATCGGTTTTGCGAACTGAGTATTGTCGCTCAACCGCTGCTGAAGGCGACGATTTGCAGACCTCGCCGCGGCCAAGAACGATCGCGTCCCAGGCTTTTTTCGTGCGGTCCCACCGCCTGTCGCGATCCATCGCGAAATAGCGGCCAACCACCGTAACTATCTCGGCTCCGCTCTTCTTCAGTTCCTTTTCGCATGTTCTCAAAAAACCCGCCCCGCCGGTGGGAGAAGTGTCGCGCCCATCGGTGAAAGCATGGACGAAGATGTCCATTACGCCTGCTTCACGCGCGGCGTTAGCTAGTGCAATCATGTGCGAATAATGGCTGTGCACGCCGCCGTCGGAAACCAGTCCTAGCAAGTGAAGCCGATGACCACGCGCAACTGCGAATGTTTCTTGCAAGACTGGATTACGCATTAGTTCGCTTTCTTCGATCGCCTTGTTGATGCGCGTCAGGTCTTGATAAACGATCCGGCCCGCTCCCAGGTTAAGATGACCAACTTCCGAATTGCCCATTTGTCCCTCCGGCAGACCGACGTCAACGCCACTGGCGCTTAACCTAGAGCATGGATAATCGCGGTAGAGCTTGTCGTGAAAGGGAGTGGAAGCGAGCAGCGTTGCGTCTCCATTCTCATTGCGCTTGTCGCAGCCGCCTGGATTGATGCCCCAGCCGTCACGAATGATCAGCATCACCGGACCACTCATACGTCGCGCAGTTTGCCGACGAATGCGAAGGCCGACAAGCGGTTCTTTCGTTGACAACCGAACAAACGCGCGCCTACATCGCCCTCGTGAAATGGCGCAATCAGTTGCTGGCGCTCTTTTGCCTCCTGGCCTTTGCTGGAGTGGGTGTCCTTTATTTCCAACACTGGGTTATCCGTAAACCCTTCGGAATTATCTTGTTTGTCGGAGAGGGGCTTTCACCTGCACGGCTCGCGCCCACGCGTGCCTATGCCGCCGGGGCCGGCACGCGCTTGAACTTGGATTCGATGGCTCATGCAGCTTTGGTGATGAATTACTCTAAAGACTTCGCCGCTCCCGATCAGGCGGCCGCCGCAACTGCAATCGCAACCGGCGAGAGGGTCACCAATCGCACGCTTGCCATCAATGGCGATGGGAAACCGATGAAGAGTATCGTTGAACTAGCGCGCGAGCACGGACGAGCTACAGGCCTGGTGACGGACACAAAGCTTACCGATCCGACCAGCGCGGCTTTTTACGCGCACCCGACCGACTCGAGCGATGGAGAGAAGATCGCCGCTGAGTTTGTGGATCGGGGAAACATCGACATCGCAATGGGTGGCGGCGCGGCGCAATTTCTCCCCGCCGCAAAAGGCGGCGATAGACAGGACAATCGCGATCTTTTGCTCGAGCTCCGCGGCAATGGATTCGATATCGTTCGAACACGAACGGAGTTGGAAACAATTCCTGCATGGCGCCGGCCGAAACTTTTCGGTGTTTTCAATGATGGAGATCTCGCGTTCACGAACCAGCTGGAAGAGAGAAGCCAGCAGCCCAGTCTTGGGGATATGGTGCGGCGCGCAGTCCAATTACTTCAATACAACACCGGCGGCTATCTCCTGATTGTCGATGTAGGGCTGATGCGCAAAGCAGCACAGGAAAACAACGGAGAAAGGACACTCAGCCAAACAGTTGAATTGGACCGCGCAGTTGGCATTGCCCGAAGCTATGGAGGACCAAGATCGACAATCATAGTCTGCGGTGACGCGGCCATCGGTGGATTAAACTTGAACGGATATCCTTTTCGCAAAGACAGCGGCATCGCGATGCTGGGCTTTAATTCAGCCGGCCAGCCCTGGATCACTTGGGCAACTGGTCCGCATGGCACTAAATCGTATGGCCCGGCGAAGATACCAGGCAATGAAGACAGAACCGAGACTCAAGAAGCGGAACCGTCTGAGCCGGCGGCGTTCTACACAAAATCCGCGCTAGTCACCGTGGAAGACGTTGTTGCGTTCGGCAGCGGCCCTGGAACAGATACGTTGCAAGGCGTTATCGACAACACAGCTGTTTTCGAAATTCTGCGCGGCGAGCTTTGATATCTGTGGACAGCCGATCCGATAACCTGCGCCCCGTCACAGCCACGACGCTGTGCCGGCGCTGCCAGTGGAAACCCGCTAGACGCCTCAACGCGGCGAGGCGGCTGCAACAAGCTAAACAATGTTATGTTGGGGTAGGTTTCAACGGCCATTCAGGTGACCTACTTTGGCGTTTGTCGCGAGGAGATGCCCAGTTGATAAAGAGCATTTCG
>Ga0209055_1001369_pt1 | contig 16126 bp, 17 predicted proteins | sample GraSoiAngelo_110_FD_185875 | JGI IMG/M metagenome (GOLD analysis project Ga0209055, IMG submission 185875) | Grasslands soil microbial communities from the Angelo Coastal Reserve, California, USA - 14_0903_12_30cm (SPAdes) (version 2) | ecosystem: Environmental > Terrestrial > Soil > Grasslands ... | reverse complement strand
GCCTTCCTTCTTCGCGGCCTCCACGCGCGTGTCCTGCGCCGCGACGGGCGCGGCGACGACGATCCCGATCGAGGCGAGAAGACCCACGAGGCCGCTCAATCGTTTCATGAACTTGCTCCTCACAGGGTGAGTGTTCGTGTCAGGGTTCGAAGATCCGGCTCGCCGTCGAGCGCCAGGACGCTCCGGATGACGAGCGAGGCCCGCTCGTCGGACATGACGAGGCTGGCGTTGCCGCGGAACTTCGACTCGATCTCGTCCCGCGTCATCGGAGAGTCGGGGCCTCCGCGCGGATGGTCTTGCCATTCCTCGACGACGCGCCCGTCTTTCAAGCGGACCCGCAGGTGGCCCACGAACTGGCGCGGGTAGTCGATGGTCGGATCGAGCTCGTAGCCCACTCGCGACGCGACCGCCAGGACGTCCGGGTCGCGTACGATGTCGTCCTCGAACTCGGCGAGGCTGGCCCGGCCTCGCGTCAGGATCACCGCGAGCAGGTAGGGCAAGCTGAACTTCGCTGCGTAGCCGTTCTGCGGCGCATGCTTCGACCCGAGCGGCTCCCAGAGGCGCGGCACCGGTCCCGCCGCGGTTCGGCAGCGAATCTCGACGATATCGTCGGCACGCACACCGCCCGCCTCGCGCAGTCGAAGCGCGCAGTCCATGTAGGGCTGGGCGATCGAGCCGCACGGGTAGGGTTTGAACGTGAGTTGCTCGAGCTCCCATACGCGACCGAGGCTCGTCAGCAGCTGCTCGAGACGCTCGGGCTCGAAGCCGCCGGCGAAGGCGCGATAGAAGCCGTGCTCGCCCTCGAGGACCGTCTCGGGCCCGGTGAAGCCGGACTGGGCGAGCAGCGCGGCGATCACGCCGGCGTGAGCGGACCAGCCCGGGTGCAGACGCTTGGTCCACGAGCCGTCGGCCAAGTATTCGATGATCCCCGCCGCCTGGCTCCCGCAGATCCCGAAGGCGCGCACGAGCTCGTCCTCGGTCAGCCCGTACAGCTTCCCCGCGGCCGCGGCGGCGGCGAAGGTCCCGGCGAGAGCGGTCGGGTGGTAGTGGCGCGCGTGGAACTTGCCGGGGACCGCGAGCCCGACACGGCACATCACCTCGACGGCGGCGACGATCGCGGCGAGCACGGCTCGCCCGGTAGCGCCGGCCGCCTCGCCGACGGCGAGACTCGTGGTGACCGCGACCGAGCCCGTATGAACGATCGCGTCCTCGCGCGTGTCGTCGAAGTCGAGCCCGTGAGCGAGCGTGGCGTTCGCGAGCACCGCGTTGGCCGCCGCGACTCGCGCCGTGCTGCCGACCACGGTACTCTCCGGATTGCCGCCGAGGCGCTCGGCTGTCGCGCGCGCGGCGCGCCCGAAGTCGTAACGCACCGCGGCCAGACAGCAGCCCAGCGTATCGAGCGCCAGGAGACGGGCCTTCTCGACGACCGGCGCCGGCAGGTCGTGCGGCTCGAGCCCGACGACGAAGCGGGCGAGGCGCCTCGCGGCGGAGGGCGTCACGGCGTGCCTCCCCGGACCTCCCGGAGCACCTCGAGCACCGCCGAGTGGATGCGGCCGTTGGTCGCGACGAGGGCGGGCGCGTCGAGGTCGAGGGCGCCGCCGGACAGGTTGGTGATGCGGCCTCCAGCTTCTTCGACCATGAGGCTCCCCGCCGCGACGTCCCACGGACCCAGTCGAAGCTCCCAGTAGCCGTCGAGCCTCCCGGTGGCCAGCCAGGCGAGATAGAGCACGGCGGAGCCCATCCGCCGGACCGCGCGAGCACGCACGCTGAACGCGGCGTACTCCTTCAAGTTGTTGTCGCCGCCTTCGCGGATGTTGTAGGGGAATCCGGTCGCCAGCAGGCTCTCGTCGAGGGTCGCGGTGGTCGACACCGCGAGCGCCTGATCGTTGACGGTCGTCCCGCGGCCGCGCTCGGCCACGAACAGCTCGTCGAGGTTCGGGTCGTAGATCACGCCGAGCTCGACGCGCGCGGCGGATTGCAGCGCGATCGACACCCCGAACGCCGGGAACCCGTGGGCATAGTTCGTGGTGCCGTCCAGCGGGTCGATGATCCAGCGCCGTCCGGACCGTCCCGCGCTGGCGCCGCGCTCCTCGGCGAGAACGGCGTCGTCGGGAAACGCCGCCGCCAGGCGCCCGACGATCAGCTCCTCGACGCGCGCGTCCATCTCGGTCACCAGGTTCGTCGGGCTGCCCTTGTAGGCGATGCGGCGCGATCCGGAAAGCTCGCGTTTCAGGAGCTGTCCGGCGGCCTGCGCGGCGTCGATCGCCACGCGTCGTTCGAGCGATGCCATGCTCCGCGCAATCTATCATACGTGTCGTGCACATCGTGGTGATGGGCTCGGCCGGGGTCGCCTCGCTCGCGTCGCCGGTCCGCCATCTCGGCGCATCGTTCGAGCGATGCCGTGCTGCCGCGCCATGTATCATACGGGTCGTGCACATCGTGGTGATGGGCTCGGGCGGTGTCGGCGGCTACTTCGGCGCGAAGCTCCAGCGTGCCGGGGAGAGGGTGACCATGGTCGCGCGCGGCCCCCACCTGGAGGCGATCAAGCGGTCGGGCCTCGCGATCCGGTCGGCCGTCGAGGGCGACACGGTGGTGCGGCCGGCGGCCGTCGAGCGCCTCGAGGGCGTCGACCGGGCGGACGCCGTCCTCTTCTGCGTGAAATCGTTCGACACGGACGACGCGGCGGCGCGCCTCTGGTCGGTCCTCGGTCCCGAGACGCCCGTGCTCTCGCTCCAGAACGGCGTGGACAACGAGGACAAGATCGACGCGAAGCTCGGCGCCGGGCGCGCGATGGGTGGCGTCGCGCAGGTGTTCGCGACGATCGAGTCGCCCGGCGTGATCAGGCATCAGGCCGCCGGCCGCATCATCTTCGGCGAGATGGACGGCACGGTGAGCGAGCGGGCGGAGCGGCTGCGTGACGCGTTCGCGCGCGCCGCGATCCCGGTCGAGCTTTCCAAGAGCATCCGCCGGGCGCTGTGGGAAAAATACTTCCTGATCTGCGCGGTGGCCGGGACGACCGCGGTCACGCGCGAGACGATCGGGGTGGTCCGCGACACGCCGGCGACCTGGAAGCTGTTCAGGACGATCGTCGAGGAGATCGCGGCCGTCGCGCGCGCCACCGGTGTCGACCTCGCGGAGGACGCCGTCGAGCAGATCGTGAAGTTCGGCGAGTCCATCCCGCCCGGCAACCGGGCCTCGCTGGCCCAGGACCTCCTGCAGGGCCGGCGGCTCGAGCTCGAGGCGTTGCACGGTCACGCCGCGCGCCTCGGGGAGCGACTCGGCGTGCCGACACCCGCGATCTTCGCCGTCTATGCGGCCCTCTCGCCGCACGCGGCGGGGAGGCGCGGCTGACCTCTCCCGCTCGCGCGGTCTGGCGCTACGTCTGGCGCTACCGAGCGCGCTACGGATTCGGCATCGCGTGCCTGGGAGCCGGCACGTACGCGTCGCTCACGATCCCGTGGACCGTCAAGCGCGCGATCGACGCGCTCCAGGCCGATGCGGCCTCGGCGCCGGTGGGGTACTTCGTCGCGCTGATCGCGTCGTCCGCCGTCCTCAACGGCCTGGCGCGGCTCGGTTCGCGCTTCGCGATCACCGGAGGGTGTCAGCGCATCGAGTCGGAAATCCGCGGCGACCTCTTCGCGGCGCTGCAGATGTTTCCCCCGCGCTTCTACGCCAGGCATTCGACGGGCGACCTGATGGCGCGCTCGACGAGCGACATCACGGCGGTGCGGTCGCTCCTCGGCTTCGGCGCGATCAGCCTGGTCTCGACGACCTTCGCCTTCGTCGGGGTGCTGGCCGCCATGCTCGCCGTCGATCCCTGGCTGACCCTGTGGTCGCTGGCGCCCTCTCCGATCCTGGTCGTCCTGGCCCGGCGCTTCAACGTGAAGGTCAACGAGCGGACGGAGGCGGCCCAGAACCAGCTCAGCGTCCTCTCGGAGCGAGTCCAGGAGTACGTGTCCGGCATGTCCGTGGTGCGGGCGTACACGCTCGAGCCGCGCGCCCGCGCCGACTTCGGGCGGGCCAACAGCGAATATCTCAGACTGAGTCTCGCGCTCGCGCGGACCGAAGCTGGATTCTCGCCCCTGATGGGATTGATCGCCGGGATCGGGACCCTGATCGTGCTCTGGGCCGGAGGCCGTGCCGTCGTGGACGGTCGGCTGACTCTCGGCGCGCTCGTGGCGTTCAACGGTTACCTGGCCTATCTCACGTGGCCCACCCTGGCGCTCGGCTGGACGCTCTCGACCGTGCGCCGCGGCCTGACCTCGATGACTCGCATCCTCGAGATCGTCGAGGCCGCCTCGCCGGGGCGCGCTGCCGTAACGGGTGGGACGGGCGTGACGGAGCCGGGTCGCGTCGTTCTCAGCCCACCCTCGGTCAAATCCGGCCTCACGGACCCCGCGACGATAACCCCCGCTAGAACAACTCCCGCGACGACAACCGCCGCTCCAGCAATCCGGTTCTCCCATCTCACATTCGCGTACGGCGACCGTCAGCCGGCGCTCCGCGACGTGAGCTTCGAGGTGGCGCCCGGCCAGACGGTGGCGGTGGTCGGCGCGACCGGAAGCGGCAAGTCGACGCTCGGGCTTCTGCTGGCGCGGCTCTGGGAGCCGCCGCCCGGGACGGTGTTCCTCGGTGGACGCGACGTGACGGAGCTTTCGCTCGACGCCCTCCGGGCCGGGATCGCGTACGTGCCGCAGGAGGGCTTCCTCTTCTCGCGGTCCATCGGCGACAACATCACCCTCGGCCGCGAAGGCATGGGAGGTGGCGAGCGCCAGGCGGCCGCGACGGTCGCCGCAGTCGCCGACGAAGTCGAGCAGTTCCCCGCGGGATTCGACGCGGTCGTCGGCGAGCGCGGCCTGACGCTCTCGGGCGGCCAGCGCCAGCGAGTGACCCTGGCCCGCGCGCTGGCCGGCACGCCGCCGGTCCTCGTGCTCGACGACGCCTTCGCCTCGGTCGACGCGGCGAAGGAGGAGGAGATCCTCGCGAACCTCCGTCGGGCGCTGGCCGGGCGCACGGTGTTGCTGATGACCCACCGGTTGCGCGCCGCCTGCACGGCGTCTCGCATCGTCGTCCTCGAGGCCGGACGCGTGATCGAGAGCGGCCGACACGAGGAGCTTCTGAGCCGGGGAGGCGTCTACGCTCGCCTCTGGCGCATCCAGCAGCTGGAGGAGGAGATCGCGCGTGCCTGAGTCGGTCTACGATCCCGAAGCCGAGGAACAGCTCGGCCGCGCGTTCGACCGCCGGCTGGCCGCGCGGCTGCTGGACGCCGCCCGCCCGCATCGAGGGCTCATCGCCGGCTCGTTGGTCCTCTTTCCCCTGGTCGCCGTCGTCGAGCTCGCCCAGCCATGGCTGTTGAAGGTCGCCATCGACGAGCACATCTTGCGATCCGACTGGGTCGGTCTGACACGGGTCGGCGGGCTCTACATCGCGGTGCTCGCGGTCCTCTACGCGCTGAGAACGGTGGAAGCCTACCTGATGCAGCTCACCGGCCAGCGCGTGATCCACGACTTGCGCGAGACGATCTTCGATCACCTCCTGCGGCTGGAGGCGCGGTTCTTCGACAAGAACCCGGTGGGCCGCTTGATGACGCGCGTGCTCCACGACGTGGAGGCGGTCAGCGAGGCGTTCACGAGCGGCCTCTTCGCCGTCGTGGCCGACGTCGTCACGCTGACCGCTGTCGTGGCCGTGATGCTCTGGATCGACTGGCGCCTGGCCCTCGTGACGTTCTCGATGATGCCGATCTTGCTGATCGTGGCCGTCTACTTCCGCCTGAACGCGCGTGACGCCTACCGGGAGGTCCGGCGGCGCCTGGCGCGCCTCAACGGATTTCTGCAGGAGTCGCTCCAGGGCATGACGGTGGTGCAGCTCTTCGTGCGCGAGCGCTACGAGCGCGCACGGTTCCGCCGGCTCAACACCGAGTATCGCCGAGCGCTCTTTCGCTCGACGCGGTGGGAGGCCTCGCTCTACGCGGTGGTCGAGGCGCTCGGGTCGGTCGCGCTCGCGCTCCTGATCTGGTACGGCAGCCGCAGCATCGTGGCCGAGTCCCTGACGTTCGGGGCGCTGGTCGCGTTCATCCAGTACACCAATCGCTTCTTCCTGCCCATCCGCGACCTCGGCGCGAAGTACACCGTGATGCAGTGGGCGATGGCGTCCTCGGAACGGATCTTCGGCCTCCTGGACCGCACCCCGGCGATCGTGTCGCCCGCGGTGCCCCGCGCTCGCCCGGCGCGCTCGGGTGCGCCCGCCGTCGAGCTGGACTCGGTGTGGTTCGCCTACGACGGGGACGAGTGGGTGCTGCGCGACTGCTCGTTCAGCGTGGCGCCGGGCGAGCGGGTGGCGATCGTCGGCGCGACCGGCGAGGGCAAGACGACCTGCGCCCGCTTGCTGAATCGGTCATACGACGTCCGCCAGGGGCGGGTCCTGGTGGACGGCATCGACGTCCGCGAGTGGGATCTGGCGAGCCTGCGGCGCCACGTCGGCATCATCTTCCAGGACAGCGTGCTCTTCGCGGGCAGCATCGAGGACAATCTGCGGCTCGGCGCGGACGGCGCGGTGTCGCCGGCGGACCTCGCGCGCGCGATCGAGACCTCGCGCGCCGGCTTCGTCACCGAGCTGCCGCGCGGGCTCGGCGAGATGCTGGGCGAGCGCGGGGCGAACGTCTCGCACGGCCAGCGCCAGCTGCTGGCCATCGCCCGCGCCCTCGTGTACAATCCGGGCGTTCTCGTCCTGGACGAAGCGACGTCGAGTGTCGATCCCGAATCCGAAGCGCTCATCCGGCAGGCGATGACTGGACTTCTCGCGGGGCGAACGAGTATCACGATCGCGCATCGACTCTCGACGGTCCACGCCGCCGACCGCATCCTGGTCCTGCACCGGGGACGTGTTCACGAGGATGGCACCCACTCCGAGCTCCTGCGGCGCGGTGGCCTCTACGCGAGGCTCTACGAGCTGCAGACCGGCGCAGCGTCGGCGTGAGCTTCGACGCGGCCGTGCTCGCGCTCGTCGCGCGAATCCCGCGCGGGCGCGTGGCCACCTACGGTCAGCTCGCGGCGCTGGCCGGGAAACCTCGCTCGGCACGCGCGGTGGGGCGGGTGATGAGCCAGGCCAACGGGGTTCCGTGGCATCGCGTCGTCAACTCGCAAGGCGGCATCAGCCGTCGCTCGCGGATGACGGGAATGGTGACGCAGCGGATCCGCCTGGAGCAGGAGGGCGTCGTGTTCAAACGCGGCCGGGTCGTGCTGAGCCGGTTCCGATGGAACGGGGGCGCCGCGCGGCGGCGCGCGGTGGCCGCAGGCCGTCGGGGCGTCGCGGGGCAGCGCGCGCCTCTATTCCGGGAGTGGCTCGCATGAGGCTCGCGCTTACGCTGGGCTACTCCGGAGCGCGCATGACGCTCGACATGGACCTCGTGCGGGAGGTCGAGCGGCTCGGCTACGACTCGATCTGGTCGGCCGAATCGTACGGCTCCGACGCGGTGACACCCGTTGCGTGGATCGCCGCGCTGACCTCGCGCATCCACGTCGGCACCGGGATCATGCAGCTGGCCGGGCGCACACCCGCCGCGACGGCGATGACCGCGATGACGCTCGACGGCCTCTCGGGCGGCCGCTTCCGGCTCGGGCTCGGCGTGTCGGGACCTCAGGTGGTCGAGGGATGGCACGGTCAGGCATTCGGCCGGCCGCTCCAGCGTACGCGCGAGTACGTCGCGATCGTACGGGCGATCCTCCGCCGGGAAAAGCCGCTCGAGCACCGCGGCGACTACTATCAGATCCCGTATGCCGGGGCCGACGCCAGCGGCCTCGGCAAACCGCTCAGGTCGATCCTGCATGGCCGGCCGGACCTTCCGATCTATCTCGCCGCGGTCGGTCCCAAGAACGTCGCGCTCGCGGCCGAGATCGCCGATGGCTGGATTCCGACGTTCTTCTCGGTGCGCCGGATCAAGATGTTCCGCGAGTGGCTGGACGCGGGCTTCCGCGCCCGCGGCACCGCGCCGGCGGCCTTCGACATCATGCCGATGGTCGCGGTCGTCGTGGGTGACGATGTCGCGGCCTGCCGCGCCGGCGTGAAGGCCCGGCTCGCACTGTACGTCGGCGGCATGGGGGCGCGCGGCCGGAACTTCTACAACGACATCGCCCGCCGCTATGGCTACGAGGAAGCGGCGAGGACAGTCCAGGATCTCTATCTGGCCGGGCGGAAGGCCGAGGCCGAGGCGGCCGTGCCCGACGCGCTCGTGGACGAGGTCGCGCTCTGCGGGCCGCGAGAGCGCGTTCGCGAGCTTCTGGGCGAATGGCGCGCCTCGGGAGTGACGACGCTCATGGTCGCCGGCGATCGCCTGGCGGCTCGTACGATGGCCGAACTGGGCTCGTAACGACGGACGCTTGGAGGCTCGAGCATGAGACTCGATAGCAGGGTCGCGGTGATCACCGGCGCGGGCTCGGGTATCGGCGCCGCCTCGGCGCTGGCGATGGCGAAGGAAGGCGCCCGCGTGGTCGTGGTCGACCTCAACGAGGCGAGCGCGAAGGCGACGGTCGAGCAGATCGAGAGGGCCGGGGGCCAGGCGCTCGCGGTACGAGCCGACGTCACGCGCGCTGCGGACAATCAGATGATCGTCGAGAAGGCGGTGGCCGCGTGGGGAAGTCTCGACGTGTTCTTCGCGAACGCCGGCGTCCCGCAGTCGCCCGAGAACGTCGAGGATGTCGACGAGGCGCTCTTCGACCGGATCATGGCGGTCAACGTCAAGGGCGTCTGGCTGGGGGCCAAGTACGCGCTGCCGGTGATGAAGAAGCAGCGCCGCGGCGTGTTCCTGATCACCGCTTCGACCGCCGCGATCAGACCCCGGCCCGGTGTGCAGGCGTACGCCGCGTCGAAGGGAGCGGTCGTCACCCTGACGAAGAGCCTGGCGCTCGAGGCGGCGAGCCACGGCGTGCGCATCGTCTCGATCGCGCCCGTCGCGACCGAGACGCCGATGCTCCCGGCGTTCATGGGCAAGCGCGTGGTGGACGACGAAGGGCGTGCGCGCTACGTTGCCACGGTGCCACTCGGGCGTCTGAACCAGCCGGAGGACCTGGCGCGCACGGCCGTGTTCCTCGCCTCCGACGATGCCGCGATGATCACGGGCACCTGTGTCGAAGTGGACGGCGGCCGCTGCATATGACGGGTTCCAAGACGCCTCCGCCGTAGGACATGAAGGTCATCCCGCTGGCCGCCGAGTCTCTCGGCGTGCGATCGATGGCGACGTATGTGGAGGTCGGGCGCACGGGGATCCTCATCGACCCCGGCGCGACCCTGGCGCCCGCGCGCTTCGGGTTACCGCCGACCCAGGACGAGTGGGAAGCCCTGCGCCGGGCGAACGATCGCATCTCGGCCTACGCGGCCCGATCGAGCTTCGTCTTCGTGAGCCACTACCACGAGGACCACTTCCGGTCAGATCCCGCATCGTACGCCGGGCGGATCGTGCTCGCCAAGGACCCTCGTCGGATGATCAGCGGCAAGCAGGCGCAGAGGGGCGAAGCCCTCTGGAAGGCGCTTGAGGGCCAGGCACGCGTCGAGCGGGCGGACGGCGCCAGGCGCCGCGAGGCGGATCTGGAGCTCGGTGTGTCGCCTCCGCTGCCGCACGGCGTCGACGGGACGCCCTTCGGCTCGGTCGTCGCGCTCACGGTCGTGGATCCGGCCGAGCGCGAGCGTTTCGTCTTCGCCTCGGACCTTCAAGGGCCGGCCTCCGTGGTGGCCGCCGCCTATCTCATCCAGCAGCGGCCGACGCTCCTCTACGTGTCGGGACCCGTGTCCTACCTCGAGCGCGACGTGGGCCGCGACGCGATCGAGCGCGCGATCGACCAGCTCATGCGCGTCATGGACGCGACGGGATGCCGCGTGATCATGGATCACCACGCGCTCCGCGACGTCGGATTCGCCGAACGATTCGCGCGGCTCTGGGAGACCGGCCGCGTCGTGACCGCGGCCGGGTATCTGGGTCTCGACGTGGGGCCGCTCGAGAGCCACCGAAACCGCGCGTGGGCCGCCGCGCGCAAGCCCCCGGCGCGGGTCCCGGTGCCGCGTGTTAAAATTGACGGCCGCGCACCGCGCAGATTCGCGAAAGGGGGGTTCACGGATTGAGCGACAACAACGTGCTCGACGTCGGCGACACCGCACCCGACTTCACGCTCAGGACGATCGGCCTCAAGGAGGTCGGCCTCGCCGAATTCCGCGGCAAGAACGTGGTGATCCTCTTCTACCCGCTCGACTGGACACCGGGTTGAAGCACGTGCATGCCTGCCTTCGACAAGCGCATCAGCGACTTTCAGGCAGCCAATACCCAGGTGCTGGGTATCAGCACTGACAGCCCGTTCAGCCACGACAACTGGGCCAAATCGGTCGGCATCAGCCACTACCCACTGCTCTCGGACATCCATCGCACGGTCTCCCGGGACTACGGCGTCTACTGGCCGGAATGGAACGCCAACGTGCGGGCGACCTTCATCGTCGACAAGCAGGGGAAGATCCGATTCATCGAGCGGTACGGCAAGGGTGAGTTGCCGGAGCCGGACAAGATCCTCGCGGAGATCAAGAAACTCTCGTCGGCCGACGGATAGGCCGGTGGACGGTGATTAGGAGGCGTGGTCCTGCTCGGGCTTCGTCGCGTAGACGCGCGTGGTGAGGCCGACGCCGGCGAGGACGAAGAGCGTCCCGACGACGTGCCAGACGCCGATCCGCTCGCCGAGTAAGAGCGGGGCCAGGACGATGCCGATGATCGGCTGGAGATTCGTGAAGATCGCCGCCTGACTCGGCCCCACGACCAGCACGGCCTCGTACCACCAGATGTGCGCGACCGCGCCGAGAATCCCCTGGTAGAAGACGATCGACCACGCTGTCGGCGAAGCCAGGCGCGGGGCGGGGAACAGCGGCGCCGCGAGCGCGGCGGTGGGCAGGATCAGCAAGGTGCCCATTCCGTACGCGGCGGTCGTCGCGAGCAGCGGCGAGTACGAGGCGAGCACGCGCTTGCCGTAGACCGTGTAGACCGCCCAGCTGCCGAGCGACGCGAGCGTGATGAAATCACCGGAATGCAGGTCGGCGGGCTCGAGCACGGCGAACGGCCCGCGCGTGATGACCAGGAGCACGCCCAGCACCGAGGCGACGACGCCGAGCCACTGGACGCGCCGCAGCCGCTCGCCGAGATAGAAGCGGGCGATCAGCACGACGATCACGGGCGTGGCCGCCTGGAGGATGACCGCGTTCCCGGCGGTCGTGTTGTAGATCGCGAGGTACGTGAACTGCATCGAGCCCCAGATGCCCGCCGCGCCGAGCACGAGGAAGGTGCCGGCGGCGTTCGGGCCGAGCCCGCGGATCGTGTCGCTCGACGAGCGCGCCAGGAGCAGGAGCAAGAAGCACGACGCGGCGGTGCTGCGCACGGCCGCGAGAAAAAACGGCGGGAAGTCGACGAGCGCGAGCTTCGCGGTGGCCGGGAAGCTGCCCCACAGCGCCACGCTCAGGAGGAGCGTCACGTAGGCGCGTGTTTGACTCGCTCCGGGCACCTGCCTATCATAGCCCGCGCGTCATGGCCGACTACATCCTCGAGTCGCGCGTGTGGCTCGCCAGGGCGCGTACCGAAGTCTTCGCGTTCTTCGCCGCCGCCGAGAACCTCGTCCTGCTCACGCCGCCGTCGTTCCGGCTCGAGATCGTCGCCGGACCCCGCGCGCTCTCGACCAGCGCGGTGCTCGATCTCCGGTTGTCCTGGCTCGGTGTGCCGGTGAAGTGGCGCGCGTTCATCCGCGAGTGGGATCCGCCCTACCGATTCGTCGACGTCCAGGTGCGCGGGCCCTACGCGCGCTGGGAGCATCGCCACCGCTTCCTGGAGGAGCGCGGCGGGACCTGGGTCGAGGACCGGGTGACGTATCGGCTGCCACTGGGACCGCTCGGGCGCGCGGCGCACGCGCTGCTCGTGCGCCGGCAGATCGCCGCCATATGGCGCTACCGGACGGCGCGGCTCGGCGAGCTGGTCGGGCTGGTCAGCTCGCCGGCAGGCTGATGCCGAGCTTCTCGAGGCGCGGCCGCACGCGATCGGTCAGAAGACCGAGGCGCGCGAGGTTCGACACCATCGCGGTGTGCATGTCCTTCTTGAAGTACTTGCGGAACGGCGCGTAGTCGTTGGCCGCGGCCGTCTCGCGCCGATAGCGCTTGACCTCGTCGATCTGCCGCGGGCTGAAGCCGACGTCCTGGTAGGCCTCGAGCGGGAAGAATCCCAGCAAGGTCTTCTCGAGCGCAAAGCACGTGTAATCCTCGAGCTCGCGGCGCTCGGTCTCGGACGCCTCGCTCACGACGCGGGGAAGGGACAGCATGCCGAAGCCCATGTGCCGCGACTCGTCCTGGAGGATGCGCTTGCAGATGGTGCCCAGGACCGGATCGAGCGCGCTCTCACTCATCATCTTGAACAGGGCGACCGCGAAGGTCTCGGCCACCAGCTGCAGCGCGATCGTCTTGAGATACCAGCGGCTCTCCGACAGGATCGAGTCGAAGAGGTCTTTCTCGTTGACCGGCATCGGATAGGTCAAGCCCTCGAGGCGATCGGCGAGGTAGCGACTGAGGACCTCGTTGTGGCGCGCTTCGTCCAGCACCTGGGTGGCCTGGAAGAACTTCTGGTCCGCGCCCTGCACGATGTCGACCATCTGGCTGCACGCCAGGAGCGCGCCCTGCTCTCCGTGCATGAGCACCGAGAGTCGCCAGGCGGCGATGCGACGGTTCAGCGCGACCTTGTCGGCTTCGGGAAGGCTCTCCCAGAGCGGGCTGCCGTAGATGTCGATGAGCTCGTCCGCGATCACGCGCCCATCGGACGGCAACGCGTCAGTCCAGGGAATGTCCTTCGAGGCGTTCCACTGGTCTCGCTTGGCGTTCTCGTAGAGCCGCCGCATGTCGGCCTCGGAGACACCGTACTCGAGCGTGAAGGTCGTCGTGAACGCCGAGGGAACCTGGAAGGGTTTCATTGGGGCAGAATAACAGAGTGCTACCGTGGCCGCCATGACTCCACGCCGGGACGAGATCGGCGCTCACATATCCATCGCGGGTGGGCTGCATCTGGCCCTCGAGCGCGGGCGCGAGCTCGGCTGCGGCGCGGTCCAGATCTTCCTGAAAAACCAGCGACAGTGGGCGGCCAAGCCCCTCACGTCGGATGAAACGCGGACGTTCACCGCAGCCCGTCGTGCGACAGCGATCCGACACGTCTTCGCCCATTCGAGCTACCTCATCAACCTGGGAAATCCGGATGCGTCCCTGTGGGCCCAGGCGGTGACCGCGTTCACCGACGAGCTCGAGCGCGCGGAGGCGCTCGGCCTCTCGTGCGTCGTCCTCCATCCGGGCTCGCACATGGGCGCCGGGCTCGAGGCCGGGCTCGGAAGGGTCACCGCCGCGCTCGACGAGTCGCTCGCGCGCACCGCGGGCTATCGCGTCAAGGTCGCGCTCGAGAACACCGCCGGCGCCGGCAACACGATCGGCCGCACGTTCGGCGAGCTGGCCACGCTCATCGAGCGCGCGGCTCGGCCCGAGCGGCTCGGCGTCTGCCTGGATACCTGCCATCTGTTCGCCGCCGGCTACGACCTCCGCACCGAGGCGGGCTACCGGCGCGCCATGGCCGAGTGCGAGGCGACCATCGGCCGCCGACGGGTGGTGGCGTTCCATCTGAACGACGCGAAGGCTCCGCTCGGCTCCGGACTGGACCGCCACGAGAACATCGGCCGCGGCCTCCTCGGGCTCGCCCCGTTCCGGCTCTTGCTCAACGATCGCCGCTTCGCCGCGGTGCCCAAGGTTTTGGAGACTCCTAAGGAGCCGGCGCCCGCGTCTGATCTCCGAAATCTCGCCGTGCTTCGAAGACTGCGGCGTCGGCTCGGTCGCTAGCGCGGGGTGGGCGGCGGGTGAGGCCAGGCTGCGTCACCCGCTCGCCCGATTCGCAGCGCTTTCGCGCTGCGGGCGGGACGAGGGGGTCCCACTCCGCCTGGCCTCACCCCCCGCCCACCCCGCGCTAGCGGCCGGGCTCGGTAGCCGCAGGCGTAGGTCACGGTCGGATCAAGAAGTCGTTGCCGGCACTTCGAGTCCAGTTTTCGGTGAGCGCTATTCGCTTCTGGGGTTTCGGTCGGGGTGGGTCAGCGCTTGGTGGTGACGCCGATTCGGGGGCAGAGCGAGGTGACGGGACAGAGAGAGCACCGAGGGGAGATCGGGGCGCAGATGTTCTGGCCGAACGAGACGAGGAGGTCGTTGTAGCCGATCCAGTAGCGGCGCGGGAGCTTTCCGCGCAGCGCCATCTCGGTCTCTTCGGGGTTCTTCGTCTTCACGTAGCCCAGGCGGTTCGAGATCCGGTGCACGTGGGTGTCCACGCAGATGCCGGGCTTGCCGAAGCCCATGGTCACGACCAGGTTGGCCGTCTTTCGCCCCACGCCGTTGAGGGTCAGGAGCTCGTCGATCGTGTCGGGCACGCGGCCCTCGAATCGCTCGAGCAGGTCGCGACAGATCCCGAGGATGACGTGCGCCTTCGTCCGATAGAAGCCGACGGGATAGATCAGGCGCTCGATGCGGCGAGGCGGCAGCTTCAGCATGTCGGTCGGCGTCGCGGCCACGGCGAACAGCCGGTCGGAGGCCGGCCCGGTCGTCGTGTCCTGGGTGCGCAGCGACAGGATGCAGGCGATCAGGACGCGGAACGGGTCGCGATCACGGTCCGCGACGACGGCGAGCGCGGTCGGGTTCCAGTGCGGCCGGCTCCCGCGGAGCCGGCGGATCACGGCGCCGATCGCTACTTCCGGTCTTTGATCGATTCGAGGAGTTTTTTTGCGCGTGGCGCGTCCTTCACCGTCCAGTCGGCGACGACCGACGGGCTGGTCTCGTTGACGACTCGCGAGAGCTCCAGGCGCGCCTCGGCATAGCGCGCGTCGACGATGTAGACGCGGGCGAGGTCGACGCGGGCGTTCGTGAAGCGTGGATCGATCTCGAGCGCCTTCTTGAAGTGCTCCTCGGCCTTCGCGCGGTCGCCGCCGGCGAATCCGGGCACCTCCAGAAGGACGTTGCCGGCCAGGATATGGGCGCGGACCGAGCGCGGGTCGAGCTCGAGCAGGATGCCGAGCTCCTCGCGGATCGTCGGGAGCAGGAAGAGCGACCGGAGCACGCCCTTCGTCTCGCCCCAGCGCGCCGTGTTGATCGCGTACCAGAGGTGGGCGTCGTGGCTCTTGGGCGCCAGCTCGACCGCGCGCTTGCCGATCTCGCGACCCCGGTCGTACGCGGCCAGCTTGTCCTCGGGCGTGGCGGCTCGAACGTCCCCGATGAGGAACTGGACGTACGAGAGCATCGCCATCGTCTCGACCTTGCGGTCCTTGGCGAGCGCCGCGTCGAGGAGGTCGCGCGCGCGGTCGAGTGCGGCCGGGTCCTCGTGGTAGCGCGCGACGAGGGCGCGCGCCGCCTCGACCGGCGATTGGGCCCACGCCGACGCGGCCGCGGCGAGAGCGACCGCGAGGACAGCAAGATGGCGGGCTCGCATCGCCGCGCACTCTACCGTCGTGAGCGGGGCCCGTCAATCTTGACTCCCTCGGACGCGTCGGCGATCCTCCGGTTCGTGATCGCGAGCGGCGTGCAGACGTGGGGGACCGATGTCGTCGCGCTCCAGCACTACTGGCGGCGCGCCGACGAGCTCGGGTACGCGCGCATCACGTACGGGGACGGCCTCTGGGGATGGACTCACGATGGCTGGACGATGCTGGGCGCGCTCGCCGGCCACACCCGGCGGGCCCGTCTCGGTCCGGCCGTCACGTACTGCTTCGATCCGTCGTCTCATCATCCGTCATGGCTCGCCAAGCGCGCGGTGACCGTCGACCACCTCTCCGGCGGCCGGCTCGATCTGAGGCTCGCCGTCGGCGCCGAGGACTCGGCGACGGCGGCCGCGTGGCGGAGCCACGCGATCCCGTATCCGGACGCGCCGACGCGCGTGGCGCTGGTCGCCGAGACGATCGAGATCCTCGAGCGCCTCTGGACCGGCGAGGCCGTGGACTACCAGGGCCGCTTCTATGCCCTGCGCGATGCGCGCATCGTGCCGGCGCCCATTCAGAAGCCCGGGCCGCCGATCTGGCTCGCCGCCATGGGTCGCGGGGCGCTCGGCGTCGCC
>Ga0209055_1001368_pt1 | contig 16127 bp, 14 predicted proteins | sample GraSoiAngelo_110_FD_185875 | JGI IMG/M metagenome (GOLD analysis project Ga0209055, IMG submission 185875) | Grasslands soil microbial communities from the Angelo Coastal Reserve, California, USA - 14_0903_12_30cm (SPAdes) (version 2) | ecosystem: Environmental > Terrestrial > Soil > Grasslands ... | reverse complement strand
AGCATGCAATGAGCTTGTGAGTGAAGTCTTCACGATCGAGGGGAAGCCTGTCCTCGTCGAGAACATTCCTTCCACGGTCTGCGCGCGTTGCGGCGAGCCGGTCTTCAGCCGCGAAACCACGGAGAAGGTGCGACGCATGGTGCACGGAGAAGCCAAGCCCGTGCGGTCGGTGCCACTCGAGGTTTTTGCGTTCAGGTAGACTCGGAATCAAGTCCCCGCTTCGCCGTCCTTAATCTGCTCCCCTGTATCCGGCAAGATACGCCGCCGCTTTTTTCTCTGTCCGTGACAATTCAAAAGGGCTTGGCTAGACGAATCACCGCCGGCGTGTGTCTCAACAGGTATGCGCCCGTTCATCTGCGGCGGGAGACGTGCAGGCAATGCGGTTTGACATCGTTTTCACGCCGGAGGCGCTTGAAGAACTCCGACTGTTCAGGAAGGGTGAGCGGACGAGGATTATCGAGGCGATTGAAGAGCAGCTCTCCCACGAACCGAATCATGAGACCCGCAACCGGAAGCGACTTCGTCCCAATCAGACTGCGGAGTGGGTATTACGGGTTGACAGATTCCGCGTTTTCTACGATATTGAGGAGTCAGCGAATCCCACCTCTTCATTCACGGAGAGGAGTACCAGCTGTGAAAACCATTCCGGTGTCCAAGCGATCCCGCGGGATCAACGTCCTACTGAAACGCGCACGGCGGGAGAACGTGATTCTCCGGTCCGCCGATGGGAAGGAGTTTCTCTTGGCTGGGCTCGATGATTTTGACCGGGAAATCGAATTAGCCCGCGGCAACAAGGCCCTCATGCGGTTGTTGGACGCGCGGGCCCGCCAATCCCAGGCCCTTTCCCTCGGGACGGTCAAGACACAACTCGGCATAGGCACAGCGCGCCGACGACCGGCGCGACGCCGCACCTGACCCCCCCGCCGCCCGCGTTCTTCGAGGCGTTCGGCTTCAAAAGACATAAGTGGAAGGAGCTGGCCAGGGCGTTGCGTCAGCATGGTGCGGCTAGTTCGGTAGTCGAAACGGAGGAAACGTCATTGGGCACGGAATATGTCGTGGAAGGAATCTTGTTTGCTCCGGACGGAACGCGCTTGAATGTTCGCAGCGTGTGGTTTATAGATAAAGGCAAGAAAGGACCGAGATTTGTTACGGCGTACCCGCAAAAAGGAGAAAAGCGTGATCCGAGAGTTGGATGATGTCATTCTCAATTGTGACCTTCCCAAGAACGGCCTCACGTGCGGCGACATCGGCACGGTGGTTTTGGTTCACAACGGTGGAGAGGGCTATACGGTAGAGTTCACCACGCTGGATGGCGAGACCGTCGCGGTCGTGACCCTGCTGGCCGCCCAAGTGCGTCCTGCCCATGAGCGGGAAATTGCTCATGCGCGAGCAATGGCCGGCGTTTAGCATTTAACGTCCTCTTCCGCTCCTTCTTCCCCGCCGGCCCATTTCCTCACCTGTATCTCGCCGGATACGCCGCCGTCCCCGTTCCCCTCCCCCGGGGCTACCCATTGCTCTTAAGTTGCAATGGGTCATGGGGAGGGTGCGGGTGGGGGGGGCTTGCTGTCCGTGACAATTCATAAGGGGAGGGCTATAGTGCGCGGCTGAAGGTATAACAACGATGAGCGCAATCACTCGTCAGATGGTAGCGGATAAGCTCGCCGCATACCTGCGCCATGACCTCTCGCGTGCGGATCTTGTCGCCTGGGCGGAATCGGCGATGATGGAAGGGGCGTTCGAACAAGCGCACTTCGACGACATTCGCGATGTAGTCGCGCGCCTGGGGGTGGCCGACGTGCGGACGTTCGGTCTGACGTGGGAGGACTGCGAACAGCTCCTGAGCCGGCTTGGCTACGCCGCCCGCGTGAATATCGTAGCAACCTAACAGGAACTTGCTCCCCGTCCGACACGCCGAAAGGCCCGGGCGGGGTTATTTATTTCAGGGCCTGTGCCGCAGGCGTAGGGGCGGGATTCATCCCGCCGTCTTTTTCGGTCCCCCTGAGCCCGTCGAAGGGTCTCATTACCCTACATGTATCTTTTTTGATTCGCGCGCCACCCACCTCCATAAATCCCTTCAACTTTTGCAGGTGAGCTCGTGTCTAACGTTCAGATCGGGAGACCGATTCCATGAAGCGATCCAAGCCCATTGAATCCCTGATTCTGACAATTCGCGGCCGCAAGGTGCTGATCGATGCCGACTTAGCGGACATATATGGGGTTGAGACACGCACCGTTAACCAGGCGGTGAAGCGCAATGCGGAGCGATTTCCTGAGGATTTTGTCTTTCGGCTCAACACCGACGAGAAATCTGAGGTGATCACAAATTGTGATCACCTCGCCCACCTGAAGTTTGCAAAGAGTTTACCCTTAGCCTTTACCGAGCACGGCGCGATTATGGCCGCGACAGTCCTGAACAGCCCGCCAGCCGTGACGATGAGTGTCTATGTGGTGCGGGCATTCATTCAGATGCGCGAACACCTCGCGGCCAACGCAGCCATTCTCAAGCGACTGGCGGAGATCGACAAGACTCTTCTGGAGCATGACCAATCCCTGAGCGCCATCTGGCACAAGCTACAGCCGCTCCTCCAGCCGCAATCGGAATCGCCCAAGCCCCCCCGCATCGGCTTCCGCGCGTAACTAGTCCCGTTTTCCTCTTCCCCCCTTTTTTCCCCTGCCGGCGCGCCTCCACCTCTTGCGGGTGGCGCCGAGGTCTCCGGGGCCGGAGCGGGGTGTGCCTCAATCGCGGCCGTGGGCGAGCGGTCCTTCCGCCTTTGTCCATAACCAGAGACCGCGGGACCTCGGGAGCGAGAGGCACCCCCGCGACAGGCCCCTCTTCGCCTATCCACCCGCTCTTAAGCCATCCCGCCCGCCGCCATTTCCTCATGCATGACTTTACGGAGGAGGAGTGGTAGGATGCCGGGCCGATGATCTGCAAATTTGGGCATGAACACCCGCCAAAGCCTCTCCGCGCGGCGACCATGAATCTCACGCAGCCTCACGGTCCTAGGCCATATCATTGCCCCGACTGCCGGGAAGTGATGAAAGCAGGCAACAAAGGTAATAATTGGCGGCAATATAACAGCCCGGCGAATGCTGTAAAGGCAGGACATCCGCGCCCCTGTCGCGTGTGCTTCTGATCTTGCGTGAATTAGGATGAACAATTTCGGAGAAAAGGTCAGTTTCATCTGGGGTGTCGCGGACCTGATCCGCGACACTTTCAAACGCGGCAAGTACCAGGACGTCATCCTCCCGTTCACGGTGCTGCGCCGCATTGACTGCGTACTGGCGCCGACGAAGGAAAAGGTCCTCCAAACTCAAGCCAAGCTCAAAGAAAAGAAGCTGGAGAACGTGGTTCCGCAGCTTTGCCGCGCATCCGGCTACGCCTTCTACAACACGTCCAAGTACGACTTCGAAAGTCTCCTGGCAGACCATACCCACCTGGCAATAAATCTCCGCCACTACATCGGCAATTTCTCTCCGAACATGAAGGAGGTCTTGGAGAAGTTCGAGTTCGACAACACCATAAAAAAGCTCGACGAGAGCGGACTGCTTTTCCTCGTCATGGAGCGGTTCAAGACCATCGACCTGCACCCGGACAAAGTCTCCAACCATGAGATGGGGCTGATCTTCGAGGAGCTGATCCGGAAGTTCAACGAAGCCCTCGACGAGAATCCCGGTGAACACTTCACACCGCGCGAGGTCATTAGGCTTATGGTCAACCTGTTGCTCGCGCAGGACAAGGAAGCGCTCAGCCGCAACCACATCGTCAGGACCGTCTATGACCCATGCTGTGGGTCCGGCGGGATGCTGACGATCGCCAAGGAACGCATCATGGAGATTAACTCCAAGGCGGAGGTCTACCTCTTCGGTCAGGAGGTCAACCCCGAGACGTGGGCGGTTTCGAAATCTGACATGCTGATGACCAGCCCTGATGGAAAGGATGCCGAGAACATCGCCTTCGGGAGCACGCTGTCAAACGACAAGCACTCGAACCAACGGTCTGATTACCTCTTGGCGAATCCGCCGTACGGTAAGGATTGGAAGATGGACCAGGCTGCAGTTGATGCGGAAGCCGAGCGTGGCTATGCGGGTCGGTTTGGAGCAGGACTGCCACGGATAAGCGATGGCCAACTGCTGTTCCTCCAGCGCATGCTCGGCCGGATGAAAGAAGCAAAGGATGGCGGAAGTCGCGTGGCCATCATCATGAACGGCTCGCCACTGTTTACAGGCGATGCCGGGAGCGGGGAGAGCGAGATTCGCCGCTGGATTCTGGAGAACGATTGGCTCGAAGCACTCGTCGCCATGCCGGAGCAACTCTTTTATAACACCGGCATAGCGACTTATGTATGGATCCTCACGAACCGCAAAGAGAAAAAGCGCAAGGGCAGGGTACAGCTCATCAACGCAAGCAGCTTCTGGGTCCCGAAGCGCCGGAGCCTGGGCGAAAAGCGACGCGAAATCTCGCCGGAGCAGCTCTCTCAAATAACCGATCTTTTTATGGCTTTCAAAGAAGGCGAGCACTGTAGGATCTTCGATTCCACGGACTTTGGCTATCGTAAGATCACCGTGGAACGTCCGCTTTGCCTGAACTTCCAGGCCAGCCCTGAGCGCATCGCTCGAATGAAAGATGAGACAGCCTTCCAGAATATTGCAGCCAGCAAAAAGAAAAACCCGAAAGAGAAGGCCGCGGAAGAGGCTGAAGGACAGAAAGAGCAAGCAGCCATCCTTACCATGCTCGGGACGTTACCATCCGCGCTGTTCAAGAACCGTGATGACTTTGAAGCTGCATTGGACAAAGCCGCCAAGGCTAAAGGGCTGAAACTTCCGGCGCCCATTCGTAAAGCCATCCTCGGCGCGCTGTCCGAGCGCGACGAAACCGCCGAAATCTGCCGCGACAAGGACGGCAATCCGGAACCCGATCCAGGACTGCGCGACACCGAGAACGTCCCGCTCAAGGAAGACATTCAGGCCTACTTCGACCGCGAGGTGAAACCCCACGTCCCGGATGCCTGGATCAACACAGCGATCGTGGACCACAAGGACGGCAAAGTCGGCAAGGTCGGTTACGAGATCAACTTCAACCGCTATTTCTACAAATACCAACCGCCACGGCCGTTGAATGAAATTGAGGCGGACATAAAACTGATCGAGAAGGATATCGTGCAGATGCTCAAGGAAGCGACTGGGCCATTATCGGAAGAGCCGAAATGATCGGTGCAAGCTTCGACAGCACAAAGACTCCTCTGCAGGATCTTTTAGCTCGGGCCGACACCGGCAAGCTTCAGCTTCCCGATTTCCAGCGCGAATGGGTCTGGGACGACGACCGTATCCGGAGTCTCCTCGGCAGCGTCTCGGTCTCATTCCCGATCGGGGCAGTGATGTTGCTGCATACAGGAGGCGAGAACGTGCGTTTCAAGCCGCGGCCTCTAGCTGGGACGGACGTGCGGCTGCGCGACATAACGCCCGATACTTTGATCCTTGATGGGCAACAGCGTCTCACGTCGCTGTTTCAGGCGCTGATGAGCCAGGTCGTCGTCGCGACCAAGGACTCGAAGGGCAAGCCGATTCGCCGCTGGTACTACTTCGATATGAAAAAGGCGGTTGCAGATGACATCGACCGAGAAGACGCAGTATTGAGTGTGCCGGAGGACAGGCAGACCAAGGCATTCGGCGGCGAGATAACACTAAATGTGACGAAACCAGAACTCGAGTACGCGGCCGACGTTTTTCCTGCCAACCGGATCTTTGCCAGCGCCGAGTGGCGACGAGAGTACAACAAGCATTGGAAGCACGAAGCTCAAAAAAGCGACCTTTTTGATCGCTTTGAGGCGGAAGTCATCGATCGATTCAAACAGTACCAACTTCCAGTAATCGAGCTGAAAAAGGAAACGCCCAAGGAAGCCGTGTGTCTTGTCTTCGAGCGCGTGAACACGGGCGGAGTCGCGCTCACCGTGTTTGAGCTGCTGACCGCTTCTTTCGCTGCGGACAATTTCCAACTTCGTGACGACTGGAACACACGCGAAAAGCGCCTGAAAACTCAGCATCCAGTGCTGCGCAATCTCCAAAGCGATGACTTCCTGCAAGCCATCTCACTCCTGGTGACGCAGATTCGCCGCCGGGGAGCACTTGCAAGCGGTGTGGCTGCCGACAACGCTCCCGGCATCAGTTGCAAGCGCAAGGACATTCTCAAGCTGGAGGTCGCCGACTGGCAACAGTGGGCCGACCGCGTCGAGAACGGTTTCGTGCGTGCCGCACGCTTCCTTTACGGGCAGAAGATTTTTAAAGCACGGGATCTGCCGTACCGAACACAGCTCGTGCCACTCGCTGCGATCTTCGTGGATCTCGGTAAGGAAGGCGAGACGGAAGGCGCTCGCGAGAAAATTGCCCGCTGGTACTGGTGCGGGGTACTAGGCGAGCTCTATGGTGGTGCCATTGAGACCCGATTTGCGCGTGATCTGCCCGAGGTGGTTGCCTTCGTGAGGGGAGAGGCTGTGGAGCCTATCACCATTCAGGAGGCGAGCTTCCAGGCGAATCGCCTCCTTACGCTCCGCACACGCAATAGCGCCGCGTACAAGGGGCTCTATGCGCTCTTGATGCGCGACGGCGGGCGTGACTTCCGCACCGGTGAGCCAATCGAGGCGCAGGCCTTTTTCGACGATAAGATCGATATCCATCATATCTTTCCAGAGAAATGGTGCATAACGACCGGTCTTGAACCTTCTACATACAACAGAGTCATCAACAAGACCCCGCTCTCGGCTTCGACTAATAGGCAGATCGGCGGACGTGCGCCGTCGAAGTATCTCCCAGCAATCGAAAAGGCGGCCGGCATCGGAGCCCCACGGATGGACGAGATCCTGCAGTTGCATTGCATTGCGCCCGACCGGTTGCGCGCCGACCGCTTTTGGGGTTTCTATGGAGCGCGAGCCGAGGCCCTTCTCTTGCGCATCGAAGCCGCAACCGGTAAGAACATTGCGCGACAACCCGAATTGTTTGCCGCTGGAGTTGTGGCTGAGATGTACGACGAAGGACCAGAGGAGTGGGACGCTGAGGAGCCCCTCGAAGAGGCGGCATCGTGAGTGCAGTGATAAGCACGGAGCGCGCCGCGGGACTGCGGCGCTTCAAACCTTATTCAGTCTACAAGGACTCCGGCGTGGAGTGGCTGGGCGAGGTTCCGGCGCATTGGGAAGAGAAGAGGCTGCGGTTTGTTTGCCGAGTGAACCCCAGCAAAGCAGAGATAAGCGCTTTACCGCGTACAACTGAGGTGTCTTTTCTGCCGATGGAGGCGATCGGCGAAGATGGGAAGCTCAACCATGAGGAAACAAGAACATTAGATCAGGTCTGGCAGGGGTACACTTACTTCCGTGACGACGATGTTCTTGTCGCGAAGATCACTCCGTGTTTTGAGAATGGTAAGGGTGCTCTCTGCAAAGGGCTTACTAGTGGTGTAGGTTTCGGAACAACCGAGCTCGAAGTAATTCGTCCCGGTGATGCTTTGTGGCCGCCATTTGTCCTCTATCTTACCCGATCGCATCCTTTTCGAAATTTGGGAATTGCGTCGATGAAGGGCGTTGCAGGACAGCAGCGAGTTACAGAAGATTTCATAAAAGATTTCAAGGCTTGCTTTCCAACCATCAATGAACAACGCGCCATCGCTGCCTTCCTCGACCGCGAGACGGCGAAGATTGATATGCTGGTGGCGAAGAAGGAACGGCTGATCGAGCTGCTGCAGGAGAAGCGCAGCGCTCTCATCACTCAGGCCGTCACCAAGGGCCTCGACCCTGCCTCGCCGATGAAGACCTCCGGCATAAAGTGGATTGGGAAAATTCCGGCCCATTGGCTTCTGCTGCAGCTTAACCGCGTCATAAACAAGTTCGTGGACTATCGTGGTGCAACACCGGAGAAAGCGTTGGGTGGAATCCCTCTCGTAACGGCGAGGAACATAAAGAACGGGGCTATCGACATGGGCCTGTCGTCTGAATTTATTCGCGAAGAAGATTATGATGAGTGGATGGTCCGCGGGCTTCCGGATGTCGGCGATGTTGTTTTAACGACTGAAGCTCCGCTTGGTGAATCTGCACAGATCACGGATACCAGAATTGCACTCGCCCAACGTATTATTCTCTTCAAAGCAAACAGAGTCCGCATCACTAACGATTACCTCAAGTATCATTTTGCCTCTCATTCAGGAATTGGAGAGCTATGGAGCCGTGCGACTGGTTCGACGGCTATTGGGATCAAAGCCTCTCATCTAAAGCAGATCTTTGTAACCGTACCACCACTAAACGAGCAAGAGGCAATTACTGGGCATATCGACGGCGAGACCGCCAAGCTCGACGCCCTTATCGCCAAAGTCCAAGAAGGTATCGAGAAGCTCAAGGACTACCGCACCGCCCTCATCTCCGCCGCCGTGACGGGCAAGATTGACGTGTGAGAGGAAGTGGCTGGATAAAAATGTTTGCATTTGTGAATAAGTGATGGCATATTTATCCAGCCATGGAACTTGTCGCAGCCGAAAAGCAAGCGGAGAGCCTGTTCCGTCGCCACAAGGGTGTGCTCCGGACCTCTCGCGCCATCAAACTCGGGATACATCCGCGCACACTCTACAGACTGCGGGACTCTGGGCATATCGTTCACGTCAGCAGGGGTGTGTATCGCCTCGCCGATCAACCCGATCCGGACAAACCTGATCTGGTCGTCGTCGCGGCACGCGTGCCGCAAGCGGTAGTCTGTCTGATCTCAGCGCTTTCCTTTCACGAACTCACAACGCAGATTCCGCACGAGGTTCAAATCGCGCTGCCAAGAGGTACCCGAAGTCCCCGGCTTGACCATCCTCCGATCCGTGTCTTCAGGCTCACGGGCAAGGCGTACCAGGAAGGTATCGAAAACCACACTATCGGAGGGGTCTGCGTTCGCGTGTACAGTCCTGCCAAAACGGTAGCCGACTGTTTCAAGTTCCGAAACAAGATGGGACTCGATGTGGCGCTCGAAGCGCTTCGGGACTATCGGCGAAAGTGTCGCGCGGGAATGGACGACCTGTGGCGATTCGCAAAAATTTGTCGCGTCGCTAAGGTCATGCGCCCATATCTGGAGGCAATGGTATCGTGAAGGCTCGTCAGCTTGCGAACTTGCCGGCTTCGATCCATCAGCGCTTGCTCGCTCGGGCAAAGCAGGAGGGACGTCCTCTCCAGGAGTTACTGCAGTACTATGCCATCGAGCGCTTCCTGTTCCGACTGGGTCAGTCGCCTTACGCGGACAAGTTCTTTCTCAAGGGAGCGATGATGCTTCGCGTATGGGAGTCCCAAATTGCCCGCCCGACCATGGATGTTGATTTGATGGGACGGGTAGCCGCGTCGGAGGAACGCCTCAGCGCGATCATCAAAGAAATTTGCTCCCAGGACTGTCCCGATGATGGTGTCGAGTTTGATTCGAAGACTTTGCACGCCGAAGTGATTCGAGTGGACGCAGAGTATCAAGGCATCCGCGTCCGCTTCGTGGCCTTCATCGGAAAGATGCGTGTGCCGATGCAAGTCGACGTCGGGTTTGGGGATAAGATCATTCCGGCTCCGATGTGGATTCATTTCCCGACGCTGCTTGACTTCCCGCCACCGCATCTGCTGGCCTATCCGCCGGAAGCCACCCTAGCTGAAAAGTTCCAGGCGATCGTCACCTTGGATATAGCCAACAGTCGGATGAAGGACTTCTATGACATCTGGACCCTTGCGCGCAGAAAGGACTTTGACGGACGCCTGCTGAGCCAGTCCATTGCGGCGACTTTCGAACGGCGGAAAACGTCTCTACCGACTGACGCACCTACAGGGCTCACCAAAGCTTTTGCAGAAGATCGCGCCAAACGGATGCAGTGGGATGCCTTCCTGCGGAAGGGAAGGATGGACGGGCAGGGCATGAGTCTGGAGGATGTCGTCGCTTTCCTTCGAGACTTTCTTCTCCCTCCCACCATCGCTGCTGCAGCAGGCAAGCCGTTTGACATGCAATGGCCGGCGGGAGGACCCTGGCAGGCGAGCCCTGACAAGAAACGGAGATAAGGATGGACATCTCCGAGAAGAACTTCGAACAAGCTATCGAGGCGACACTCCTTATCGGGAGACCTGATGCAATCTTAGGGGCCGAGAGTGTCGCCGGCGCTTCTGTGCCCGCTTACAAGGGTGCGCCGGGCGGCTATCGCAAGCGGAAGCCAGAAGAGTATAACAGGGCGCTGTGTCTCATTCCCACCGATGCTCTGGGCTTCATCTACGCGACACAGCCGAAAGAATGGGACAAGTTCAAGAAGCAACTCGGGTCAGATGCGAAGGAGCGCCTGCTGAAGCGCCTTGCCTCCGAAATCCAGATCCGCGGGACGCTAGAGGTGCTACGAAAGGGCATCAAGTCGGATGGCTGCACGTTCCGGCTCTCCTACTTCCGGCCTGCAAGCGGCTTGAACGAAGCACTGCAGAAACTTTACGAGGCCAATCTCTTCACGGTCGTTCGCCAGCTCAACTACAGCGAGAAGAACGAGAAGAGCCTTGACCTCGTCCTGTTCTTGAACGGCCTTCCAATCTTCACCGCAGAATTGAAAAACCCTCTGACAGGCCAAACCGTGCAGGATGCGATCCGGCAGTATCGATTCGATCGCGATCCGAAGGAGCCACTGTTTGCCTTCGGCCGGTGCCTGGCCCACTTTGCCGTGGACCCAGACCTCGTCTATCAGACCACACATCTTCAGGGACGGCAGACTCGATTCTTGCCATTCAACCAGGGACGAAACGGAGGCGCCGGCAACCCGACGTCACGGGAGGGGTTCGCGACCGCGTACCTCTGGGAGCGCATCTGGACGCGGGACGGCGTCCTGGAGCTGGTTCAGCATTTCATACAGGTGGTCGAAGAGGAAGACGACAAAGGCCGGAAGACCGGGCGGCGTTTTTTGATCTTCCCGCGCTACCACCAACTCGACGCGGTCCGGCGGCTAGTGCAGGAGGCACGTAGGAGTGGGCCCGGTCATCGGTACCTCATCCAGCACAGCGCGGGGAGCGGCAAGAGCAACTCGATCGCGTGGCTCGCCCACCAGCTTTCGGTGCTGCATGATGCCTCTGATAAACGAGTGTTCGACTCCATCATCGTGATCACGGATCGCCGCGTCCTCGACCGCCAGCTCCAACGGACCGTCAGGCAGTTCGAGCAGACCATGGGCGTGGTCGAGAACATTGATACGACCTCGCGCCAGCTCAAGCAGGCCCTCGAAGCCGGCAAGACGATCATCGTCACAACGCTCCAGAAGTTTCCGGTGATTACAAAGGAGATCGGGGAACTCCCAGGGAAACGGTTTGCGGTGATCGTGGATGAGGCCCACTCGTCGCAGGCGGGTGAGAGCACCAAGAGCCTCAAGGCTGTGCTTGCGGGTGGAAATGTGGAATCGGTGGAAGAAGTCGAGGAGGAAGAGGAGGACATCGAGGACCGAATCGTCGCGGAGATGAAGAAGCGGGGCCACCTGCCCAATGTGAGCTTCTTTGCATTCACCGCGACGCCGAAGCCCAAGACACTGGAGCTGTTCGGCATGAGGCATGCCGATGGGCGATACGCGCCGTTCGGCCTCTACACCATGCGGCAGGCGATCGAGGAAAACTTCATCCTGGATGTGCTGGCGAACTATACGACCTATAAGACGTACTGGAGCCTACTCAAAACCGTTGCCGAAGACCCACGCTACGACCGGGTGAAGGCCGCCTATCTACTCAAATCCTTTGTTGACCTGCACCAGCAGGCCCTCGCCAAGAAGGTAACGATCATGCTCGAGCACTTCGTCAGCCAGGTGCAGCACCGGATCAACGGCAAGGCAAAGGCCATGATTGTGACGCGTTCCCGCCAGCAGGCCGTCCGGTACAAGCTGGAGGTGGACCGCTATTTGCGGGATCACAACTGCCCGTTTCAAGCCCTGGTGGCTTTGTCCGGGACGGTTCACGATGCTGGGTGCGATTACACCGAGTCCGGGCTGAATGGTTTTCCTGAAGCGCAAACGGCCGAGATGTTCAAGCGCGATGAGTATCGGCTCCTCATCGTCGCGTACAAGTTCCAAACTGGGTTTGATCAGCCGCTCCTTCATACGATGTACGTGGATAAGAAGCTCAGCGGCGTCCATGCGGTCCAGACACTCTCACGGCTCAACCGTGTGCATCCCAGCAAGGAAGAGGCTTTCGTCTTGGATTTTGTCAACGAGGCCGACGACATCCAGAAGGGGTTTGAGCCATACTATGACCGGACGTTGCTCAAAGAAGGGACCGACCCGAACATCCTCTATGATCTCCAGACCAAACTGGCGGATTTTCACTTCTATTCGACGGACGACCTCAAGAGCTTTGCGTCCGTCTACTTTGATCCCAAGGGAACGCAAGACAAGCTGCACGCTGCTCTGCAACCTGCCGTTGACCGTTACCTGGCCGCGAGTCCGGATGAACGGTTAGGCTTCCGCGGACACCTTCAGGATTACGTGCACCTCTATGCCTTCCTCTCCCAACTGATCACGTTCACCGACGCCGACCTGGAAAAGCTCTATGTCTTCGGACGCCTGCTCCTCCGCAAGCTGCCGGTTTCGCGCGATCGTCTACCGGTCGAGATTCAGCAGCAGATTGACATGGACTCTTACCGCGTGCAGAAAGCCGGCAGTGGCAGCATCAAACTCAAGCGAGGGACCGCTGAGCTGGAGCCTGTGAAGGCGAAAGACACTCAGGTTCCGTGGGAAGATCAGCTCGAATCTCTATCGCGGATCATCCGCGAGCTCAACGAGCGGTTCGGCACTACGTTTACCGAGGAAGACAAGATCTTCATCCAGCAACTTGAGGCGAAGCTCGCCGATAACGAGGCCTTAGAGAAGGCTGTTGCGGTCAATACGCCCGACAATGCGCGACTCGCCTTCGATCATGTCGTCAACGACAAGCTTCAGGAGATGATCGACTCCAACTTCAAGTTCTACAAGCAGATTACAGACGACCCCGAGTTCTCACGGATGTTCTTTGAGTGGCTGTTCGACCGGTATCTCAAGAGCACTAAGAAAAGCTGACTCTCCCTATTCCGCCCCCCGTGGCGCTGCCTGAGATAGCAGACAGGGACAGGCCCCAGACGGACAGGGAAGCAATACTCAGCCACAGCCATTCTTGACAGTTCATAAAGTGCGACCTAGCCTTGCCGTGACGTCAGTCATGTGTGCTGTGAAGGCATCCTGCCGAATGGGCATTAGTATGGGATGGGAGTGCTGGGACGTATGAGTAATGACCCTCCTCATGCATTTTTAGTTTTAAAGAGGCAAATCCAAAATGACTTAAAACACATCCTTACGCTTGAACCCGGTTATCCTGTCTACACAGTCGCACTTCTAATTTGTATTGCTTCGGAGGCGCTCAGCAAACTACTGGGACGGGAGAGGGAAAGTAGTGTCTTTGAAAACGAATTACTGGCGAAACATGGTGCCCCGCGTGCTGTAGCCAGTATTCTCTTCAATGCGGTTCGACATGGTCTCGCACACTTCTTTGACACTAAAACTGTGGTTATTGATGGGCAGGAGTTTGTTGTCGTGATCTCCTGGAAGAAGCTCTCCCACTTAAAGGTCATCACGGGTGACTGGCTTCATAACGGCGTGAGCCAACCCGGTATTTGTCTCAATTTGCACACCTTGTCTGAAGACTTAAACGGTTTCTTGGAACACCTTGAAGGCAGACTACGTGCAAGTCCGAAATTACGACGAGCAATGGCCCAACGTTCGAGAAGGCTTCAACCAAAAATCGAATGCAAGAAAGATAGTGCAATCCGTGTCTGGAAGAATTTTCTAAAGAACAACAAACACGAAATGTAAGGATCGGGAATCTGACTTCACGGGGACGCGCGCTGGATCTTCCGTTCCCAGTTCGCCATCTGGGCCGAGCTGCTGTAAGCGGCCGTATCCTCCGCTCCTACAAGGCCTTGCTTGACAGGTTCCCGAGCGGTGGCCTAGCCTGACTGCCAATCTGTGAGGAATGCGCCTAACAAGGGCCGAGACCTGCCGGTTGTTAAGGCGTCTTAGAGGAGAAGACTACACGGAGTGAAAGAGAAGGCTCTAAGTAAGCTGCGCTCTAGAGTAAGGCGCGAATATAGGGAATATGAAGCAATCAAGGTTTTTTTGAACCATATGACGGTTGATGCACGAAAGCGTATAGAAGCAACGAAGAAAAACTTGGCCAGCCTCAAAGAATCTGAGTTGCGTATATTCCTGATCGATATTAAAGAAGCAGTTGAAAAGGATAGGGAGCTTTATGGTATCAAAGTGCCTCTTTCCCGCCTGGTCGAACTTCTTAACGAAATTGAATCGAATCCGCCCGATAGACCTTTTGTCTTGATCCCCAAATATCTTCTTCGAGAGCTGTTTGATCATTATGAAAAAGCAAATCCAAACTTCGACAAATATCCTGAACATTTCAGAATAGTAATTGATCCGGGCATTGCTAGACAGCAGTTAGGTACTGTTGAAGTAGGAGCGCTGGAAGCTACCTTGTTCGAGGATATGTGCGCTTTATTTAATCTGGCTAAACAAGCTAATACTGATATGGACCGTTGGTCAACGCCGAAGAAGATTACTAAGACCGCAGATGCTTTGCTGCGGGCTACTATCGCTGCTGCATTTTGCTTCATTGAGTCTTATTTAAATGGCATCGCTTTTGATTATTACATCCGAAATAAGGATCGGCTTGACCCCAAAACCATAGAGATTTTGACTGAGTCAAAACGTTACATATCACTTTCAGAAAAGGTGAACAAATATCCTAGAATTATCCTTGATCACACTCAGGCTCCCCTGAACAAAGACAACTGCCCTGAACTGTCATTTATCATGAGTAGAGCAAAATTGCTGCGGGATGCGATTGCCCATGCATCCCCAATGGTGGACATAGAGTCATACAATGCTAGTAAAGAGCAACTCCTAACAGACATTTCCTTAGCAGATGTAGAATCCGTCGTTGACAATGCAATCAGATTGGTAAAAAGAATTAATTTAGAAATTTCAGGAACAGATAATTACAATTCCTGGTTCACTGAACGAGATCAATCAGGGTATTTTTCTGAAGCTGCGTTCTCCTGACTTGCTCAAATTCGTAAGGCAAGCGGTTACGGCTCTGACGATGTTTTCGATGAATTTATTGAGGAATACTAAGAGAAGGATTCCTAATAATGTGCGGGCGCTACACGCTGAAGACCCCGGTTGAACGCCTCTCCGAGAAGTTCCAGCTCCCCGAAATCATCCCGCTCAAGCCACGGTACAACATCGCGCCCTCGCAGGCGGTGGCGGTGGTTCGGCTGTTGCCTGAAGACACCGAACGCAAGCCCGCCATGCTGCGGTGGGGCTTGCTCCCGGCCTGGGTGAAGGACTCCGCCAAGGTGCAGCAGCCGATCAACGCGAAGGCCGAGACTGCCGCCGAGAAGCCGATGTTTCGTGACGCCTTCAAGCGCCGCCGGTGCCTCGTCCCGGCCGACGGGTTCTACGAGTGGAAACAGGAAGGTGGGCGCAAGCAGCCGGTCTATATCCACATGAAGGACGGGGAGCCGTTCGCCATCGCCGGACTGTGGGAGCGTTGGGAAGGACAGGACGGACAGGTCATCGAGTCCTGTACGCTGCTGACGACAGAGCCGAACGACCTGCTGGCGCCCGTCCACAATCGGATGCCGGTGATTCTCGACCCGAAGGACTATGAGCAGTGGCTTGATCCTGGCCTACAGGAAGCAGACGGCGTCAAGCCGTTGCTGCGTCCATATCCGCCGGAAGCGATGACGTACTTTCCGGTGAACCTACGCGTGAACAATCCCCGCCACGACGACGTGCTGTGTATCGAGCCATTACCTCAGCCCCGCACACCTCATGGGTAGAAAATTTAGGCTCCGCCTCCCTTCCCCCCTCCGCTTCCTCCCGCCTCAGCCGCGCTTGACAGGTTCCCGAGCGGTAGCCTAGCCTTGGCCAACTGGTCTGGAGTGGTACAACAACCGGGGGCAGGTCAGATGTTGAAAGGGGGTGATGTGTCGTGCGGATTCTAAGAAAGGTGGGCCGTCCGTGGATGGCTCCTACTGGCACGGTGCTGCGGGGGCATAAGATGTACGATAAGCCTGGGGGGAAG
>Ga0209055_1001366_pt1 | contig 16157 bp, 14 predicted proteins | sample GraSoiAngelo_110_FD_185875 | JGI IMG/M metagenome (GOLD analysis project Ga0209055, IMG submission 185875) | Grasslands soil microbial communities from the Angelo Coastal Reserve, California, USA - 14_0903_12_30cm (SPAdes) (version 2) | ecosystem: Environmental > Terrestrial > Soil > Grasslands ... | reverse complement strand
CGGCAGTTCCAGAACGTGAATATGGCGCTGAAGTATGCGCCCCGGCCAGTCGTCGCCGCGCCGCAGGGCATGGCGCTGGGCGGTGGATGCGAGATCAGCCTCCATGCGGCGCGTATCCACGCCGCGGCGGAGGCCTATATCGGATTGGTTGAAACCGGCGTTGGGCTGATCCCTGCTGGCGGCGGCACCAAAGAAATGCTCATCCGCGCCAACGAGAAGGCCGGAATTACGGCGGCTATAGCAGCGGGTTTTAGCCCGGCATCTCCCGAATTAGATATGGACCTGTTCCACGCGCTCAAACCCGTGTTCGAGGGCATCGCTATGGCCAAGGTGTCCACGAGCGGGGAAGAAGCGCGCGACTTGGGCTACCTGCGCCGCTCCGACTTGATTGCCATGAATCAGGACCGCCTCGTCGCGGACGCGAAACAGACCGCGCTCGCCCTAGTGCGCGCCGGCTATCAGCCGCTGGCCCCGAGCGCGGCCGAGGGCGCCGCCACCACGCAGATTCGGGTTCTGGGCGAGCAGTTCCTCGCCGGAGCAAAGCTCGCTATCCACATGCTCCTTCGCGGCGAGTACATCTCTGAATATGACGCTGTGGTCGCCCGCAAATTGGCAAACGTGCTGGCCGGCGGCCCGCTCTCCGCCCCGCAGATGGTCAGCGAGCAGTACATCCTCGATCTCGAGCGCGAAGCCTTCGTCAGCCTCTGCGGAGAACGCAAAACCCAGGAGCGCGTCGCCCACACCCTCAAGACCGGCAAACCCCTCCGCAACTAACGTAGCCCAGGATTTGACGGGCTTTCTGGTGCGGCCTACAATTTGATCAACCCATGGCTCAAAGTGTCATTTCAGCGAAATCCGGCGCCAGGGAGATAACCCTAACCGTCCAGATCTGGAGAGAGGATGGCGCCTACGTCGCTTATGCTCCGGAGCTGGACGTTTCCAGTTGCGGTAATTCGCTTCGTCAATCGAAAGCGCGCTTGCGCCAGGCCGTGGGACTCTTCCTGGAGGAAGCCGCGCGCCGCGGCACGCTCGAAAATATCCTGGTTGAGGCAGGGTTCGAGAAGCGTGGCAACACCTACCGCGCGCGCCGAATCCTGGCTAAGGAAAAGATCCGTCTTGCAGTTCCGTTGGCCTCCTAGCGCGCAGCCCATGACCCGAATCACTCCCGTCCAGTACCGAAAGATTGTGCGTGTGCTCGAGGTCTACCCGGGATTCTTTAATCCCGTCACGCAAATCGGCCTGACTGAGATCAGTCAAGTCAGCGCCACGAACGATGTCGCCGAGGTGGGTGCTTACAACCCGGAGCTGGTCGCCGCCACGGCTGTCAATCCGGCGAGCGCGCACATCCCAGTGACGCGTGCCAGCGGTATCACCCACGTGGTGGACACGCCGGGAATCGGCGGGCTTGATTTCTCCGGCGGAGCCAGTGTGATCAGCGGCCAGGCGTCGGCGATACATCTCTCCGGCTGGACCATCGACGAAATGCTGGTGCGCCGGACGGTGGCTATGGTGGTCAACTGGCCGACGCTCCAGACCCGGTCGTTTGATCTCTCCACGTTCACTGTGCGCCAACGGCCGTTTAGCGAAGTCAAGCAGGAGTACGACAAGAAGGTGAACGATCTCACCGATTGGCTCGAGCGCGCGCGGCATTATGCCCAAGCGAAGGAGAAGGGCTCGCCGGCAAAGTTTGAGCGCGACCTCAAGCTCGAAGCGCTCGTGCCGGCGGTGAAGGGCGAACTCCCCGTGCTGGTGGTGGCCGATCGGGCGCGCGAGATCCGGAACGCAATCGAATTCTGCGACGCCCAGAAGCTGAAGATGATCCTCGCCGGCGGCGCGGAAGCCTACGCAACCCGCCGAACTCGTTGCCGCGGGAATCAAAATCGCCTTCGCCAGCTTCGATACCTCTTTTGCGCGCCGGCTGCCCTACGCCGCCGGGAACGCCGCGGCCTATGGCCTGGCCCACGATGAGGCCTTGAAGAGCGTCACACTCAATCCCGCGCAAATTTTCGGGCTGGCCGATCAGTTCGGCACCATCGAACCTGGCAAGACCGCGAATCTGATCGTTACCACCGGCGATCCGCTCGAGCTGCAAACCGACGTGCGCTACCTCTTCATCAAAGGTCAGCTCACCAGCACCGACAACAAGCACCGCCAACTCTACGAGGAATACCGCAAGCGCCCGTAGCGCGCTGCACGCGGGAACGTTGTTGAAGGTAGTCGAAGTTAGTACAGCAATTGAGCTGCTGAACGGAGATGAACAATGGGCGATGCTCCCAAGCTGTTCCGTGTGATCTTGCAGGTGGCTGACTTGAACAAGGCGATCACCTTCTACTCCAAACTGCTCGACACGAAGGGAAGGCCGCTAAGGGGTTCCCGCGCCTACTTCGATTGTGGCCCCGTCATCCTGGCGATACTGGACCCTACCCCTGGCGGCATCAAACCGAAGTCCAACCCCGATAACATCTACTTCTCCGTGAAGGATATCGAGAAGGCCCACGCACGAGCCCGGGAGTTGGGATGCCTCTCCAAGGAGAAAGTCCATGACGAGAGCGCTGGCGACGTCGTGACTCGCCCCTGGGGCGAGCGGTCGTTTTATGTCGAAGATCCCTGGGGGAATGAGCTTTGCTTCGTGGACGAAAAAACCGTATTCACCGGCCACTGACGGCATGCATATTTGCCTACCGGTTCTGGAGCGGGGCGCTGACCGGCATGAAATGACGCGCTGTAACCTTTTCGCTGTCCGACAGTTTATCTTGGCCAGCACTCGCCGAAGAGTCTGCTGTACGTCCCTGATTTGCCGCTTGCGGCTCGTGGGAAACGGTCGTAACATCTGCGCGAAATTTACTCTTCGAGGAAAGCAGAGGAAGATGCCTTTGTTGTTGCCGCATTTCACGAAACGCTCCAGCGCCCGATGCCGGATTCTTTTCCCAACTCGTCATTGGGCTCAAATAGTTGGAACGGCACTAGCGGCGGAACAGCGACAACCAGTTCTCGCGCCGTGGCGGCTTTTCTTCCGCGGAGGGTTCAGTTTCGTGCGGGGTAGCCAAGGCAGCCAGGCGCTCGAGCGCGTCAGCAATGCGGCCCAGTTCGGAAGTGAGCGCCTCGCTGGCATCCGATTTGCGAATCGCAACGTAGCGGCCGGAGCGCGCCCAGAGCCAAAGCACAAGAAACGCGACCACGGCGGCAATCGCAATAAGCACTTCTTTTGGCACATGTGGGATGGACGGCAAAGACGGCATGGAAGGGCCTCCCGGGCGGGCCAAACTAACGTAGCACGGGACGCGCTGCACAGCAATGCGCGAGGCCGGATGACTTCCCGTCCTCCTATGGCATCCGAGCGAGTTCTTTTTCGTCACAGGCTCCTAAGCACGCGTCTCCACACCATTTCACTCGTGGTAAGCTCAATTCGCTAATGTGAGGATGGGGATGTCTTCACAATGGCTGATACTATTTGCGAAGGTGCTCCTAGGTATTGAGGAGTTGAATCCCGTGAAAAAGACAGTGTACGTGACGTTGCTCGTCGCAGTGCCTTTTCTGGTCGGATTCTTCTTTGCGTTTCCGCGGCTTCATCATGCTCCCCAGCTTCTAGTCACTGAAACCGCCGCAAAGGAACCGGCACCGAGACCACCGGTCCCTGCGCCCTCCGCTCCTGCAGCCTCCGTCCCTGCGCGCTCGGCCCCTGCGCGTTCCGTCCCTCCGCCCTCCGTCCCTGCCCGCTCCGTTCCTGCGCCACCAAGCCGCCCCGTCTTTGAAGTGCAAGTCGGTGCATTCAAGGACCGCGCCAGTGCGGATGCGTTGGCAGCAAAACTTTCCGGCCGATATCAACAAACGATCCTTGTCGCTCCAGCGACAGTAAAGGGCCAGACCTTGTATCGAGTCCGCTTCCTCGCAGAAACCAAACCCGACGCCCAGACACTTGCCGCCACCCTGCGCCAGAACGACAACCTCCTGACCTGGATCGTCGTCCCCCTCCCCTGAATCCCACCCCCGGCAGCCCTCGAACAATCTCTTTCGCCCCCCGTGCGGCGGGTGAGAGTGAGGTCTTTGGTTTCAAGCAGATACAAGAGCCGCTCTTCAGGGCGGCAAGGCCGTCTTATGCCAAAACGAGCCGCACTACCACGCCCAAAGGGGCCAGCGCAATTTGCGGTTGACACGACGGGGCAAGAGGGCTAGGTTTTCGGGCCAAGGGGAAGCTCAAAACAAAAATTCCGGTTTGAGAGATAGATTGAGAAGTCTTTTCATTCGCCCCAGCCAATGCACCTCTCCCAGGCTAATACCCTTGGCGCGTTATTTGGGGAACAAACGATGAAAGCAAAACTTCAAGAAGTCATTTATCGGTTCATCCAGCGGGGATTTGGCAAGATGTATAACATCTCGGTCCTGGCCCTCTGGGGCCTCGGACTCTTCTGGGCTCTCTCTGCCTTCTCGCAAACCACGGTCACCTCGGGGCCCCTCACCCAAGCGCGCGTGGGGCACACGGCCACGCTCCTTCCCAGCGGCAAGGTGCTCATCGTGGGTGGTGCGGGCCCCGCGGGCGTGTTGAACAACGCCGAGCTGTTTGATCCGGTGACGTTGAGCGCGACCGCGCTGACGAGCAACCTCATTACCGGTCGCACGGAGCATACGGTCACGCTGCTGCCGCAGACGGAAACGCTCCTCATCGCGGGGCAGGACAACCTCGGGCTGCTCTTCAGCACCGAGATGTTCAATCCGGCCAATCAGACCTTCCGAGCCTTATCGCGCAACGTCCAGGTGCTGCGGTCGGGCCACACGGCGACCTTGCTCCTGGATGGGCGGGTGCTGATCATCGGCGGGCAGAGCTCGGGAGCCTTGGGTTCGGCCGAGGCGTTCAACGCCCAGACGGTCGTCGTATTCAAGCCGGCCTATGATCCGGAGGCTGGTACCTTCACAGTGCTGCCCAACGGCTTGGTCCCGCCTCGCTGGGACCACACGGCCACGTTGCTGGCCGATGGCCGTATCCTGATCACCGGCGGCCGCGACGACACAGGCATCCTCGCCTTCGCTGAAATCTTTGATCCCGCGACCGAGACCTTTACCACGCTGGCGAATGCCATGACCACGCCGCGCGCCGGCCACACGGCGACGTTGCTGCCCGACGGACAGGTGTTGATCCTAGGCGGGCAAACGGCCTCCGGCGCGGTGGCCTCAGCCGAAGTGTTCAGTCCCTCCACGAATAGCTTCAGCGCGGTCACCCCCGGCCTCAAGACCGCGCGCGTGAATCATACCGCCACGCTGCTGCCGACAGGGATTGTGCTCATCGCCGGCGGCCAGAACAGCAGCGGAATTCTCGCCAGCACCGAGCTATATACGCCGACGCCGGCGGATACGATGGCGCCGGTGGTGAACCAAGTCACGCCGCCTGGTGGGGTCACCGGCGTGGACCTGGGCGAGATCATCGGGGTGCGCTTCTCGCAGCCGTTGGATGTGCGAACGCTGACCTCGACGAGCGTCACGCTGACCAGTGGCGGCGCGCTCGCGGCCACGATCAGTCCGGGCGAGCAGGGCCTCATGCTTTTCGTCGTGCCCACCGCCCCGCTTGCAGCCGGCACGACCTATACGCTGTCGCTCAGCTCGGACATCAAAGACACAGCCGGGAATGCGCTGGCACCGTTCACGAGCCAGTTCACCACGGTCGCCACGCCCTCCATAACGAGCTTCAGGCAACCGCCGCCCAAGATCAATAGGTTCACACCGGCCGGGCAAGCGCCCGTCTCCCCTGGAGCGGCGACCACCGGTTCGACCCTAGACACCACCCGACCGACCGTGAGTGCCACGGTCCCCGCCAATGCCGCCACCGGTGTGGCCATCAACGGGAAAATCGCCGTCACCTTCAGTAAGGCGATGGACACTTCAACGATCACCAAAGCAACCTTTGCCTTAAAGCAAGGGAGTAACCCTAAAGAAGATGACGATGAGGGCGAAGAGGTAGCAGGCACTGTCAGCTACACCGGCGTAACGGCGACCTTTACACCAGCAGGCAATCTCGCACCCAATACCGCATATACTGCCACGATCACAACCGGGGCCGAAGACCTGGCCGGCAATGCGCTGGCCAGTGATTTTGTCTGGAGCTTTAACACCGGTTCGACCCGAGACACCACCCGACCGGCCGTGAGTGCCATGGTCCCCGCCAATGCCGCCACCGGTGTGGCCATCAACGGGAAAATCGCCGTCACCTTCAGTAAGGCGATGGACACTTCAACGATCACCAAAGCAACCTTTGCCTTAAAGCAAGGGAGTAACCCTAAAGAAGATGACGATGAGGGCGAAGAGGTAGCAGGCACTGTCAGCTACGCCGGCGTAACGGCGACCTTTACACCAGCAGGCAATCTCGCGCCCAATACCGCATATACTGCCAGGGTTAAACACAGGGCCAAGGACCTGGCTGGCAATGCGCTGGCCACTGACTTTAGCTGGAGCTTTACCACCGGTGCGACCCCCAACACCACCGCACCCACCGTGAGTTTCACCGTCCCTCCCCTGACGGTGAGCTTCCCTAGCGTGACGGCGGGCTTTGCACGGGCCAGTGCTGCGGCTGCGGCCAATATCGTTGCCAATGCGGCCACCGGTGTGTCGATCAACGGGAATGTTGCCGTCACCTTCAGTGAGCCGATGGATCCCTTGACGATCACCACACTAACCTTTACCTTGAAGCAAGGGACCACGCCTGTGGTCGGCACGGTGGGCTACGCTGGCGTAACGGCAACCTTCACACCGGCCAGCGCTCTGGCGCCCCTGACCGTATACACCGCTACGATAACCACTGGGGCCAAGAACCTGGCCGGCAATGGGCTGGCCGCTGACTTTAGCTGGAGCTTTACCACCGGTGTGACCCCGGACACGACCCGGCCGGTCGTGAGTGCCACCGTCCCGGCCAATGCGGCCACGGCGGTGGCCATCAACCAGACCATCAACGCCGCCTTCAGCAAGGCGATAGACCCCTTAACGATCACCACAGTAACGTTTATCTTGAAGCAAGGGACCACGGCTGTGGCCGGCACGGTGAGCTACGCTGGCGTGACCGCAACCTTCACACCAGCCAGCGCTCTGGCGCCTCTGACCACATTTACGGCCACAGTGACCACCGGGGCCAGGGACCTGGCGGGCAATGCGCTGGCCATTGACTATGGCTGGAGCTTTACCACCGGCGCGACCCCGGACACGACCCGGCCGACCGTGAGTTCCACCGTCCCGGCAAATGCGGCCACGGCGGTGGCCATCAACCAGACCATCAACGCCACCTTCAGTAAGGCGATGGATCCTTTAACGATCAACACCGCCAGCTTGAGGGTGACAGGACCTGGGGGAACTGCCGTAACAGGAACCGTCGGCTATGATGTCACCAGCAAGATTGCGACCTTGACCCCGACAAGCACTCTCGCTCCCAACGCCGTCTATACGGCCACGATAACCACTGGGGCCAGGGACCTGGCCGGCAATGCGCTGGCCGCGAACTTTGTCTGGAGCTTTACCACCGCCGCCACGCCAGGCGGGCAAGTGCCCGTCGCCCTTGGAGCGGCGACCACGTTCGTGGTCCTGGCGGGCTCCACGGTCACCAACACCGGAGCGACCAGGGTCAATGGGGACCTTGGGTTGAGTCCCGGCACTGCGGTGACTGGATTTCCGCCCGGAACAGTCAACGGGACAATCCACGCGGGCGATCCGGCTGCCGCCCAGGCGCAACTGGCCTTGACCACTGCGTATAACGACGCGGCGGGACGAACCGTCGGTGCGATCACGGTCGCCGGAAATCTCGGCGGGCAAACCCTCACTCCAGGCCTCTATAAATCCACCTCCTCGCTGGAGATCTCCTCCGGGGACCTCACGCTCGACGCCCGGGGCGACGCCAACGCCGTGTTCATCTTTCAGATGGCGTTCACCCTCACCACAACCTCCGCTCGCCAGGTGATCCTAATCGGCGGCGCCAGGGCGGCCAACGTTTTTTGGCAGGTGGGCAGTTCCGCCACTCTGGGAACGGGCTCTGTGTTCAAGGGAAACATCCTGGCTTTGGCCTCCATCACCGTGACGACCGGGGCAACAGTGGAAGGCCGACTGTTAGCCCGGACCGCTGCGGTGACGCTGGACTCCAATATCATTGGATTGCCCCTACCGTGAGTGCCACCGTCCGCGCCGAGTGGATGACCTGACGGCTATTGCCCTGCGTGGCTCAAATCGTCTCAAGCGCAAGAATGAGCACTGCGGGCGAGGTTTTAGAAAAAACTGTTTGCGCTCTCTATCTCTATCTCTATCTCTATCTCTATCGGAAAAGGTCGCGCAGCAGTTCCTCTCCTTCGCTTTCCGACAGGAGACGCTTGCTCATCATTAGGCTAATCAGCTTGTTCAGGATGCGCAGCTCTTTTTGCTGAGGAGGCCGCCGGGCAGCGGCCTCTGCCGGTGATGTTTCCAAAGGCGACGATTCCCCAGTCACCTCGCCCAGCCACTTCCGCAGTACCTCCAGTTGGTCCGGGCTGACTGCTGTAAAGGCAACGCCCATTCCCATCCCGGGCTGGGAATGAACCACGGTGCCCTCCGCTTCAAATGACTTCTTTTCCCGAGTGAGCCGGACTTTGCACGGTAGTACCCCTGGCGAAAGGATTGAGCATATCAATGTAGCAGCCCCGCAGGCCCAGATCGGAAGTGCGGGCTGACAAACGCGCCCCGGTGGACCCCTCGGTCACTTCCGCGCTGATGACCAACGGATAGCGGTCTGTAGCGCGCTGGTCAGCTTGCGCCGCGCCCGTCGTGGAACTGCCCGCGGCGGGTCCAGCTCCGATCTTTTCCGCTGGACTGTCGGACATTATTTGCCACACCTCCTGCCCAGCACTCACTCGGACTCTGTGCAACGTCCGAACAAACCAAGACTTATCGACAGACTAAACCCATTCTCTCGCCCAGTCTCAAGATGGAACAAGCGCGAAACAGGGCAGTTTGACCAAAGCTCAAACCGGCATGCAAGCCCAACGACTTGCCCGTCGGTATGCCGAGAGCGGCAATAATCGTAACCGTTTTGCTGTTGTGGTAACTGAGGCGCCAAAATCACTCACAGATAGCGCCGGGGTCGCGAGTATGTTCTGGAACTTCTTGCACGGAGTGGATAGGACTTCATATCTATATCTGATTTTGAAGAGCGCTGTCTGTAGCTATGCTGTTCGCGTCCGCTGGCTTGCGCGACTCTTTGACAGTAGTCCGACAGCTCTCGACGCGGCGAGGCGTGAAAGCTCATCGTTTCGGTCAACTCGAGATGCCAGCCGCCTTCGCGCGTGTTCTTGGCTGTGTGGTTTGTCTGCCCATGACCCAGGACGGAGGATCACTGGCTGGAAACGATTCACGAGAGGCCTCCTCGACAGGGTCCAACTCGGCCTCGTTTTCCTGGTTTTCCTGCGAAATGGCTGCACGCACCTGTTTTCTCCTGAGCCAAAAATAGATAGTGATATAGACAAGGATCGTGACCAGCCCCACCCCGACGAAGATGCCAATATCGTGCTGGAGTCGCATCTCGATACTGGCCCATTCCTCCGTCAGAAAATAGCCGAGGGCCACAAAACTGAGGACCAAGGGAAACCACCTCCCTGGGTAAGAGCAGTGTACCCCAAGTATGGGAGCCCCGGAGGCCCCAATCACATACAGCGTCACGCGTCTCATGCGAGCAAAATAGTAACCAAACGCCGAGCTGTAGTGCCTCGCCGCAACTCTTTAGGTGTCTTTGGATATCTTTGGGTATCTTTGGGTGCCCCATCCTCGCCCCGCCCCCGGGGCGAGGGTGGGCTCTCTTTTCTCAGCTCAGCGAAACTGCGCGCCGGTATTAGTCAGACTTCTACGAATCGTCGTAGGGGCACGGCATGCTGTGCCCCCCGCGCTGAGAGGTGCAATGGACACGGAATAGAAAGCGCATCGTAATCTCCCCGCCCGCCGCGCCCGCGCCGATGGTGAGGTTTTTGGATTCATGTAGCGCCGGCCTTCAGGCCGGCACCGGCCAGCTTTGTCAGGGCACGCCAGCCGTCAGGTATCTCCCGTCAGAAGTTCTCTCCTCCTTGATTACGGCATTCACCGGATTGTGCAGCCTACCTCTGTCCCCTAGGCTCATCCCGAAAGTTAATCCTAATGAGGACTCCGGACCAAGTTCTTCGCAGAGGCCCCAGGCCGCCCCGCCCTAGGGTATTCCTACTTGACGCGTCACCGAAGCAGAGGTCTAGCCCAAGGAGGAATATCGATGTTATCCAGGCGCCGAATCATCCAACTCGGACTGATTAGTTTCCCCGCGATTCATCCCATAGCCCGGGCTCCTGCAGCCAATCGGGACACCAATGACTCCGAGCTCGCGAGCCCGCCGACCAGGCCATTCGCAGCTGAGCTTCCTGTAATGCCGATCGCTCAATCGGTGCCGAGCCTGGACCCGCCGTCGCAGCCAGACCCAGTTTCCGGTGAAGCTCCCCGGGCCAGTCATCAACGTTGGCACGACTTTCTGCCAAAGATGTTCTATGACATCCATCAAATGGAGGCCCAGCATAGTTTTCACCCGGACCTCCCATTGAATACCATTTGGGGCTTCAACGGCATCTTCCCCGGCCCTACCTTCCACGCTCGGTATGGGGAACCCATCGTTGTGCGCTTCCATAATGACCTGCCGACCAACCACGTTGGCTTTGGGATCCCTCAAACCACGACCCACCTTCACAATGGACATACGCCGTCGGAAAGCGATGGCTTTCCTGCGGACTTTTTCGATTCAGGCCTGTTCAAGGACAACCACTATCCCAATACCCTGGCGGGCGGCGATCCGCGAGAGACCCTGGGGACCCTCTGGTACCACGACCACCGGGTTGACTTTACCGCGCAAAACTCCTACAGGGGGCTTGTCGGCTTTTATCTCCTCTTTGATGACCAGGACTCCGGCGACGAACTCGACCACAATCCGCGGGCTTTTCGCCTTCCGAGCGGCGAGTTTGACATCCCCCTAGTCTTCGCCGATAAGAGATTCACCCGGGATGGGGAGCTGTTGTTCAATCCCTTTAATCTCGAAGGCTTCATCGGCGACAAGTTCACGGTAAACGGCGTGATCCAGCCGTTCCTCAAGGTCGCTCGGCGTAAGTACCGCTTCCGCCTCTTGGACGCTGGGCCTTCGCGTTTCTATGAGTTCCTTCTGAGTTCGGGCCAGCCGTTCATCCTGATTGCGAACGACGGAAATCTCTTGCCCAACCCGCTGACCGTCCAGAGCGCGCGGTTAGGCGTCGCAAATCGCATGGACGTAATCATCGACTTCTCCAACTACCGGATCGGGGATCAGCTCTTCCTCGTGAACCGCTTGGCACAACAGGATGGGACCGGCCCAACAGGAGAGCTGCTGAACCCGGGCACGCCGATCCTGCGCTTTGACGTTGACCGCGATGCGCCCGACCACAGCCAAGTCCCTTCCACGCTGCGCCCCCTCCCCGACATTGATTTGAGCCAGGTGGTGAGAACCAGGAGGTGGGTGTTTGGCGATGATAACGGAGGCTGGACCGTCAACGGCAAGTTCTTTAACGTGAACGAAGTTCGTGCGGCTCCGCAGCAGGGTACGGCGGAGATCTGGGTCTTGCAGAACGATGGCGGTGATTGGTCCCACCCCATTCACATCCACATGGAAGAGTTCCAGATCCTTTCGCGAAATGGGCAACCGCCCCCGCCGCACGAAGTATCGAGGAAGGACGTTGTGATCCTAGGTCCAGACGACGAGGTGCGAGTGTTCATTCGATTCAGAGACTTCCTGGGAAGGTACCCGACGCACTGCCACAACCTCGTGCATGAAGACCATGCCATGATGTTTCGTTGGGACGTGGTGCCATGAGGAGCTCAACCGTCACGCCAACACCGTGTTCTCAAGCCGCGGCAATGACCGAGCTGCGAGAAAGGAAGTGCCAAAACATGACCCGAAGAACCCTGCTGGCCAGTTTCCTCCTCGCTCCGTTTGCTTCGGTGTTTTCCAGGCAGAGAGCATGGGGAGACACCACCTCCCCGCGCGCCGGGCCTCGAGCGGGCTACTTCCCCAACGTCGTTCTGCGGACTCACGAGAACAAGCCCGTCCGGTTCTACGAGGATCTAATCAAGGGGAAGATGGTCTTGATTAACTTCATGTACGCGAAATGTGAGGGTCTTTGCCCACGTCAGACAGCCAACTTGGTGCAGGTGCAAAAGGCTCTGGGGGATCGCATTGGGCGCGATATCTTCATGTATTCCCTCACCCTCAAGCCGGAACAGGATACGCCCGAAGTGCTGCGCCATTACGCCAACAGCCACGGGGTCAAGCCGGGCTGGTTATTCCTGACCGGGAAACCCCAGGACATCGAAACCCTTCGTCGCAAGTTGGGCTTCGTTAACTCCAACCCCGCCGGGACCGAAACAACTCGAAGCATATTGGTGTGGTCTTGTACGGCAACGAAGCCCTGGACCGGTGGGCCGCATGCCCGGCGTTGACTGACGCCAGCGAAATCGCCCGATACATGCTTTGGATGGAGCGCCCGAGGAACCCGCAAGCCTAGAGGATGCAAGCTCTCAGTGCAGCCAAAATTGCGCGCCGGTATTAGTCAGACTTCTACGAATCGTCAAGTCTTTGGGTGCCCCATCCTCGCCCGCTGCTGGGGCGAGGGTGGGCTGTCTTTTCTCAGGGCAGGGAAAATTGCGCGCCAATATTAGTCAGGCTTCTACAAATCGTCGTGTCTTTGGGTGCCCCATCCTCGCCCCCGCTGCTGGGGCGAGGGTGGGCTTCAGGCTTCTACGAATCGTCGTAGGGGCACGGCATGCCGTGCCCCTACGCGCTGAGAGGTGCAATCGACGCTGAATAGAACGCAATCCTCATCTCGCCGCTGCGCCCGCCCCGATGGTGAGGTTTTTGTTTCCTGTAGCGCCGGCCTTTAGGCCGGCACCCCCCCGGCTTCCGTCAGGGCACGCCTTCAGGCGTGCCGCTAGTCCAGCCATTTCCATATCTCTTCAGCGGCTTCAGCCGCTGAAGCCCGATGAACTCGCGGCTTTTCACATGAACTCTGTAGCCACACCCGCGAGCTGCATCAGTTGGAGCCACACGTCTTTGGGTCCCCGATCGTCGCATCTTCCTGATTTGTGGTGCGGCTCATCCGCTAATCCGGCAGCAGATTTGATGGCATGCGCACCCGCCTCCGCGAATCCAGCCGCTTCCGCGCTGGCTTCGGCGACCGCGCGCCGCAGAGAGCGCGCACGTCGAGCTTTTCAGCTTTTGTGCTGTCAAGGCCCATTCCATCGAAGAAGCAAAGCCTCAGGTGGGGTTCATGTGAATCCGACGCCGATACAGTAGGCGGGAATACGCTGCAAGACGCGAGTCGCCGAGCGTTAAGCTCGACCGCGCTATCTGATCTGTTGATTTTTCGGGACTCCGCGCCCGGCACCTTTGAGCGCAGAGAGGCCCATGCCTTTCATAGTTAGGATCACTCCCACAGCGAAGCCGCAGTCAAAGGCAACCACAGGGAGTCGCGTCAGCGGGCACGCCCCTTGACGACGGAGAGAGCGGAGGGAACTCCTACGAAGCGGGCTCACCAACTCCTATACGGGACAGACGAACCCACTACCTGCCAATCATCCACCTCAGAAGTCATGAGAAGATGCATGAGCGAGGAGATTGAAAGCTCCATATGCGGAGTGGGGCCAACAAATACCTTTGAAATCGAAACTCGGCCATTTTCCTCTGCCAACTTGAACTCCCTATAGGGGATCAGCATTGACTTCCCGGCCCTAAATTTCGTTGACACGTTGTTGGGCACTGTCGGGATCGGGGGCCGAACGACTTCGCTGACCAGTCGCCATTCTCGTTCTTCGGAAAAGGATGGGTGCTTCAGTGCAGGCGCAAGGTGTACAACCCGATGAAAAGAGCCATTACTCCGTTTTCGTACCCCCCGGCGTTGACCAGTGATCCTCCAAGATTGATTAACTCTTCCAAAATGGCATCGTGTTCGGATTCTTGATAAACGCACTTTATGATTTTGAACTGCTGTTTTTCTGCCAGAACTTTCAGTCGTTTATATTCATACCCGATACTGAATCCAATTCCGTTTGGAGTGTACGCATGCCACTGATTTAGCAAATCACCATGCTCGGAGAACGACCCAACAAACAAGGTCATGTCCTTTATCGCATCAAGTCTTTCTAGAACCGTACGGTAATAGCTGTTCCATGGGCCACGTTCCGCCTGTAGCTTGCGACTCAGTTTTGTACGGATGAATTCAACGGCGTAAGCAAACTCTGCCGAGTCACTTATAATAGGTGACGAATGCTGCTAGCCCATAGTGACTTGCTCTTGATGATTCCGAGAAGACCGTTCTGAGACGTGTAATGAAAAATGATGCTGCTGTCGGGTACAGCAGACGTTAGCCTCTGGATGGGGTCCATTTGTAAGCCGGAAAGGTACCACAACTCTGCCGCGCGGGCGTAAACGGAAACGTTCGCGCGGGCAGTGATCTCGCGCGCTTCCTCGGCTGTTGTGAGGGCTATTCTCACATCCAAGAGCAGGGCGAGGCCGCCAACCCCTCATGGAAACCGGGGCAAGGTCATTTCCCACTTCGCTGGCGCAAGGACGTTACGCTCCGGTCGCGTGACGACCAAAGACTGTCATCCTTGGCAAGCTCTCCGCTTCGGGCAACTTCCTAGCTATCGCGAGCAAGGAAAACTCCGCCTTGCTCAGCGCGTTCGATAAACCAGTTACCGACAACAGAATTGGAGCCGTTTCCGTTTTCGCATTTCCGCCCCATCAAACCCTCCCCATCATCCGGCACTCATGGTACAAGCTATGTCACGCCCGCTCCTGCGGCGCGGAGGGCCCTTGACCAGGGAGGCACCGTGCGGCTTGCGTGGAACGAGATAAGACACCGAGCCACCAGGTTCGCCCAAGAGTGGAAAGACGCCCACTATGAAAAGGGCGAGACGCAGACCTTCTACAACGAATTTTTCGAAATATTCGGCGTCCAGCGCCGCAAGGTCGCGACCTTCGAAGAACCGATCAAACGTGCCGGATCAAAAGCGCCCGGCTTCATCGACCTGTTTTGGAAGGGAACCCTTCTTGTCGAGCAGAAAAGCGCCGGACGCGACCTGACCAAAGCCAAAGAGCAAGCGCTCAATTATTTCCCCGGCATTAAGGATTCCGAGCTGCCCCGCTACGTTCTTGTTTGCGATTTCCAGATTTTCGAACTGTACGACCTCAATATCCGAGAAGAAGTTAAATTCAAGCTCGCCGACCTTCACAAAAATGTCCATGCATTCAGTTTCATATTCGGCGGAGCCCCACGCGTTTTCAAAGACCAGGACCCCGTCAACATCGAAGCCTCCGAGCTCATGGGCAAGCTCCACGACGCCCTGCTCGCCTCCGGCTACGAAGGCCACGACCTTGAGCGCTTCCTCGTGCGTCTGGTTTTCTGCCTCTTCGCAGACGATACCGGCATTTTCACGCCTAAAGGCATCTTCCTCGATTTTGTTCGCGACCGCACCAGAGAAGATGGCAGCGATTTAGGACCGCTCCTCGGCCAGCTTTTTGAAGTGCTGAACCGCCCGAACGACAAGCGCCCAAAAACGCTCGACGAGGACCTCAAGCAATTCGAATACATCGACGGAGATCTTTTTGCCGAACGCCTCCCCATGCCCGCTTTCGACAGCGCGATGCGTAGGCTGCTGCTCGATGCCTGTGCATTCGATTGGTCCGCGGTCTCCCCCGCCATCTTCGGCGCGCTCTTCCAGAGCGTCATGGACAAGCAGAAGCGTCGCGCGATCGGCGCGCATTACACGACCGAGCAAAACATTTTGAAGCTGATCCACCCGCTGTTTCTCGATGATCTCCGCGCCGAACTCGACCGGCTGAAGGCCCGCCGCGACACGGGCCAGACTGTCGCTCTGCAGGCGTTCCAGAAAAAGCTCGCCTCGATCCGCTGCTTCGACCCAGCATGCGGTTGCGGAAACTTTCTTGTCATCGCCTACCGCGAGCTGCGCACTCTCGAAACCGAAGTGCTGGTGCAGCTCAATTTAAACCGGAGGTTCGACGTGGCCGAGCTTTCTCAGGTCGATGTGAATCAGTTTTACGGAATCGAGATCGAGGAATTCCCAGTGCGCATTGCCGAGATTGCGCTCTGGATGATGGACCACATCAT
>Ga0209055_1001365_pt1 | contig 16159 bp, 13 predicted proteins | sample GraSoiAngelo_110_FD_185875 | JGI IMG/M metagenome (GOLD analysis project Ga0209055, IMG submission 185875) | Grasslands soil microbial communities from the Angelo Coastal Reserve, California, USA - 14_0903_12_30cm (SPAdes) (version 2) | ecosystem: Environmental > Terrestrial > Soil > Grasslands ... | reverse complement strand
GTTTGCACAAATTGGTGCGCGAGGGCACCTGGCTGGTGCCGGAAGGATTGAACATCAAGCTGACGCCCAGCGTGGGTGTGGCATCGTACCCCGTAGACTCCCGGACCAAGGAGGGCTTGCTGCACCTTGCCGACGAGGCCATGTACCTGGTCAAGAATACGAAGCGCGACAGTGTCGCTGCGGCGAATATCGGAATTTTGCCGAACGTAGCGACCGCTGAATCCGCCGGGTAATCCCTGCCTTCCGCTAACGAACCTCTAAACGAATATTCCCTCTTCTATACACTCCATCGAAATTTTGCTTAACTGAAGACATGAAGAGAAGCGAAGCGGCGAAGTATGCGCGATGGTCGGCGGCGGCGGCATTGCTGCTGGCGAGTCTGACGGTCGGCGTGTATCTCGAGCGCAAGTGGGTCGCTTACCGGGAGCAGCAAAAAGCGCCGCCGCCGGCTCCTAAGGATGTAACGCGTAGCTCGAACGGCCTCACTTTTTCCAAGATGGACGGAAATCAAAAGATTTTCACGGTGGAAGCCTCGAAGGCCATCGATTTCAAGGATAAGGACGCCAGTTTGCTGGAGGATGTGAAGATCACCATCTTCGGGAAAAAGGGAGAGCGGCACGACACGATTCATACGCAAAGCTGCCAATACGAAAAAGAAGGCGGAGGCATCGCATGCGGTGGCGAAGTGCAGTTTGACCTGGAAAGCCGGGCGGAATCCGAGCGGGCGGCAAAAAATCCGGATGTAAGAGCGGCGCAGACCGTACACGTGGAAACCCGCGGCGTGGTGTTTAACCGCGCCAATGGAATGGCGCGAACGGACCAACCGGTTAAGTTTGTCTTTCCGAATGGCATCGGGGAAGCCCTGGGGGTTGAGTATCACTCTGAAGAAGGGACCGTGCGGTTGCTGGGAAACGTGCAGTTCTCCCTCATGGCGCCGGAAAAAGCTGCCGCGGGGAAAAAGACGGCGAGCGGGGGTGCGAAAGATCCTGTTCGCGTGAAAGGAAAGAGCCTCGATTTTGACCGGGAATCTCGGACGATGCAGCTGTACGGACCGGTGGAAGCAGAAACTCGCTCGGCGCATTTGCACGCAGGAAAGCTGACGCTCACGCTGGACGCTGCGTTTCGCGCGGAGAAACTGATAGTTACGCCGGGGCCGGATAAGAAAAACCCGGAATTGAAATCTCGGGGCGCGGATGGCTCGACAAACTTGAGTGCGGAGACAATCACGGCACAATTCACACCCGAAGGGTGGCTGACGAAAATCGAGGGAGCAGGAAACGTTCGCGGTTCGCGGCGCACCGGAAAAGAGATAGACGACTTTCGCGCGGAGCGCGGAGCGATGGAGCTGTGGCCAACGATAAACCAGCCGAAAAAAATGAATATGAAAGGCGGCGTCGAGTTGAAGACGCAGGCCGGCCCGATTGGGGAATCGAGAATGCTGCAAACGAGCGAATTGCTCGTGGAATTCGCCGATGGCAAAAAAGGCGACGGCAGCAGGCTCAAGCGAGCGGAGACTTTGGGAGCGGGAAGTATCGAATGGACGGATGCGGCGGCGCAGCGCGGGGCGTCCGGACCTGCTACGAGGAACGATGTTGCGCGCACAAAACTGCAGGCGGACAAGCTCGAAATGGAATTCGGCGATGAGGGTAAGGCCAGGCGGTTGGTGGCCACCGGCAATGTTTTGACGGAACGAGCCGTGAGCGGCAAACCCACGCAGACGGCGATGGCGCAGTCCGGAGTGGCACAACTACTGGCAAGCGGCGGGTGGTCGCAGATGGATCTCCAAGGAAGTGTGAGACTTAAAGAAGCTGACCGGAGCGGCCAAGCGGACCACGCGACGTTTGTTCGGGCAACGCAAACGGCTTTGCTGACCGGAAAAGCGCTGGCGCGCGACGCAAATACAGAGACGCAAGCGCCGCGAATCACCTTTGCGCAAACTACTGGGGAGATTCGTGCCGAGGGAGGCGTCCGCTCGACGGACTTTTCGGCTAAGGGAAGCGGCGCAGAGCTTGCCCCGGCACCGGCAAATATCTCAGCGGACACAATGCAGGCCAATTCGAAGGCAGGCAGAGCAGCGTACACCGGGCATGCGCGTTTGTGGCAGGGCGATTCGGTGATGGAAGCAGATTCCATCGAGCTATTGCGTGAAGCGCGGGTCATGAATGCCACCGGAAATGTCCGCGCCGTATTTCCCCAGGCCGCCGGTCAATCGGCGCCTCAGGCGATTGCCGTGCAAGCCGGGCCGAGGAAGGCGAGACTGTGGCATGTCGCGGCGGGGACGCTGTCCTACCATGACGCGGAGAGCCGCGCGCACTTGGAAAAAAACGTAGTGGCGCAATCGGCCGAGCAAAAAATGCGCGCCGCCGTCGTAGATCTTTATTTTACGCGCGCCGAGAAGCCCAATTCGAACGCAACGAGCGGCTCTACGTCGGCAAATCCCGCGGCCGGAGCCCAGCAGATTGCCCGGGCCATCGGCACGGGCGGAGTGATCGTGGAACAAGGGTCGAGGAAAGCCACAGCGGAACGCGGCGAGTACGGCGCCACAGACGGAAAATTCATAATGAGCGGCGGAAATCCCACGATTTATGACGCTGCGGAAGGAACCACCACCGGCCGTCAATTGACCTTCTTTTTAGCGGATGATACGATCATCGTCGACTCAGAAAATGGATCGCGGACGTTGACGAAGCACCGAGTCGAGAAGTGACGCCACTGCTCCGCGGCCGCCCGTGAGAGGTATGCTGAAGCTCCAGGCCGTCGATCTAAGCAAGTCGTACCGTGGCCGTAAGGTTGTTGATGACGTTGAACTGGAGATTGGACAGGGTGAAGTCGTCGGGCTGCTCGGCCCCAATGGCGCAGGCAAGACGACGACGTTTTACATACTGGTAGGTCTCGCCCGGCCCGACTCCGGCCGCGTACTCCTGAACGACGACGAAATCACGGACCTCCCCATGTACCTCCGGGCCCGCAGTGGCATTAGTTACCTTCCTCAGGAACCCTCGGTCTTTCGCCAATTGACCAGCGAAGCGAATCTGCTCGCGGTGCTGGAAACCCTTCCGTTAACCCCGGAACAGCAGCGCGACCGGCTCGAGGAGCTCCTGGTGCAAATGGGCTTGGAAACGGTGAGGACCAGCAAGGCATATACGCTCTCCGGCGGAGAGCGCCGCCGGCTGGAAATCGCCCGCTCTCTTACACTGCAGCCTTCGTTTATTCTTCTCGACGAACCTTTTTCGGGAATCGACCCTCTAACCGTCAAGGATCTGCAGGAAATTATTCGCGAACTAGCGACATCGGGAATTGGCGTGCTAATTACGGATCATAACGTCCGGGAAACTCTCAGCGTCACGGATCGCGCATACATCCTGAAAAGTGGCAGAATATTCCGGAAGGGCCGCCCGGATGAATTAAGCAACGATGCGGAAGTCCGGCGCGTCTATCTGGGCGATCATTTCCGCCTAAACTAGGATTAGAACAAGGAACACGGGACCATCCATGGCCTGGCAAGGACTCAAACTCAATCTCCGCGTGGCGCAGAAGCAGATTCTGACGCCCGGCCTGGTGCAGATGGTAAGCGTCCTCGCGCTGAATCGCCTTGAGCTGCGCGAAATGATCAACCAGGAGATGATTGCCAATCCCGTCCTTGAAGAGCAGAGCGAAGAACCCACGCAAACCGATAACTACAGCGACGAAACCTTCCTGAAAGCAGAAACCGAAAAAGTTCCGGAGAAACCTGAAGCGAATCCCTTTGACGAGTTCGATGTCGGAACTTTCTTCAACCAGTACTTGGATACTGGCGGCGACGGCGGACAATCGCAGGAGCGCGAAGTATCCGAACGGCCTTCCTTCGAAAAGTTCCTCTCTTCCCCGAGCGGCTTGACCGATCATCTCCAATGGCAATTGAGTGTGACGATCTGCTCGGACGCTGTAAAAGAGATCGCTGACAGCATCATCGGTAATCTTGATGAGAACGGCTACCTGACAGCTTCTACGGAAGAGCTGACCCAGAACGGAAAATATTCGGCGGACGATCTGGACGACGCGCTGGCGGTGGTGCAGGACTTCGACCCCATCGGAGTGGGCACCCGGGATTTGCGCGAATGCTTGCTCCGCCAATTGAAAGCGTTTGATCCGCAGAACACCCTGGCTCAGCAGATCGTTTCCGAACACTTGAAGCAGGTGCAGTCCAATCAACTGAAGGAAGTGGCGCGTGCGCTGAACCGGCCACTGGAGGTTGTGAAGCGCGCGCTGGACGTGATCAAGAAGCTCGATCCCCGGCCCGGCCTGCGGTACAACAAAACGGAGCCACGCCTCGTCGAGCCCGATGTCTACTTCCGCAAAGTGGATGACCAGTGGCAGGCCTTCCTGAATGAAGACGACATGCCGCAACTGCGGCTGAGCCCCACCTATCGCCGCCTGCTCGTTAAAGATGCCGCCGACCGCGACGTGCGCAACTACGTGAAGGAACGTTTCACCGCCGCCGTGCAGTTGATGAAGAACATCGAACAGCGCAAGCACACCATCCTGCGCGTCTGCCAGTCCATCATCGCGCGCCAGGGCGAATTCCTCGATCACGGCCAGGATGCGTTAAAGCCCATGATGATCAAGGAAGTCGCGGAAGAAGTTGGCGTGCATCCTTCCACGGTGAGCCGCGCGGTGGCCAGCAAGTACGCGCACACGTCGCAGGGCGTGCTGGAATTGCGCTCCTTCTTCAGCGAGTCCGTGAACGGGCCGGAGGGCGGCGGTATGTCATTGCTGACGCTCAAGCGCCTCGTCAAGAAAATGATTGAAGAGGAAGACGCCGCGCATCCGCTGACCGACGAACAGATTGCCAAGAAACTCGATGACGCCGGCATCCACGTCACCCGCCGCACGGTCGCCAAATACCGCGAAGACATGAGAATTCCCAGCACCCACCAACGCCGGGAAAAGAGCTGAGCGGCATCGCCCGTGAAGCCGCAAGCGCGACACGATACCAGGCAACTCGTTATCCTCACAGGCCTTTCCGGTTCCGGCAAAAGTACTGTCCTCCATGCCTTCGAAGACATGGGCTTCTACTGTGTGGACAACCTTCCCGTCGAGCTCATCCCCATTTTTGCGGAGCTGCACGCGGCGGGTGAAGGAGACTTCGCGCGCGCGGCCCTGTTGGTCGATGCGCGCGAGGGCCTGCAACTTCAGAAGTTGCCGCCGCTCTTGAAACACCTGAAGAAAAATCATCCCATCACTCTTGTTTTCATTGAAGCGAACGAAGATGCGCTCCTGCGGCGTTATAGCGAAACGCGCCGTCCCCATCCGCTGGGAAAGAATTTTTCCGTCCGGGAAAGCTTGCTGCACGAACGGGCGTTGATGGCCCCGATCCGCAAGCTGGCGGATGTCGCCATTGATAGCACGCAATTCAACGTGCATGAGTTGCGCCACTTCGTCACCGAGCGTTTCAAGAATCCGGATAAAAAGCCGATGCTGGTTTCGGTCGTGAGCTTCGGCTATCGCTATGGAGTGCCGTCGGACGCCGACCTCGTTCTCGACGTGCGATTTCTGCCCAACCCGCATTTCGTTCCGCGGCTGCGTCCCTTCACGGGCCAAGACCCCAAGGTGCGCAAATACATCCGGTCGTTCCCCCAGACCGGAGAATTCCTGCGGCGCATCGAAGGCTTGCTCACCTATTTGATTCCGCATTACATCCGCGAGGGGAAAAGTTATCTGACGATTGCGTTTGGCTGCACGGGCGGGAAGCATCGCTCCGTCATGCTCGCGGAGTCGGTGAAGGAGTCGCTCGTGAAGCGCGGATTTTCCGCCAAGGTTATTCACCGCGATATCGAGAAGTAAGAATATGAAGGCAGATATGGCGGCAACGCCTGAACGATTAGATGCACGAGCGTGCAAAAGTTCTTACGTCGTTTTGGGAGTGATATTCGGCTTCATCTTCGTTATGGGAATCTGGCAGATGACAGTCCCGGGGGGAGACTGGAGACTCACTCTGCTGACGGGTGCCGCCTTTTTCTTGACCATGTTGTGGGTCGGAACTATTCGAATCCAGTACTCCGAAGGCAGGTTGTCTTATTACACTTTGTTTCGCGGAACCCAATCCGTAATGCTGGAGGACATCGAGAGCGCGGAAACAAAATTGATCCGAACCGGCAAAGGTTCGTACCGATTGTTATTGATTTATCTTCGGCCGGAAAAAGCGCAATAACCAATTGCTGTGAAAATCAAACCGTTCTCCAAAGAGGATGTCGGGCGGCTCTTTGATCTTCTCGGTCCGAAGCTTAAGGGTTCGCGCCGGATTGGTGTCTATACGGATGAGAGCGCCTGAGAGTTACTCGCCGAAACTTGACACGCCGCAGCGCGGCGAATAGCGTACCAAGTGGACAAATCAGGGAGCCCGCAGCGTGGCCTTGTTGTTGACACCACAATGGAAGCGATTGCTCAGTTACGTGCGGCCGTACTCGCTCCGGCTTTCAGCGGGCGTGGTGTTGCTGGCGTTTGTCGCGCTTGCCGAAGGCGCGGTGACTCTGCTGATCGTGCCCATTTTTGATCGCGTTCTCAATCCCACCAGCAGCGATTCCAATGTATTGCTCTTCAAGGTGCCCTTCGGTGGCCCCCCGCTTTACGTGAACCATCTTTTCCCACACAGGATTCACAACGTCTGGCCCGTGGTTTCCATTTCCTTGCTCGTGCTCTTCGCGTTCAAGTCTTTGTGCGAGTTTGGCGGTGTGGGTTTGATTCAATATGTGGGGCACCGTGCCATCACCGATTTGCGGAACGGCGTCTACGCCAAGATCATCCGCCAGCCGATTGGATTTTTTCAGCAGCAATCCGCGGGGAGAATATTCTCCGCAGTCATCAACGATGTGGAGCGCGCCCGCCTGGCGATTTCCGAGTACCTTGCTGAGCTGTTTCGCCAGGCCTTCCTGTTTCCCGTCTTTTTGTCCATCTTGCTGTACATCGATTGGAGGATGACGCTTGCCTGCGCCGTCTTTCTTCCTTTGACGATCTGGCCCATCGGCAAACTGGGCCGCCGCATCCGCCACTCGGTGGAGACCAGCCAAACCCGCCTTGGCGAACTTACTCAGATTCTTCAGGAGACCGTCGGCGGCAACCGCATCGTAAAAGCCTTTGGCATGGAAGATTTCGAAATCGGGAATTTCCAGGCGGCTTCAAAACGGCTTTTGCGCGAGACCATGCGCTGGGTCCGCGCGCAAGTGGCCACATCGCCGCTCATGGATTTGCTTCAGCCGATGATCATCTCTTTGCTGTTGCTTTACGCCCGCGACAGAATAAAGCTGAACTTGATGACCACGGGAATGTTCATTACCTTCGTTTACGCGCTGTTCAAATCCTACGAGCCCGTCAAACGAATTGGCGCCGTCTATCAGCAGTTCCAGCAAGCCCAGGGAGCTACGGCCCAGGTCTTTTCCTACCTTGACCTCGCCGAAGAGCGCCAGGACGCTCCCGGCGCCGCCGAACTTCCCGCTTTTTCCCGCGAGATTCGCTTTGAAGACGTTGGTTTCTCTTACGATTCCACTCCCGTTTTGCGCAACGTTCGATTCAGCGCCCGCAAAGGCGAGCTGGTCGCTTTTGTCGGCTCGAGTGGCGCGGGCAAGACCACGCTCGTCAATCTCTTGCCTCGATTTTATGACGTCACTTCCGGCGCCATTCGCATGGATGGCCGCGACGTCCGGGAAGCCCAGCTTCGTTCTTTGCGCGGGCAGATCGCCATGGTGACGCAGGAAAACATCCTGTTCCATGACACCGTTCGGAACAACATCTGTTATGGGCTGGCCAATATTCCCAAGGAAAAAATCATTGCCGCCGCGCAAGCCGCGCTGGCGCACGATTTCATCATCGAGCTGCCGCAAGGCTATGACACCGTAATCGGCGAACGCGGCACACGTTTAAGTGGCGGACAGCGGCAGCGCATCGCCATCGCGCGCGCGATTTTGAAGGATTCGCCCATTCTCATCCTGGACGAAGCCACCTCCGAACTGGATGCGGAGTCCGAGATGTTCGTCCAGAAGGCGCTTGCCAACCTCATGGTTGGCCGAACGACTTTCGTCATCGCGCATCGCCTCGCCACCATCCGCCGCGCGGACAAGATTCTCGTTTTGGAAGACGGAGAAATCCGTGAAAGCGGAACGCACACGGAATTGATGGCCCGCGGTGGAATCTACGCGCGCCTTCACGATTTGCAGTTCGCCGATGACGAAATGCTCGCGCAGGCCGCACCGGCAAAGTTGAATGACGCATCGAACTCTTTATGAGCCAAACGACGCCCGCCACGAAAAAAATCGAATGCTTCTCCATGACCGGCTACGCGCAAGCGCGAGCGGAGCAGGACGGCTGGGCCGTGCGCGTAAGCGTGAAAAGCGTCAACCACAGGTTCCTGGACCTCAAGCTGCGCATGCCGGAGGGATTTGATCTCTACGATTTGCGGTTGCGGCAGATTGTGCGCGAAAAAATTCACCGCGGCCATGTGGAAGTGACCATTGGAGTCGAGCCCGGAAAAGCCGCGCCGGTTCAGGTGAATAAAGAATTGGTGCAATCCTATCTGAAAGCCGCCGAAGCGCTGCGGCAGGAGACGCGCGCTGCTACGGACATGGATGTGGTCGCGCTCTTGCGTTTGCCTGGAGTGATCACCGGCGTCGCCGCCTCCGTGCCGGAGACGGAGGATGAGCAAGAGCGGCTTGGAAAATTGCTGGACAGCGGCTTGCGTGACGCGCTGGCAAAGCTGGATGATATGCGGCGGACGGAAGGCCGTCACCTTGTCGAGGAGTTGCGAGATCGCCTGGCGCGCATCGGCGGTTATGTGGATCAGGTGCGCGGGCTGGCGGCCACGCTGCGCCCGGCTTTCGCGCGGCGGCTGGAAAGCAGGCTCAAAGAGTTGCTCGGCGGAATCGGCATCGAGCCCGCGCGGCTCGCGCAGGAAGCGGCGCTGCTTGCGGAACGCAGCGATATCAGTGAAGAATTAGACCGGCTGAAGAGTCACCTACAGCAGTTCACCAAGTTGCTGGATGGAGCCGGAGAGCTGGGAAAGAAACTCGATTTTCTTTTGCAGGAGATGCATCGCGAAGCCAACACCATGCTTTCCAAGACGCCCGGCGTGGAAAGCGAAGCGCTGGCGATCACGGGAGTGGCGCTGGAAATCAAAGCGGAGATCGAGAAACTGCGCGAGCAGGTGCAGAACATCGAATGACCACGCAGACTGAGATCGCGCCACTGGTGTTGATCGTGTCGGGGCCGTCGGGATCGGGAAAATCGACTTTGGTGCAGCGAATCCTGGAGCTGCCCGGCACCATGCCTTCGATCTCATGTACTACACGGGCGCGGCGCGCGACCGAGGCTAGCGGGAAATGCTATGATTTTGTGACGGAAGCGGAATTCGACGCCATGGTCGCGCGCGGCGAATTCCTGGAGTATGCCCGGGTTTTCGGAAAACACTCTTACGGCACGCCATTGAAATGGCTGGAGGAATCGCGGAAAAAGGGACTCGACCTTGTTCTGGAGATCGATGTCCAAGGAGCGGCGCAGGTAAAGCAAAAGCTTCCGGAGTCCGTCGCGATTTTTATTTTGCCGCCGTCGCGCCAGGAGCTGGAGCGCAGGCTGCGCGACCGCGGCCAGGATTCGGAAGAAGAAATTGCGCGGCGGCTTGCCAAGGCCCGCGACGAAATCGCTCAGTTTGGCAAGTATTACGATTTTTGCGTGGTAAATGAGGATGTGGAACGCGCGGGCCGCGAAGTGCAGGCGATTGTGATCGCCCTGCGCTGCACGAGCGCGCGGCGGAGGGCGAGGGTGGAACAACTTCTGGCATCGTTTGGGAGGGAATGATAGAGATGACTGTGCAGACGAAAGCTCCGGAGAGCCAGTTTGCGTACGTTGTGCTGGCGGCCAGGCGCGCCCGGCAGATTATGGCAGGCGCACCACCGCTGATTGAAAACCCCAGAACACTGAAGGCCACGCGGATCGCGTGCGAAGAGCTGGAGCACAGCCTGATCGAGTACGACTTCACCGAGCCGTCCTCGATCGACGTGGACAAGGAAGGAAATAAGCGGCGGAAGTAGCGGGCCGCGAAGGGCAGCGATGCGAATCACGCTTGGTGTGACCGGCGGAGTGGCGGCTTACAAAGCCGCGGAACTCGTGCGCCGCTTGCAGCAGGACGGATTCAGCGTGCAAGTGGTGATGACGCGCGGGGCGCGGGAGTTCGTCACGCCCCTGACGTTCGCGGCGCTGAGCGGGCAGAAGGTCATCACTGATTTGTTTGGCGATTCTTCCGGCGGGGAAGCCAATCTCGAAAGCGCCATCGAACACATCGCGGTGGCGCAGCGCACGGACCTGCTGCTCGTCGCGCCGGCCACGGCGGATATCATCGCTAAATTTGCGCGCGGCATCGGGGACGACTTTCTGACGACCTTGTACCTGGCATCGACAGCGCCGGTCGTGGTTGCTCCGGCGATGAACGTGAACATGTGGAATCACGCGGCCACGCAGGGAAATGTCGAGATGCTGCGCGCGCGTGGCGTGAAGATCGTGGACCCTGCCGAGGGCTACCTCGCCTGCGGCATGATTGGCGCGGGACGGCTGGCGGGTCAGGAAGCTATTGTCGCCGCCGTCCGCGAAGTGTTGAAGACGCAGCGCGATTTGGACGGAGAGACAGTCCTGATCACCGCGGGTCCGACTTGCGAAGACCTCGATCCGGTTCGCTACATCACGAATCGCTCGTCTGGAAAAATGGGTTATGCGGTTGCCGAAGCGGCGGCGTTGCGCGGCGCGAAGGTCATTCTTGTAAGCGGCCCGGTGAATTTGGAAGTCCCCGCTGGCGTCGAGGGCATTGACGTACGCACCGCGAAAGAAATGCACCATGCAGTCGCGGAACGGATTGCCGATAGTTCCATCGCGATTCTTGCGGCCGCCGTGGCGGATTACCGTCCTACGGAACAGCACGCGGAAAAAATCAAGAAGGGGAACGCGCCGCTGACGATTTCTCTCGAGCCGACCACGGATATTCTGTCCGAGGTAGCGAAAAACAAGGGCCAGAGAATAGTCGTGGGCTTTGCGGCAGAGACCGACCACGTCGCGGAGAATGCTCGCAAGAAACTCACGGCGAAGAATGCCGACCTCATCGTGGCCAACGACGTCACCGCCGAAGGCGCGGGATTCGATCAAGACACAAATATCGTTACGCTGTTTTCCCGTGATGGACGCGACCTGGCGCTCCCCAAAATGATCAAAAGCGAGGTGGCGCAGCGGATTTTGGACGAGATCGTGCGCCTGCGAAGCGTATTGCACGGAGCAGCAGCATTGAAGCGCTCCGGCGATTGATCCCGCCATGGCCGAGCGCATCTCCGAAACTCTCCAGAAAAAACTGTCCGACCGGCTGAATTTCTACGACGACCTCGGAATCCAACTCTTCTATCGTGACCGCGGCGCCGTCGCGGTACCGGATAGCGAGCCGCAGTTGGAACAGGCCGTGATGGCCCATTTCTCAACCCCAGAGCTTCAGAAGGAACAGACTTTGCCCAAGCCCGCAGGAAAACCCGTATTGCGAGCGACCGCGCCAGTCGCGACGCCGCTGAGTCCGAAGATCGCATCCCTGCCGGTTGGTGCAGGGCCATCGCTCTTCGAAGCCGTGGACAAAATTGCGGACGATACGCTGCTCAAGGTCCGCGAAGATCTCGGTGAATGCGCGCGCTGCAAACTCCACAGCACGAGGCACAAAATTGTTTTTGGCGACGGAAATCCCAAGGCACAACTCGTTTTCGTCGGCGAAGGCCCGGGCGCCGATGAAGACGCGCAAGGCTTGCCGTTCGTCGGGCGCGCGGGAAAACTGTTGACCCAGATGATCGAAGCCATGGGCTTGCAGCGTAAAGACGTGTACATCTGCAACGTAGTGAAATGCCGTCCACCGGAGAATCGCCAGCCGGAAGAAGATGAAGTCAGCACTTGCTCGCCGTTTCTTTTTCGCCAGATCGACGTCATCGCTCCCAAAGTAATTGTTTGCCTGGGCGCCGTCGCCGCAAAAACCTTGCTGCAGACCAACCGCGGGATTTCCCAGTTTCGCGGAGAGTGGCTGGAATTTCGCGGAAGAAAATTGCTGGCGACCTATCATCCCGCCTATTTGCTGCGCAATCCGCCCGCAAAGAGCGAAGTCTGGAAAGACCTCCAAAAAGTCATGGCCGTCCTCGGCCTCGAAGTGAAGAAAGGCAAGTCCTCCTAACTCATCATGGGAATTCTGCTGGGCTTGCTGACGGCGCTGACGTGGGGCGGCGCGGATTTCATTGCACGTTTTGCCACGCATCGTATTGGCGCACTCCGTTCCATGCTTTACATGCAGTTGATTGGGTTTGTAACGCTGACTATTTCCTTGCCCCTTCTCGGCGGCTGGGGGCATCTCGCGGATGGTTCCGGATGGCAACCTTGGGCCTGGGGTTTTCTGGCTGGATTTTTCAATGCCATGGCTGGGATCGGGTTCTACCGCGCATTTGAGATTGGAAAAATGGCTGTGGTGGCGCCGCTCTCGGCCAGCTATCCGGCTCTGACGCTGCTGCTTTCCTGGATGACCGGCGAGCGCGTGAGCGGAGTGCGAATCGCGGGAATCATTTGCACGCTGGCGGGTGTCGCGATTGTTGCGGGCGGAGAAAAAACACCGGACGAAAACGACGCCGAGGCCATGCGCAGGAGCGGCCATGGAATAGGCTGGGCCATCTTCGCGTCGGTTGGTTTTGCCATGCTGTTTTGGCTGCTGGGAATTCGCATCATCGAGCGAGTCGGTGCGGTGCAAACGGTGTGGATGATCCGCCTGACCAGCACGCTGCTCATTGCGGCCGTGATTCTTGTTTCCAAGCAGCCCGTGCGTCTTCCGCGCGGCGGGGTGCGCTGGATGGTCCTCGGCATGGGCGTCTTTGACACCGGCGCGTTTGTCCTCAGCAATCTCGGAATGAAGATGGAGCAGGTTGCCGTGATTAGCGTTCTTGGCTCGCTGTACGGAGCGGTGACCGTCGGGCTTGCGGCGATTTTTCTCAAGGAACACGTTTCGCGCTGGCAGTGGCTGGGAATCGTCACGATTTTCTTTGGAATCTTTCTCATCAGCCGCTAAATTTCTTTCTTCAACGAGCTTTCAACTGTCCCGCGCTTTCTTCGGGATTTCGTCGTGCTGATACACTACACGGCGGGATGACTCCTCCATTTTGCAACGTTGCGCTGCCGGTTCCCCTGCGCACAACATTCACGTATGCCGTGCCGGAATCGCTGCAAGGAACAGTGCAACCGGGCAGCCGAGTGCTTGTGCCTTTCCGCAAAAAATCAATGGTCGGAGTCGTTGTTGAACTTGCGGAGACCGCGCCGCCAGAAACGAAAATCCGCGAAATCACCCGCATGTTGGATTTTGTTCCCGCGCTGACGCCGAAATTGATCGAGCTGGCGCACTGGATTGCCGCATATTACTTGGCGCCAATCGGCGAAGTCTTCCGCGCAATGCTGCCGCCGGTAACAGAGTTGAAATCGCAACGGCAAATTCTTTTGACAGATGCTGGGCGTGATGCGGCGGCGAATTGTCGCATGGGCTTACGTATGCTGAGGCGGCGTTTCTCGCGAAGTTGAAAGAAAGGAAAGGAACAATGCCTCTCGGCCCGGCGGCAAAGCTCGGTGTTGAGGCTTCGGCGTTGCAGCGGCTGCAAAGGCTCGGCCTCATTGAAATTCGAGAGAAGGTGCAGGGAAGAAGCCGAAGGACGCAGCGAGTGATCGCTTGGAAGGGCAGCCCTGCGGCCACCGAGCCGACTTCCAAGAAAAGCGAGGAGAATCTTAACGCAGAGACACAGAGTTCGCAGAGGAATCGCAGAGAAGAAAGGATCCGCGAATTGCTGGAGACGGAACGCGGACCTTTGCCTTTGCCGCAACTTTTGCAACTGGCCGCAGTGACGCGGGCGGTCATCGAGCGGATGCTGCGCGACGGATTGCTGGAGAGTTGGGAGGAGCCCATTGATCCAGCGGAAGATCCGTTTGACGCGGGATTCACGCCACCCGCGCATGAACTGAATGCAGAGCAGGAGAGCGCGCTGAAAGCGATTCGCGCGCGGTTCGAACTTGGCGAATTCGGTGTGCAGTTGCTCCATGGCGTGACCGGCAGTGGGAAGACCGAAGTGTATTTGCGCGCGGTGCAGGAAACGCTGGCGCGCGGGAAAATGGCGCTCGTTCTGGTGCCGGAGATCGCGCTGACGTTGTGGATCGGGCGGCAGTGCCGGTCCTGGTTTGGCGCGCGCTTCGAGGGTGTCGCGGTGCTGCATTCGGCGCTGAGCGACGTGGAACGGGCGCGCGAATGGTGGCGCGTGCGCAACGGCGAGGCGCGAGTCGTGGTCGGGACGCGGTCCGCAGTGTTTGCGCCGCTGGAAAATATCGGGCTCATCATCGTCGATGAAGAACAAGAAAACAGTTACAAGCAGGAAGAGACGCCACGCTACCACGGCCGCGATGTGGCCATCGTTCGCGCGAAGATGGAAGGCGCGCTGGCGCTGCTGGGGTCGGCGACGCCTTCGATGGAAACGTATCATCACGCGCGGGAAGGAAAATACGAATTGCTGACACTCGCTTCGCGGGTTGCCGACCGATCGCTGGCGAGCGTGGAAATTGTGGACCTGCGTGAAGATTTTCAGCAATCGCACAACACTAGCCCGATTTCCGCGGCGCTGCACGCGGGAATTCAGGAATGTTTGGCGAACGGAACGCAGGCGCTGGTATTGATCAACCGCCGCGGATATTCGTGGTCCGTGCTGTGCCGGAGCTGCGGAGCTTCGGTACAGTGCGTGAACTGCAGCATCTCGATGACGCATCACAAGCAGCGCAACCGGCTGGAATGTCATTACTGCGGATCGATTCAAGCAATTCCAAAGGTTTGTCCGAAGTGCCAGTCGAAGTACGTTTATTTTTTTGGAGAGGGCTCGGAGCACCTGGAAGAACGGCTGCGCAAGGAATTCCCCGGCGCGCGCATCGCTCGGCTGGACCGGGACACGGCGCGGACGAAGCGGCAGTACCAAGAGACGCTGGGCGCGTTTGCGGGCGGGGCGCTGGACATTCTTGTCGGAACGCAAATGCTTGCCAAAGGCCACGACTTTCAGCGGGTCACTCTGGTTGGCGTCATCAGCGCCGATTCATCGCTGAGCCTGCCGGATTTTCGCGCGGCGGAGCGGACGTTTCAATTGCTGACGCAAGTGGCGGGGCGCGCGGGGCGCGGCGAATTGAAGGGGCGCGTGCTGATTCAGACGTTTTATCCTGAGCATTACGCGATCCAGGACGCCGTGAGACAGGATTACAGCGCGTTCTTCGAGCGCGAATTGCACTTCCGGAGAATGATGGCGTATCCGCCGTTCACTTCGCTGGCCAACGTGATCGTGCGTGATGTCACTCTTGAGAAAGCCATCCGCTGGTCGCGGCAACTCTCGGAATATTTTTCACCGCACGACGACAAAGGCGTGCGCATTCTAGGACCGGCGACGGCGCCGCTGGCGCGATTGAAGAAGGAACACCGGTTCCAGTTCTTGCTGAAATCGCCGAAGCGCTCGGTGCTGACGAAATTGCTGAGCGGCGCGTTAGCGTATTGCGAGGCGAACGAAATCCCCGATACGGCGGTGTTGGTTGATATGGACCCTTTAAGCCTGTTGTAACCCCCCACCCCCCATTACATGGATGAATATCAAAACAAAGGGCTTACAAAATGGGTTCCACTTAAATGATTGATTCTAAAGGGCCGCAAATTCCACTACCCAGACGAGCAGCATGTTAACTTCATCAAAGGAAAAGAGTTAAACCCGAAAAGGGCGGTTATCGGGATGAAAACGGGGGTTGATGCTCTCTATTGGGAAGGCGTAGATATCTACAAGTAAACTATAACATAGATGAAGGAAAAGTCAAGCAGAAAGTAGGTAGTGGTCAGTTTGAATTTTGACCCCCGTTGTCACGATTCAGAAAATTCAAACTGACCAACCGCCAGAAAGTAAGATGAGCGGGCCGGCGCTGGGGTGTGCCAGCGCCGGACGATTTGGAAGTTGCCCTTTCGCGCTGCGGAACAGCGGCGCGAAAGGGCTTGCTGTTCGCTTAAGGATGGATCAAGTTGTGCCAGCCGTTTTCTTGGCGGTTGCGCCAGGCCGATACTTGGCGCGGATGCGTTGCAGGTCGT
>Ga0209055_1001363_pt1 | contig 16164 bp, 11 predicted proteins | sample GraSoiAngelo_110_FD_185875 | JGI IMG/M metagenome (GOLD analysis project Ga0209055, IMG submission 185875) | Grasslands soil microbial communities from the Angelo Coastal Reserve, California, USA - 14_0903_12_30cm (SPAdes) (version 2) | ecosystem: Environmental > Terrestrial > Soil > Grasslands ... | reverse complement strand
TTGCTGCGGCGCGGGAAGCGCTGCACATCGAAGGGTCAATATTTGCGCTGGCGGCGCCCGGGGCGGCTGCGTACTCGCGGAAGCAACTCGATGAGTTGACCGAGCGCGCGAAATCACTTGGGGCCCCCGGGCTCTATACCATCAAGGTGGCCGCCGAGGGCGTTACGTCGCCGCTGGAAAAGATTCTTGGCGCGGATCAGGTCAAGAAGCTGGCCGAAGCTGTGGGAGCAAAGGCCGGCGACTTGGTCGTGGCCGTCGCCGCGAAAAAGCAGATCAAAGGCACCGAAGCCGCAGCGCTGATTGCAGGGCAACTGCGCCTGCACCTGGCCGAGCAATTGAAACTCATCCCTAAAGACCGCTGGGAGTTTCTCTGGCTCACCGGTTTTCCCCTGTTTGAGTGGAGTGAGACCGAAAAGCGATGGGTGAGCGCGCAGCACCCGTTCACCGGAATCATCGAGGAGGACTTGGACAAGCTCGAGTCCGCGCCGTGGGGAGTGCGCTCGAAGGGCTACGACCTGGTGTTGAACGGCGTCGAGCTGGGCTCCGGCAGTATCCGGATTCACCGCCAGGACGTCCAGGCGCGCGTGTTCCGCGCGCTGGGGTTGTCGGACGAGCAGGCGCGACAACGCTTCGGGTTTTTCCTCGACGCGCTCACCTATGGCACCCCTCCCCACGGCGGCATCGCGCTGGGGCTTGACCGCGTGGTGGCGCTGCTGGCCGGAGAAAAGTCCATCCGTGAAGTCATCGCCTTCCCCAAGACCACCGCGGCAGTGGACCTCATGGCCGAAGCGCCTTCGCGGGTTGATTCCGGCCAACTCGACGAGCTCGGCATCGCGCTAAAGCCGCCGGAGAAGCCATAGTGTTGCGTTCGCTTAATCAAAAGGTTCCGCCCGCCAAAAAGAATGCCGGGCGGGCTGCGGCTCGATGCTCTTATCAGTGTCCATCTGTGTTCATCTGTGGTTTCATACTCCAAGGCACTGGCTGATGTCGCGCATAAGGATTCTTCCGGAAAGCGTTGCCAATAAGATTGCTGCGGGCGAGGTGATTGAGCGGCCCGCATCGGTGGTGAAGGAGCTGCTCGAAAATGCCCTGGACGCCGGCGCGCGCTCGGTCCGCGTCGAGGCCGAAGCCGGGGGCAAGCGCATGATCCGGGTGATCGACGACGGCTGCGGCATGAGCCACGACGACGCGCTGCTGGCGTTTGAGCGCCACTCCACCTCGAAACTCCGCACGGCCGACGACCTGCTCTCGATCGCGACGCTGGGCTTCCGAGGCGAGGCGCTGCCGTCAGTGGCGGCCGTATCGCGGCTGCTGCTGGAGACACGCGCGGACGAGGATGAGCAGGGCACGCGGGTGGAAATTGCTGGCGGCAAGATGATCGGTGTGAAGCCGGCCGGGGTTCCGGCGGGCACTTCGGTCAGCGTGGCGGATATTTTCTATTGCGTGCCGGCGCGACGGAAATTCCTGAAATCAGACACCACCGAGCTGGGTCACATCGCGTCACTGGTGACCCATTACGCGCTGGCGCATCCCGACAAGCATTTCGTTCTGAAGACGCCCACCCAGGAAATACTCAACGTGGCGCCGGTCGAGACCCCCTCCGAGCGCGTCTATCAACTTTTTGGCCGGCAGGCGCTTGAGGAGTTGTTGGAGATTCCGCCGGTATCTTCGCCGGTGCGCGCGGCGATCACAGAGCCAGAGCTCGAGCCCGAGGAGCGCGGGGCAGACCTGGGCGTGCGCGGGTTCGTTTCGCGGCCCGAAGCGCAGCGCCCCAACCGCAACAGCATCTACATCTTCGTGAACAAGCGTCTGGTGCGTGATCGCCTGATCCTGCACGCCATTCACGAGGCCTACCGCAATATCATGCCGCCCAACGTTTTTCCGGCCGTGCTGCTATTCCTCGAGGTGCCCTATCAGGAAGTGGATGTGAATGTCCACCCGGCGAAGATCGAGGTGCGCTTTCGGCACCCGCAGTTTGTGCACGACTTCACGCGCGACACGATTCGCGCGGCGCTGACTCGCGCCAGGCCCATCCCCGCGTTTCCTGGCGCGGGCATCCAGACTCCAACCCCCGCCTCTAAAGAGGCGGGCTACAGGGGCGAGGGCGCGGCACTCGTACCAGCCGCTTATGCTGCCGCCGCGGGTGCCGCCGCTGCCGGGCCGCCGCGCGCGGTGATCCCAGCGGCGTTGCCGATCGATTGCGTCGGGGCCACTGAAGGGTTCGAGCTGACCGGAGCGCCCCTCCAGCCCGAGCCACAGCGCTTCCATTTTGAACCCGGCCAAGAGATCGGCTTCGCTGCTTCGCATGCGGAGTTTGCTGAGCAGTTCCGTCAGGCCACCGGCCAGCAGGCCGCCGTTCCAGCCGTGAGTGCCGAGGGCATCGCGGACCTGAAGCCGCTGGGGCAGATCAATGCGAGCTTCATCATCGCGGTGAACGCGCAGGGCCTGTGGATCATCGACCAGCACGTGGCGCACGAGCGCGTGCTGTTCGAGCAGCACCTCCGGGCGCGCCGGGAGGGCGCGCTCACCGGCCAGCGCTTGCTGGTGCCGCTGGTGGTGGAGCTATCGCCGCGGCAACTGGTGATCTTCGAGCGCATCGCCGAGGAGCTGCGCGAGAACGGCTTCGAGGTCGAGCCAATCGGCCCGCGCAGCGTGGCCATCCAGGCGGCGCCGGCGGGGATCTCCAGTGCCGACGCCGAGCGGCTGCTGACAGAAATCCTCGACGGCATCGAGCGGGAGAACCAGGCTATATCGATGGAGACCCTGCAAGCCAAGATTGCGGCTTCCACCTCATGCCATGCGGCCATTAAGGTAAATATGCCGCTTGACCAGACGAAAATGGAGTGGCTGCTGGCGGAGCTCGCGCACACCGAATGCCCGATGAGCTGCCCGCACGGCCGGCCGATTGTGCTGCGCTATTCGCTGCGCGAAATCGAGAAAGCCTTCAAGCGGATTTGAGTGCGCGCCAATCCGCACGGAGAGCCTGGAAATCCGCTCTGCCCGCCGGGGGATGTGATGGGTTCGGGAAACGCGGGAAAGGACGGAAGGCTTGCGAAAGTTGATTATCGCCATTGATGGGCCGGTGGGCTCGGGCAAAAGCAGTGCCGCCCGACGGGTAGCCGAGTTGCTGGGCTATACCTATCTCGACAGCGGCGCGATGTACCGCGCGCTAGCGTGGAAGGCGCTCGAACGCGGCGTGCCGCTCGATTCGCCGGACCAGCTTGAAGCGCTCGCCAGCCAGACGCGCATCGACCTTGAGGCCGCGAGTGCCGCTCCCGGTTCGGCTCGAGGAAACGCCCTTACCGGGTTGCGCGTGCGGCTGGATGGGGTGGACGTGACTGAAGCGATCCGCCGCGCGGAGGTTTCGCAAGCAGCTTCAAAGGTTGCGGTCGTGCCCGGCGTGCGCAGGCTGCTGGTGGCCGAGCAGCGGCGCGCCGGCCGCTCGGGCGGAGTGGTGATGGAAGGGCGCGACATCGGCACAGTCGTCTTCCCCGACGCCGACCTGAAGATCTATCTCGACGCCTCGGTTGAGGTGCGGGCGGAGCGCCGTTGGCGGGAGCACCAGCAGAAGGGCGAGGCGATCGACCGCGCGCGCATGATTGAAGAAGTCCGCGAGCGCGACCGGCGCGACCGCAGCCGCGAGGCTTCGCCGCTGGTGCCTGCTGCGAATGCCGTGGTAGTTGACAATACCGCGATGGACGTCGAGGAGACTGCGCGACTCATCGCCATGCTGGCGCGAGACAAAGAGAAGAAAGGAATTTGAGTCTAACAGCTACAACGCCGGGCGCTGGGTGGAGTATTAGCCCGGGCCGGACATCGAGGCGAGGAATTCGGCGTTGGATTTGGTTTTGGCCAACCGACCGAGGAGCAACTCCATGGCCTCGACGGGGGAGAGCGGGTTCAGCACCTTGCGCAGCACCCAGACGCGGTTCAGTTCATCAGGGGGTAGCAGCAATTCCTCCTTGCGTGTGCCGGAGCGATTGATGTCGATGGCGGGGAAAATGCGCTTGTCCACCAGCCGCCGGTCGAGGTTGATCTCCAGGTTGCCAGTGCCCTTGAATTCTTCGAAGATGACGTCGTCCATGCGGCTGCCGGTATCGATCAACGCGGTAGCCATGATGGTGAGCGAGCCGCCCTCCTCGACGTAGCGCGCGGCGGCAAAGAAGCGTCGCGGCCGCTGGAGCGCATTGGCGTCGATGCCGCCGGAAAGCACCTTGCCCGAAGGGGGCGTCACCGCGTTATAAGCGCGCCCCAAGCGGGTGATGGAGTCGAGCAGGATGACGACGTCGCGCTTGTGCTCGACCAGCCGCTTGGCTTTTTCGAGCACCATTTCCGCGACCTGAATGTGGCGCTGGGGCGGTTCGTCGAAGGTCGAGCTGATCACCTCGCCCTTGACCGTGCGCTGCATGTCGGTGACCTCTTCGGGTCGCTCGTCAATCAGCAGCACGATCAGGGTGACCTCGGGGTGGTTGGTGGTGATGGAGTTGGCGATCGACTGGAGCATCATCGTCTTCCCGGTCCGCGGTGGCGCCACGATCAGTCCCCGTTGCCCCTTTCCGATAGGGCAGAGCAGGTCGAGCACGCGTCCCGTGAGGTTTTCTTTCGTGGACTCCATCTTCAGCCGGCCCTGCGGATAGAGCGGGGTCAGGTTGTCGAAGAAGATTTTGCTCCGCGCGACCTCCGGGTCTTCGAAGTTGACGGCCTCGACCTTGATCAGCGCGAAGTACCGCTCGCCGTCCTTCGGCGGGCGCACTTGCCCCGAGACGGTGTCGCCGGTGCGCAAATCGAATTTGCGGATCTGCGACGGCGAAACGTAGATGTCGTCCGGCCCCGGCAGGTAGTTGTACTCCGGCGCGCGCAGGAAGCCGAAGCCATCCGGCAGGCACTCCAGCACTCCCTCGGAGAAGATCAAACCGTTCTTCTCGGTTTGCGCGCGCAAGATCTGGAAGATCAACTCCTGTTTGCGCATGCCGCTGGCGCCGGGGATGGCCAGATCCTTGGCGATCTTTGCCAGGTCGGTGATGTTTTTCTCTTTGAGTTCTGCAAGGCTAATGCTCATCGTATTCTTCCTTGAAAAAGAGCCTGAACCTCCAGGTTCGATTGTGGTTGCGGTAGACCCCGGGCGGATTTCTCCGCCGGCGGGGTGGCGTCCAAATTTAGATTCGGGTCAGCGTACAAAGCTTCCAATTGGGCGGTGCCGGGCGTCCTGCGCTCCGAAGCTTTATCCCCCGAGGCTTCGGGGAAAACAGGCCGAGGGACTTCCCTAGTTGGTTAATTCCTGGTCTTTCTTCACGTCCGGTTCGTACTTTGCAGCTACTTCCGGGACCGGGGGGTGCGCTGTCGGCTGGAGCGGACGCTCGAGCGCGTACTGCAAAACCTCATCCATCATTTCGACGAATTTGATGACCACACTGGCCTGAACCTCAGGGGGAATCTCCGCCAAGTCCTTTTCATTGTCCTTGGGCAGAATGACGGTGCGCAGGCCCATGCGGTGCGCAGCCAAAAGCTTTTCCTTCACGCCGCCAATGGGCAGCACCTTGCCACGCAGGGTGATCTCGCCGGTCATGGCCACGTCGCAGCGCACCGGAGTTTTCGTTAGCGCGCTGACGATCGCGGTGGCGATAGTGATGCCGGCCGACGGCCCGTCCTTGGGGATGGCGCCCTCGGGCACGTGCACGTGAATATCCAGGTGGCGGTAGAAATCCTTGGGCAGGCCGAAGTTGCCGGTGCGCGAGCGCACGTAGCTCATCGCCGCCTGCGCCGATTCCTGCATCACGTCGCCGAGCTTGCCAGTGAGTGTCAGCCGACCCTTGCCTTCCATCAGGGTGGCCTCAGTGCCGAGCACCTGCCCGCCCACTTCCGTCCAGGCCAGGCCGGTGGCCAAGCCCACCTCGTTGTGCTTTTCCGCCCAGATCTCGCGGTACTTGATGACGCCCAGGAAATCGCTGATGTTCGCGGGGGTGATCTCAATCTTGACTCCCTTGCCTTCCTTGACCACCTTGCGCGACACCTTGCGGCCGATGTTGGCGCTCTCGCGCTCGAGGTTCCGCACTCCAGCCTCGTGCGTGTAGTGCCGGATGATATGGGTGATGGCCTCGTCGGTGAAGGTCAGGTTGGCTGGGGAGAGTCCGGCGGCCTCGAGCTGCTTGTTGACCAGGAAACGCTTGGCGATCTGGAGCTTCTCGATCTCCGTATAGCCGGGCAGGCGCAGGATTTCCATGCGGTCCTGCAAGGGTTGCGGGATGGTGTGCAGCACGTTGGCCGTGCAGATGAACATCACCTTGGAGAGGTCGTACTCCACGTCCAGGTAATGGTCGGTGAAGGCGTGATTCAGCTCTGGGTCCAGTACTTCCATCAGCGCGGCTGAAGGGTCGCCGCGGAAGTCCATCGACATTTTGTCCACTTCGTCGAGCACGAAGACGGGGTTGATGGTGCCGGCCTTCTTCATCATCTGGATGATCTGGCCGGGCAGCGCGCCGATGTAGGTTCGGCGGTGGCCGCGGATCTCGGCTTCGTCGCGCACGCCGCCGAGAGAAACGCGCACGAATTTGCGGCCGGTGGCGCGGCCGATGGACATCGCCAGCGAGGTCTTGCCGACCCCCGGCGGGCCCACGAAGCACAGGATCGAGCCGCGCGGGTTCTTCACCAGTTGGCGGACGGCCAGGTATTCCAGGATGCGCTCCTTGATCTTTTCCAGGCCGAAGTGGTCTTCTTCCAAGATGCGCTCGGCTACGCTGATGTCGCGGATTTCTTTCGATTTTTTCTTCCACGGCACCGCCAGCAGCCAGTCCAGGTAATTGCGGCTGACCGTTGATTCGGCCGACATCGGCGGCATCATCTCCAGCCGCTTCAACTCCTGGATGGCCTTCTCCTGCACGTCTTTGGACATGCCCGCGGCGTCGATCTTTTTCTTCAGCTCGTCGATTTCGCTCTTCTCGCCGCGGCCCAGCTCCTTCTGGATGGCCTTCATCTTCTCGTTCAGGTAGTACTCTTTCTGGGCGCGCTCCATCTGGCGCTTGACGCGGGTATTGATGTTGCGATCGACATTGAGCTTATCGATTTCGATTTCGAGGATTTCGCCGACCCGGGTAAGGCGCTCGAGCGGGTCGAAGTTTTCCAACAGCTCTTGCTTCTCTTCCACCGGGAGCTGGAGGTTGGCGGCGATGGTGTCGGAGAGCTTGCTGGGGTCGTCCACACGGGCCGCGGCGATCATGGTGTCGTAGTTCAGGCTCTGCGAGAGCTTGACGTACTGTTCGAACAGTCCGGTGATCCTGCTGACCGCCTGCTCCAACTGCGGGGTGGTCTCCACCTTGACCGGCACCAAGCGAAGCGCGGCGCGGAAGAAGCCTTCCTCCGTGGCGATTTGCACAACCTTGGCGCGCTCCACGCCTTCGACCAGGACTTTGATGTTGCCATCCGGCAGCTTGACGCTCTGTACGATGTTGGCCAGCGTGCCTACCGTGTAAATTTCTTCAGGCTTGGGGTCGTCCACCGAGGCGTCGTGCTGCGTGGCAAGGAAGATTTTCTTGTCGCCCGCCAGCGCTTCTTCCAGCGCCCGCACCGAGGCTTCGCGCCCGACGATGAACGGGGTCATCATCTGCGGGAAGATGACCATGTCGCGCACCGGCATCATCGGCACGCGCTTCAATTCGAGTTTTTCCCGGTTGAACATAGGCGCTTTCTTCTTCCCTGTGTTCCCTTCGAATCCCCTTCGGGGAAGCTATCCTGCCTTCTCCAGCAGGTTCCAGTTGATCTCGCGGCTGCGGACCATCTCTGCCGTAACGGCGAACTCGCGAATCTTGCGCTGGGCCGGCAGGTGGTACATCAGTTCGAGCATCAGGTCTTCCAGGATCATGCGCAGACCCCGGGCGCCGACTTTGCGCTGCATGGCCAACTCGGCCACGGTCTCGAGCGCGTCGTCGGCGAAGCGCAGCTTGACGTTCTCAAACTCAAACAGCCGCTGGTACTGGCGGATCAGCGCGTTCTTGGGTTCGGTCAGGATGCGGATCAGCGCGGCCTTGTCAAGGTCGCCCAGCACGCCTACTACCGGCAGCCGGCCAACGAACTCCGGAATCAGGCCGTAGCGGATCAGGTCGGTCGGTTGTGCCTGCTCGAGCATCTCGATGTTGCGGCGATGCGCAGTGGCCGGCTGGGCATCCGTGTGGAAGCCCAGCGACTTCTGTCCCGCGCGCCGCTCGATGATTTTTTCCAGGCCCACAAACGCTCCCCCGCAGATGAACAGGATGTTGGTGGTATCCACGGGGGTGAATTCCTGGTGGGGGTGCTTGCGGCCGCCCTGCGGGGGCACATTGGCGACGGTGCCCTCGAGAATCTTCAGCAGGGCCTGCTGGACTCCTTCGCCCGAGACGTCCCGGGTGATGGAGGGGTTCTCGTCCTTCTTGGCGATTTTGTCGATCTCGTCGATGTAGATGATACCTTGCTGGGCTTTGTTGACGTCGCCGTCGGCGTTCTGCAGGAGCTTCAGGATGATGTTCTCGACGTCCTCGCCCACGTAGCCGGCCTCAGTCAGCGTGGTGGCGTCCACGATGGCGAAGGGCACCTCGAGCATACGCGAGAGCGTCTGTGCCAGTAGCGTCTTGCCGGTGCCGGTGGGCCCGATCAGCAGGATGTTAGACTTGGTCAGCTCCACGTCGCCAGGCTGCCGGTTCAAGAAAATTCGCTTGTAGTGGTTATAAACCGCCACGGCCAGCTTCTTTTTCGTTTTGTCCTGGCCGATAACGTAGCCATCCAAAAAGGACTTGATCTCCGGGGGCCGTGGCAGGCGCCGGTTTACCGGGCTGGACTGCTCGCGCTTCTCATCTTCCAGGATTTGCTGGCAGACGGTGACGCACTCGTTGCAGACGTAGGCGCGGGGGTAGTCCGAGGGCGAGCTGATCAGTTTCTCAACCTGCTCCTGCGTCTTATGGCAGAAGGAGCAGCGCAGCGGTTCGTCCGTGTTGAATTTTCTCACAACTCGCCTGGCCTCTGGCAGACTGCCCAGGGTCCCCACAGGATAAGGGCAGGTACGCCGTTCATTCTAGGCCCATTTTCCCCCAAGCGGCACCGGAAGTCCATCTGACTACTGACCGTTAGGTACAGGCCAAGTGTGCGTCCGTTAGCGGTGCTTGGTAATGATCTCGTCGATCAGGCCATACTCCTTGGCCTGCAGCGCCGACATGATGAAATCCCGCTCGACGTCCTTCTCCAGCCTTTCCAGGGGCTGCTTGCTGTGGTCGGCGAGCAGCGTGTTGATTACTGTGCGCATGCGCAGGATTTCTTTCGCGTGGATGTCGATGTCGGTGGCCTGCCCAGAAAGGCCGGACAACCACGGTTGGTGGATCAGGATGCGCGAGTTAGGCAGGGCGAAGCGCTTCTTCGGCGCCCCGGCCGCCAACAGCAGGGCGGCGATCGAGGCAGCCTGGCCGACGCAGATGGTGACCACGTTGGGCCGCACGAACTGCATGGTGTCGTAGATTGCCATGCCCGCGGTGATCGAGCCGCCGGGGGAATTGATGTAGAGCGAGATGTCTTTTTCCGGGTCCTCGGCTTCCAGGAACAAGAGCTGCGCGGTGACTAGGTTGGCCACGTGGTCGTCGATTGGCGTCCCGATGAAGATGATATTGTCCTTCAGCAGCCGTGAATAGATATCGTAGGCTCGCTCGCCCCGGTTGGTCTGCTCGACCACCATGGGGATGAGGGTCGTGGCGCGTGGACTTGGATCGTCGGGATGTCTCATCGAAAATTTTTTAGGGTGCGCTGGGGAACCCGGCTCGTAAATTCAGCTATTCGCTTTTCGTCCGGATCCGGGTCTTTTTGTAGAGCCACTCGAGAGTTTTATCGCTTCTCAATTTCGATTTCATCCTATCGAGCGCTCCCTGCTTTGTCAAGCGCGCTTGCACCGCTGTAGCCGATTCGCCACTGCGTTCGGCCAGCAGCGCAATTTGGCGCTGCACTTCCTGCTCGTCGGCTTCGATGCCCTCGGCCGAGGCGATGCGGTCCAGGATCAACTCGGCTTTGACGTCTTCCAAGGCACGGTCGCGCTGGCGGCGCCGCAGCGTCACCCAATCCACGTTGACCGCCCGGGGGTCCACGCCCTGGGCAGCGAGCGAACGGATCGCGCGCTCCAGCCGCACATCCATTTGCTGCTCGATCAGAGCTTCCGGCACGGGGAAATCGTGTGCTGCGATCAGCTTGCTCACGATGCGGTCGTGCGCCTGGTGCGTCCTGCGAAGGTCGCGTTCGGCCTCGAGGTTCTGCCGGATTTTGCCGCGCAGCTCCTCGAGCGTTGCCGCCTCGCTCACATCTTTGGCGAATTCGTCGTTCAGTTCGGGCAGCTTCTTTTCCTTGTTGGCCACGATCTCGATCGCGTAGGTGTACACCTTGCCGGCCAGCTTGGGGTCGGGAAAGTCCTCCGGGTAGCGGACCTCGAAGCGCCTGTGGTCGCCTGTCTGCGCGCCACGAAGGTTTTCGCTGAACGCGCCGAGGGTCTCTTCGGCGCCGATGTGGCAGAGCACATTCTCCCCCCGGAGCGGCTCCCCACCCCCCACCGGGGTGCCTACCAGCTCGATCTGCGCGTAATCGCCGTCGGCGATGGGGCGGCCCTCGACCGGAACAAAGGTTGCGGCGCGCTCGCGCATCTCGGCGAGACTCTTCTCGATTTCGGCGTCTGTGATCTCCAGCGCGTCCACTTCGACTTCCAGGTTTTGGTAGTCGCTGAGAGTAAAATCCGGCAAGACTTCAAACGTGGCCTTGAATTTGAGCGGGCCGCCTTCGGCGAAGTCCACCTGCTCCACGTGTGGGCGAGTCACCGGAACCATCTTCTGTTCGGTCACGGCTTGTTCAATGCGCTCCGGCAGGAGCGACTGCAGCACCTCGCTCTTGATGTCTTCGGCGAAGCGGCGGCGGATCAGCGTCACGGGGGCCTTGCCCGGCCGAAATCCTGGCACACGCGCCACTCGCGCAAACTCGCGCGCCACGCGCTCCATCGCTTTCTGCACTTCCTCGGCTGGAATTTCCAGGTCCAGCTCGCGCCGGCAGGTGGCTTCTGTCATGTTGTTTGCGCTTCGTCAGAAGCTGAGTGAGTTGGGAGCCGCGCTGGTTAGGGGCTGCGGTGCGTCTCTCTTTCGCCGCTCTGGCTTCCGGAAAAAGGAGGGCCGGGGAGACCCAACAAGCGAGGCACTGTCTTGAAAATTCAGTATAGGGCAATCATGCTGCGGCGTCAACTCACGCCACACCCTACTTCTTTGGAGGGGCTTCTTGCTGCGCTGATTCCCCGTGTAGAATTTTCTCGACCTCCTGTTTGGCGAGTTTCTCACTCACGGGGCAGCTGGTATCGTTGATCCGGCATTGAGCGAGCGTCAGGTCGCATTTGCAGTTGCAGTTCTTCCGATTGAACTCGCGGAGGGCCACCTTCCTCTGTTCCGGAGTGAGCTTTGAGAGGTCAACGCCGGGAAGCTCGGTGGCACGCTTGGCGTTGGCCAGAAAGATCTGTCCGGTATCCTCAAAGGTCTCAATCTTTGCTTCTACCGGGAGCCCCAGCAGGGCGCGAACTTCCGTCTCGTACAGAACCGGGTTCCGCAGGCCGATGTGCTTCTGGACTACGCCCCCATTCGTGTCCAGCAGGAACAAAGTCGGCAGCGCCAAAATGCTCCCGAATTTGGCTTGCAACTCAGGAGAGGCGATGGCAATCGGATAATTGATCCGCGCTCTTTGAGCAAAGCGCTTCACCGCTTCCGCTGGGCCTTCGTCCACAGAGAGGCCGATAATCTGCAAGCGCCCCGCATACTTGGCCTGGAGCTGAATCAGGTCAGGAATTTCCGCGCGGCACGGCCCGCACCAGGTGGCCCAGAAATTCAAAAGGATCACTTTGCCGCGCCAGTGGGCTGGGGAAATGGGTTGCCCATCCAGGTCCCGGAGGGTGAATTCGGGTACGGGCTCCGGATTCTTCACGAATCGGATCGCCCCGGGGTCCTTTTGAGCGTCGCTGGCTGCGCTCGCCGGCAGTGAGGAACGACCCTGCTGGACATATGGGAGTCCCAGAAGGACCAGCACTCCGGTGCAGACCACAAACACGGGTTTGGCTCTCTTCATCCTGTCCCCCTGGGACCCGGCTCACAGCGACATTTGCTTCAGCCGCACTCTTGCCCCCAATGCCGACCTGATCTGGCCTACTAAGACGCTACATGAATGGCCAATCTGCTCATGCGTCCAGCGTCGGGACTGTAAGTCCCCGATTCTAAAGTGGTAGGTCGGCTCGCGCTAGTGGCTTTCGGCATGCGATTCCTCAGCAGCCATGCCCGCCCGTCCGTATGCTGTAACTGTCTGCAAGTCGGGCCAGCCTGGCAGCCTCCAATGGTTTTGGACATGGCTGTGCCTCGAGTAAGTGAGGGCAGACTTGAGATCCCCGGTCCTAGCCAGAAAGTGGGCAGCCGCATAGGCTCTCCAGCACACGAATCGGAGAGTGCTGCGGCGCGACAAGAGCGCTCGGATGGACTAGAACCGTTTGCTCGAGAGCGAACTGTCCGGAAACCACAGCGTGGGGCACTCCGTCACTGAACACCAGCCAAGTCGCCAAAGGTGGAAACTCCAATTTGTATTTCGGACAGTCGGCCTGGAAGGCAGAGTTCTCCTTGAGGTAGTCGTGGAAGCGCAACATGAAACGGTCGTAGGGCGAGCGGTCGCCGCCGGGGAAGCCGAACGCGCGGCCTAGCCGAAGGAGCTTCCGGCGCAAGAAAGAGCCCCCGCCCGCAAGTTGAGGGAGTCCTGCTTCGAATGCGAAGCGCTTGGCGAGCTCACCAAATCGGTCAGTGGTGAGCCAGACTCTTGCCTTGGTGGGATGGAGGTTGGTGAAGACGCGCAGGATGCGGCTGCCCCGTGTGGGGCGGCTGGGGAAGGCGTCCACGTGCAGAAGATCATTGCGCTTGTGAAGCGGAAGCTGCCTTCCTTCCTCTTCCAGCGGTCGGAAGCTGGCGAAATCCAGAGACCAGCGCCCCGCGTAAGGCAAGAGGAACCGCGCAAGAAATTGAATAACCTGCGCAGAGTAACTCCGCATGACCCGTCGCATTTCGCTCAGGGACGGCTCGTCCCCAGAGAAACCCCGAAGCACGTCCTGTGTGGGACGATAGGAGACGTTCTTGTGTAACCGCGCCTCGGCCCAGCGCTGCGAAAGTATGAATTGCCGATCGTGCTCGGGAAAATCGTAAGGGAACGTTTGGAAGAAGAGGATCTGCCCCTCTTCCAGTTGTTCGCAGTACCAACGGGCGCGCTCGTTGCTCTGGGATGCGTCCAACCAGCCGGTCGCCAACGCAAAGTCATTCACTGGGATCCATGGCGGGCTTGGCATGGCAGCGTGCCTCGCGGCTTCTGATTCGCACGGACCCTGAACTAGATTCTCGCCTTTCAAGGCTTGTTCCCCACAAGAGCATACTCCCGCCGCCAGCTTGTTCCAAGCTCTGCGGCTCTCTTCTATATTGGGCTCAGATATTCAGGCTCTGATTCTGAGAGGGATGCGAGGCTTCCTTTTGGTAGTACGTGCTCTTTCAACTGCCTCGGTACTCCACGAAGCGTTGGCTTCACCTACCCGGCGGGCGGGTGGCCCATCCTTTGCGGGGTTTGCAAAGGGTGGGGATTCTGGTTTTGGCATTCTTTCCGATATTAAGGCCAACTCGACATCCCGCTGTTTAAGAGCCAAAATCTGGCTGCTCAGGAGCACCGACGGGCGCGCCCAGCGCCCCGCGTTGGCTTGGCGCTACATTGCCAAAGCGCGAGAGGAATGGGAATAGAAGCGCTTGTTGCATTGCCGCACTGAGATAAGCGCAGTGTTGAATTTGTATCGAATACTCTCGGTTGCAGCCTTGACGGTACATCTGGTCTGGATCCTCTGGGTGATCTTTGGCTGGTTGGTGACTCGCAACCGGCCCCTGCTGCGCTGGTTCCACATCCTCACGCTGATTTATAGCATTGTGATCGAAATCGGTCCCTGGCCCTGCCCCTTGACCATGGCCGAGGAGCGGCTCCAGCAAGGCGCCGGAATTCAGCCCTATCATGAGCCATTCCTGGTCCATTACCTGGAGGCGCTGGTGTATCCCAATGTCTCGCAAACGGTGGTGACCTGGTGTGGTGTTGCCGTCTGCTTGATTATTCTGGGGGTTTACGCGCAGAGATTCCGGCGGAGGAGAATCGTCGGCTGGTAGTCTCGCTTGGCGTCCCTGGCCCGCTGTTCCTTCTCCCATCTGACACTGGAATCTTCCAAGGGGAGGTCTGTGCGACGGTTGAGCACTGGGTGGGGGCTTCTCCCCGAAGCTAGTAGTTCTAGTAGTACGGCCAAAAATCTTGATTTTGGGACTTGCCAGGAAAGGTCCTTTACATACATGCTTGTGGCACACAAATTGGCGAGCTGCCACGCAAGTCAGTGATGCAGCCCCAAGGGCCTGGCAGGGGGAAGTAACCTCAGGAATTCGGCAGGTCGCCACTTTCATCCCGGTGCCCTCGTCCCGGGCAACGGCGAAAAACCTGAAGCTGTGAGTGAGCCGCGATTGGCACGCTCGTGGAGCGTGCTAAGCGGTGTCTGGGTTAGCGCCATGATCAACAAACTGCCGCGTCTTCGGAAGAAAGTGTTCGACATCTCCCAGGGACCACACCTGGCAGATCAGCACCTCCTGAGGCCAGTCACTAAGCGCGAGCGAGGTGAAGGAACGCACCGGGCAGCGGAGGAGCGCTACCGGTTGCGCTTTGAGCGGAATCCTGCCGGGGTTTTCCGCAGTAGCTGTGACGGCCACATGCTGGATTGCAACGAATCCTTCGCGCGCCTCCTCGGATATGCCTCCAGGGACGAAATCCTTGCGCGCACCGTGTGGGAATTGTATCCCAGCGTTGCCGCGGCAGAGGAGTTCATCGCGCGCCTGCAGGCACACCGTTCCCTTGTTGGTTTTGAGCTGAGCCTGCGCCGAAGAAATGGCAGCCTTTTTTGGGTGCTGGCAAATGTGAGCCTGTTTGAGGGGGAGAATGGCACGCCCGAAATAATCGAAGGAGTACTCGTCGACATTACTGAGCGGAAGCAGGCGGAGCAAACCCTCCGGGACAGCGAAGAGAAATACCGCACTCTTTTCGAGGAGTCCACGGACGCGATTGCGATTACCACTCCAGGGGGAGAATTCATTCTCGTCAATCAAGCGTGGTTAGATCTCTTTGGCTACACGAGAGAGGAGATTACCGAGCTAAACATCGCAGAAACGTACGTTCAAGCCCACGACCAAACGGCGCTTCGGCAGAGGATCGAGCAACGAGGGTCAGCCAAGCATTACGAGTTGAAGCTGCGCAAGAAAGATGGAAAGCAGATGGATTGCCTGCTTGCTATGAAAGTGTGGCGGGCCAAAGACGAAAGCATTCTCGGGTACCAGAGCATCGTCCAAGACATCACGGACCGCAAGCAAACAGAAAAATCTCTGCGTGATCTTTCCGGCCGCTTGCTGTGTTTGCAGGACGAGGAGCGCCGGCGGCTGGCGCGGGAATTGCACGACGCCACGGGCCAAAGCCTGGCTGCTTTGATGATAAGCCTCACCCAGATCAAGCAGTCAGGCACAGTGCGCGACCCGCGCCTCCACAACCTCCTCTTGGAGAGCCTCGAGCTGGCCGGGCAGAGCGCTCGCGAAATCCGCACTCTTTCCTACCTGTTGCACCCGCCGCTTCTGGATGAATTGGGCCTGACCTCGGCCTTGTACTACTACGCCGAAGGTTTCGCAAAGCGAAGCGGGATTCACGTCAGTCTGGATGTGCCCGCCAAACTTGGCCGGCTGCCTCGAGAACTGGAAACAACGGTGTTTCGAATCGTACAGGAGAGCCTAACCAATATCCATCGTCACTCCCGAAGTGCAACAGCCCGGATTCGGATCGCGCGAAATGCCGCCGATCTCACGCTGGAAGTCAGTGACGAAGGAAATGGGATGTCTCCCGCTGTTTTGGAGAGATCCAATGGCGGCGGTGGTGGCCTGGGAGTGGGCATCGCGGGGATGTGTGAGCGGGCCAGACAGCTCGGAGGCCAACTGGCAATCGATGCCAGCGGCCACGGCGTTAAAGTCCGGGCCACACTGCCGCTCTCGGGAGGCCAATGATGGCCACAATTCGTCTCCTTGTAGCCGACGACCATGAGGTTATACGGCGAGGAGT
>Ga0209055_1001358_pt1 | contig 16276 bp, 14 predicted proteins | sample GraSoiAngelo_110_FD_185875 | JGI IMG/M metagenome (GOLD analysis project Ga0209055, IMG submission 185875) | Grasslands soil microbial communities from the Angelo Coastal Reserve, California, USA - 14_0903_12_30cm (SPAdes) (version 2) | ecosystem: Environmental > Terrestrial > Soil > Grasslands ... | reverse complement strand
TTCATTAAGCATCAAAGTTGGCCAGAATCAGCTATTTTTACGTTAACAGCGGCAGGGGAACCGAGCAAGAAATCCAGGGGCGTGCGTAGCCAGACGGTTAGTAAGGAGGATTACCGATAGGCTACAGAACGGTGATGCGGCGGGCGTCGCCCCCGAGGTGCTCCAGGCGCACCTGGACTTGTGGCCAGGGAGACTGCAGGGGGAAGCGCTCGGACCACTCCAGAATGGCCACGGAAGGGGTTGCGAACATATCCTCCATGCCAAGAGTCTCAAAATCGTGGAAACTTTCAATCCGGTATAAATCCGCGTGGTAGACCTTGGGGGATTTGCCATAGACGTGAACGAGTGTGAAGGTTGGGCTGGTGACGTCGTCTTCCTTGGCGGCCCCAAGCCCCGAAACGATGCCTTTGGTTAGCGTGGTCTTACCCGTCCCAAGGTCGCCGGTGAGAAGAACCAGTAGGGGAGCCTTGAGGCGCTTTGAGAATTCCGTGCCCCAATGGATCGTCTCTTCGGCAGAATGCGTGACGATTTCTTCAGGCACTCTTGCGTAACTCCTGGAGAAGTTTCAGCCGGGCTTGGGGAACAGCTACAGCTACGTCGCCTGCCAAAAGACCTGACAAGTCGATCCCTTTTGTCGCCAGTTCAGCTGCCAAACCATGCAAATAGACCCCCAGCACCAAGACTCGGAGCCAGTCTTCTGTGCCTAACTGCGCCGTGAGCGCGGCCAAAATCCCCGTCAGGACGTCACCGGAACCACCTTTAGCTAAACCGGCGTTCCCCGTGGTATTTACGAAAACCGACCCATCTGGAGCGGCCACGATGGTATGGAATCCCTTCAATACAACATGGGCATTCCAACGGCTAGCGGCCCCCAGCGCGACGTTCGGGCGATCCTCTTGCACCTTGGCGCTGGTGCTGCCGAGAAGGCGGGCCATTTCTCCCGGATGGGGCGTCAAGGCGAGAAACTTAGTCTTGCGTTCGCGCAATGACTTGTCGGGAAAGAGGAAGGCGTTCAGTCCATCGGCGTCCAGCACGACCGGTCGCTCGGTCCACTGGACCAGTTCGCGTATAAATTTTTGCGTGTCCTCGTGTACGCCAACGCCGGGGCCCACTCCCAAGACGGACTTGTCTTCGAGCATAAAGCCAAGCGCCGGAGTGTGCAGGTTCTCATACGAAATTGTTCCTACCGCCGTCTCCGCAAGAGGAAAAGTCATGTACTCGGCTTGGCTCGCCGCGATCGCGGGCAACAATTGCCGAGGACTCGCGAGAGTCACCAGACCGGCCCCCGCAAACAGGGCCGCTCGCCCAGCGAGAACAAGAGCCCCGCTCTTTCCAACCGAGCCACCGATCAACAAAACATGGCCAAAGCTTCCTTTGTGAGCATCCACCGCGCGCACCATAAGAAGGCGAGCGAATTCTTCCGGCTCCGCCCAGCGCACTTTCCCTTGCCCGGTTTGTTCTATGAGAGTGGAGGGGGACCCGATGGAGCGCACCTCCAGTGAACCAACGGCAGGTGAGTTCGCGGAAATAAGCTGCCCGACCTTGGGCGCCGTAAAGGTGACGGTCCGGTGGGCGCGGAGAATGGGGCCTTCGGCAAGGAGGCCGTCGGAAGACAGCCCCGAAGGGGTGTCCACTGCCAGGATCAGAGCCGGACGCGGCGCAGTGGCGTTGTTCGAGAAACGATTGATTTCTTCGATGCCGCGCGCGATTAGGCCAGTAGCAGGCCCACGCAGACCTGTTCCCAAAAGGGCATCCACAATTGCGTCCGCGCTGGCAACTTCCGGCCAGGCAGATTGCCAGGCCGCTTCACTTTCAATGCGCGTAATTTCATTCCCTGTTTCTCGCCAGCGTTGGAGATTCGTTTTGGCGTCACCGCGCAATTCCTCGCCAGCTCCGAATAGAAGCACACGAATCCGGGCTACCTTGCCGAGCAAGAGCCGCGCTGCCACTAAGCCGTCGCCGCCATTGTTTCCTTTGCCACAGAGCACGGCAACGCGCTGCGGCAATCGCGGAGAGAACTCGCGAAGAACGGCGTCGGCGACATGTTTTCCTGCGTTTTCCATCAACTGCAGGCTGGGGATGCCGTAGCGCTCGGTGGTGAGTCGATCGACTTCGCGCATCTCGGCAGCAGTGAGAGCTTTCATGGGAGGCTCACGGCAAAATCAAAGCATCCAGCCGCCGCTGACATTGACGACCTGTCCGGTAACGTATTCGGCTTCCTCGGACGCGAAAAAAGCCACCGTGCCGGCAACATCTTCAACGGTCGGCGGGCGGCCGATGGGAAACCGTGCGTCGCGAATCTTGCGAGCTTCTTCCAGCGTCAGCTCGTTTTCATCAATGCTGGAAGGGTTCACGACGTTCACGGTGATGCCGTTCTTGGCTTCCTCGAGCGCCAACGAGCGTGACAAAGCTACGACAGCAGCTTTGGCCGCAGCATAAGCCGAGATTTTTGCCTGGCCGAACGCGCGCTCCGCGCCGACGGCCCCCATATTAATAATACGGCCCCAGCGCGCCCTGCGCATGTGCGGCAACGCGGCCCGGCACATGTATAAAACGGTGAGCAGATTCGACGTGAATATGCTTTGCCAGTCCTGAAGCGATGATTCCGCCAGCGTGCCCCAGCGAAAATCTCCAACGTTGTTGACAATGACATCCAGACGCCCGAAACGATCGGCCACCGTCTTGATCAACTGGTCGCAGCGCCCCGCGTCGGTGATGTCTGTCTCCACCGCGACGCAATCGACGCCATTGGCCTGCAACTGCCGCAACGTCTGCTGCGCCGCTACTTTGTTGGAGCGATAGGCGATCGCCATGCGCGCGCCATCCTGCGCCAGCCGAAGAGCAAGACCGCGGCCGATTCCTCTGCTCCCACCTGTCACCAGCGCCACACGATTACGAAGCGACATTTATCTCCCCGGCAAAATCTCTTGGAAGGATTTTCAGTATAGCCCAGCCGACGCAGAGGTACTACCGAAGCCGGGCGACAATGACCGTCATATCGTCGGCCTGTTCAGGAGTCCCGGCCCACTCTTCGGCCGCCGCCATGAGCGACTCCGCGACCATGAGCGGCGCGGCACCCTGCAGGCGCTCCGCGGCTTCCTGCAAACGGCGAATTCCAAATTCTTCCCCGTAGACGTTTTCCGGCTCAATCAGGCCGTCACTATATCCGATGAGGAGCGCGTCGGGGCCAACTGTCAGCGCCCCTTCCTCATAAACGTAGTCTTCCATCACGCCCAGCACCATCCCACCTTTGTCCAATAGCTCCGAACCGTCTTTGCAAATTAGAAATGCCGGCAGGTGTCCGGCGTTTGTATAGCGCAGCGTTCGCGTCGCGCTGTCGTAAGTTGCAATGAAAAATGTCGCGAACCGGTCGTCGCCAGTATTGCGCACGAGATGCTTGTTTAGCCTGGACACCAGCTCGGACATGCTCAGGCGTTCGCTGCCTTCCGTAAGCATCTGGCTGCGCAGCGCCGCTTGCAGACTGGCCATCAGCAGTGCCGCCGAAATTCCCTTCCCCGAGATATCCGCGATGGCAATGGCGATGTGCGTCGGGCTGAGCTGAATAAAGTCGTAGTAGTCGCCGCTGACGGACCGCGCGGCCTTGCAGATTGCTTCGATCTCCACTCCTGGCACGGACGGCAACGTGCTTGGAAAAAGCTGGTTTTGCACTTCCCGCGCGATGGAAATCTCATTCTCCAGCCGCTGCCGCTTATTTTCTACCTCCACGAGCTCGCTGATGGAAGCGGTCATAGTGTTGAATGACTCGGCCAGCTCCGCTAGTTGGTCTTGTTGCTTCATCGATATCCGGTGAGAAAAGTCTCCCGCCTTCACAAACTGTGTAGCCTGATAGAGGTCTGCAACGGCATTGGTGATCCGGCGGGTCAGCACAATGCCTGGAATCAGCGCCACCATTCCGATGAGAACAAAAAGAGCGAACAGCCCAATCGCCATCCGCCGGTAAGTATCGCGCAGCTCGCCAAACGACGTGAACATTCGCGCGTTTAACTGAGAGGGACGCGCATTGAATACCGCCAGGACAGGCCGAAGCGGTTCTACAATGCCGTCCTGCCCCACATATATCGAGTCCAGCCGCGACACGACTTCTACCGGCACATCAATCCAAATCATAGCGGGCTGCAGCGTCCGATTTTTCGCCACGATGCGGTCAGCCGTAATGTATTGACCATTTGCTGTGGGATAAATAATTCCCTCGCGCGCTCCGGGCACATATTTCTCCGTCAAGCTAAGTTGGATCGCGCCGAGATCCGGCGCAATTCCACTGAGGAAGTCCGCCGTGACCGGCACGCGCAAGGTCACCAGCCGCACGCGCCCTCGCTCCGGCATCGCCCGTATGCTCATTAACGAAAGCTGTTCGCCTTCCTGCACGATACCCGCAAAGGACATCGCCCCCGGCCCGGCCACCTTCCCCAGCAAGCTTGCGTCATCGGAGAACGCGATGCCCAGTCCCGGAAGCTCGCGGTCGTGCACGGAGTGAGACTGCGCCGCCAGTACGCGCTCGGACTCCTCCTCGCTTATGCCCTTTGGCAGGGTCGCGTGCGCGGCGGCGATGTGCTCCGAAATATCTGCGATCATGGCGATACGTTGCTGCAGGTCTTCGTGCAACAGGTAGGCGCCCAGCTGAGAATATAGAATGCGCCCCGCAAGAACTGCCAACGTCACTATCGACAAAATTGGAACGACCGCAATAAACAGGTAGGCAACGATCAGCCGGTTGCGGAGGCTCCACAGCAGCCGGTCTCTCCACCACGCGAATAGCCGGAACAGAAGATAGACTCCCGCAAGAACCGCCAGGTATTTTAAGAAACTGAAGACACTGCCTTGCAAGCCAAAGAGGGCGGCCAACAACCCTCCGGCTGCCACTGCAGTGGAAACCAGATCGGGCCACGTAAGGTGGTTCCAGACTTCTTTTAGGCTGGCGCGGAGGGATTTCATCGTGCCGTCATCGGAATGAATACTTTACCTGAATCGCCGTAGCGAATGCAGAACAAGCGTTTGACTGTCGGAAGAAGGGCCGGGCGCGACTTCAAACCGGCCCTGCTGAGGGTTGTCTTATTATTGTTGCGCGTTGCTGACGCGGCTGTGATAGCGGCTGTAAGTGAAATAAATCACCAAACCGATGATCAGCCAGCCAATCAGGCGTGCCCAATTCACCCAGCCGAGCTTGTACATCATGTAGCCATTGAAAAGGATTCCCAGGATCGGCACGACCGGCACCCACGGAGTGCGGAACGGCCGCGGCTGCTCTGGGTTTGTGTTTCGCAAAATCATGACCGCGATGCAAACCATGATGAAAGCCAACAGCGTGCCAATATTCACCATCTTTCCGATGTCATCAATGGGCGTTACACTCCCCACGATGGCAGCGAGCAAACCCACGAGAACTGTGTTCTTGTACGGCGTGCGGTATTTGGGGTGCACCGCCGCGAAGAAGCCTTTCGGCAGCAAACCGTCATTGGCCATGGAGTAGAGCACGCGCGTTTGGCCAAGCAACATGACCAGCATCACGCTCGTCAAGCCGGCAAGAGCGCCCAATGTGATGATGTGGGATGCCAGCGTCAGTCCGCGGTCAAGAAATGCTTCGGCAATGGGGGCTTCGATGTTGACGTCTTGCCAGCGAACCATCCCGGTCAGCACGCCGGCCACGAGAATATAAAGAATCGTGCAAATAACCAGCGATGCCAGGATGCCAATGGGAAGATCACGCTGCGGTTTCTTGCATTCCTGGGCCGTCGTGGAGACAGCGTCGAAACCGATGTACGCGAAAAAGATGTAAGCCGCGCCCGCCCCAACTCCCGAGAAGCCCATCGGGGCAAACGTGGACCAGTCATGGCCCCAGTTCGAGAAGTTGACGTAATGGAAGCCCAGGCCGATGACGAAGAGAACCACGGCCACTTTGATCGTCACGATCGCCGCATTAAACCTGGCACTCTCCTTAATGCCGATGACTAGAATCGCCGTGATCACCAGCGCGATCACGAAGGCGGGAAGATTGAAGCCGATTTCCGATCCGAATAAGGTCGGAGCATCAAGGAGCGCATGCGCTTTCTGAACCAATTCCGGCGACTGTAATTTGATGATGGCATCCACTTTGTCAAGGAAGGCCTGAGTACCGGGCTGCAATCCCCTATCGGAAGCCAGCGCCATCTGGCGTGCAACCATCTTGGTAGCGGTGCTCAATCCTGTCCAGTGGTCGTAGGCCAGCCACAAAGGCATCTTGATCTTGAAAATATTGAGCAACTCGATGAAGTGGTTGGACCAGCCGGACGAAACCGTGCTCGCACCCATGGCATATTCCAGCGTGAGGTCCCAGCCGATGATCCAGGCGAACAGCTCACCCAGCGTGGCATAGGCATAGGTGTAAGCGCTGCCCGCCAGCGGAATCATCGCGGCAAATTCCGCGTAGCAAAGCCCCGCAAAAGCGCACCCCAGCCCCGATAGCACGAAAGAAAGCATCAGGCCAGGTCCAGCGTAGTGCGCACCCAGGCCGGAGAGCACGAAGATGCCCGCACCAATGATCGCGCCTACGCCCAGCGCCGTCAGCTGGAAGGGGCCGAGCGTGCGCTTCAGGCTGTGCCCGCCTTCCTCTTGCGCTTCCGCGAGCAGCATGCTCATCGGTTTTCTTGCGAACAAGGGGTTGCCCATGCAACTCCTCCTTTGGGGGACGGCCCCGCTTCCTGCTGACGCTACCAATTTGGCCTCAGGCATTGTAGGGGCGCACCATGCCGCGCCCCTACAAAAAAATTCGATTATTGCGCTGGTCCAGCCTCAACGCGCCTCTGCGACCACCACGACCACAGTAGATAGACGGGAACCCCAATCAACACGATCTCCAGACCCTTTCCCGCCGTTTGTGTTTGGTAGAGCAAGAGCACAAACATAATTGTGACCGCGGCAAAAACATACAGTGCGGGAACAATCGGATAGCCGAACGCCCGATACGGCCGCTCCGCATCCGGCCGCTTTGCGCGCAGCACAAAAATCCCGATGATCGTTAGCACGTAAAAGAGCAGCGCGGCAAAAACAACGTAATTGAGCAGGTCGCTGTAAAGATTACCGTACGTGACCGCGCCGGCGTCCACGCGCCGCGTTCTAAGCAGTATCAGGATGGCGATCCATATTCCCTGATATACCAGCGCCGTGCCGGGAACACCCTTCTTGTTCAAGGTGCCAGTGGATTTGAAAAAGAGGCCATCCTTTGCCATGGCATACGTGACGCGCGCGCCGGCCAGGATCAATCCATTGTTGCAGCCAAACGTGGAAATGATGATCGCCCCGGCCATCAGCATCGCACCGGTCGGCCCGAAGATCGCGTTCAACGCCGCGCTGGCCACGCGATCATCAGGAGCGGTTTGAATCTGCACCAGCGGCAGCGTGCAGAGATAAGCCAAATTCGCAAGGCAATACAGCGTGATCACGATAATCGTGCCGAAGGCCATCGAGAGAGCCACGTCGCGCTTCGGGTTTTTCACTTCCGCGGCCGTAAACCCGATGTTGTTCCAGGCGTCCGCGGAAAACAGCGAGCCGACTTGCGCTACTCCGTACGCCACAAACAGCCCAAAGGCACCGCTGGCCGCGGTAACGGTCGGCCCAAGGTTCTTCAGGAAATTGGCGCCTGGCTCGATGGGCTGCGCATTTCGAATCATCCAGAAGTGGCTGAAATTCTCGGTAATCGCCCCGGCATTCCTCCCCACAAAAATGCCCAGGAAAATCAATCCCACGAGTGAAAGTGTTTTTGCGCTTGTGAAGACGTTTTGGATCAGCTTCCCAAGCCGCACGCCCAGCGTATTGATGAACGTCAGGAACACGATCATCAGCACGCCTACCAACTGTTGAACCGAAAGGCTGATGGCGTATTTCGAACCGAGGGCAATGGGATGAATAATCCACGCATTCGGCGATATCGCCGGCCACAGAATGCCCAAATAGCGGGCAAATCCAACAGCCACAGCCGCGATGGTTCCTGTCTGGATCACCAGGAAAAGCGTCCAACCGTAAAGAAATCCCCACAGCGGAGAGTAGGCCTCACGCAAATAAACGTACTGACCACCGGCGTGCGGGAACAGCGCTGCCAGTTCACCATAAGAAAGCGCGGCGGAAATCGTCAGCAGTCCCGTGAGAATCCAGGTGAGCAGCAGTCCGCCTGCGGAGCCCGTTTGCCGCGATATATCCGCGGCGACAATGAAAATGCCCGATCCAATCATCGAGCCCACGACGATCATCGTGCCGTCGAACAACCCGATCGCGCGCACAAAGCCAGGCTCCGATTTTGTCCTGGTGTCCGCGAGAGGATGTGTTGTGTCAGCCATTCGCCGAATGCCTTAGCCTGACGCCGCGTGGTTACCGGCTCCTAGCAGGTCGATGTATTGCCTTGCGCGCATCGCAGGCTCCGGAGCCTCAAGGATGTCACTTATGACCGCCACGCAATCGGCCCCTGCCTCGATTATCTCCGGCGCGCGCTGCAATGTGAGGCCGCCAATTGCCACGATTGGTTTATCAGTTAGCAGCCTGACCTTTCGAATGAATTCCGTGCCAACAACAGGGTCGGGGTTTGACTTTGTCCCCGTGGCAAAGATGGGGCCCACAGCGATGTAATCCGCGGAAGATGCGGCGGCGTGCTGGAACTGTTCGAGATTGTGCGTGGACACTCCGACAAGTTTCTCCAGCCCAACTACGCGCCGCGCTTCCTCCACGCCTAAATCATCCTGACCGACATGAACGCCGTCTGCTCCCGCAAGGGCCGCGACATCAGGGCGGTCATTCACCACAAACCGAGCTCCCTGCGATGAAAGCAGCGAAACCAGTTTTCTTGAGGATTCGAAAAGTTCGCGCGCGGACGCCCCCTTATTCCGGTACTGGAACAACCGGACACCGGCGGCAACAAGCTCTTGAGCGCGCCCTGTTTCCGGAGCGGTAAGCAATGCTGCGTCTAATATCACATACAGCCGCGGTAGAACAAGGCGCTTCAACGTTTATTTTCCGTTCGTTCCCAGCAATCTTTCGATGAAGTGGGTGTCAAACTTCCCCGCAGCAAAATCCGGATCCGCCAGAATCCGGCGGTGCAGCGGAATCGACGTCTTGATGCCTTCGATGACGAACATCTCAAGCGCCCGCTTCATGCGCCCGATGGCCTCCGTCCGGTCGCGCCCCTTGACGATGAGCTTTGCAATCATCGAATCGTAGTAAGGAGGAATGACCGCGTCGGCATAAGCGGCGGAATCCACTCGCACGCCTGTGCCTCCCGGCGCCTGAAACGTCGTAATGCGCCCCGCGGACGGCACGAAGGTCACCGGATCTTCCGCGTTGATCCGGCACTCGATCGCGTGGCCGGAGGGCATAATCGCTCCGGTCGCATCTTCCATCTTTTCGCCGGAAGCGATGCGAATCTGGGCTTTGATTAAATCAACGCCGGTTACGAGTTCGGTCACGGGATGCTCGACTTGAATGCGCGTATTCATCTCGATGAAGTACAACGCGCCGTCCTGGTCCATCAGGAACTCGACAGTCCCGGCGTTGGTGTAACCGATTTGTTCCAGCGCCTTCACCACCTTGGCGCCAAGCTCCTTCCGCTGCTTGGGCTCCATGACCGGCGAAGGCGATTCCTCCACTAGTTTCTGGTGCCGTCGCTGGATGCTGCATTCGCGCTCACCCAGATGCACCACTTTCCCGTGCTGGTCGCCCAGCACCTGAAACTCGATGTGACGGGGGTGTTCGAGAAATTTCTCCGCGTAAACGTCCGGCGTACCAAAGGCTTGCTGCGCCTCGCTGCGCGCCGTCTGGTAAGCGGAGAGAAGCTCATCCTGTTTGCGTACCACGCGCATGCCGCGTCCGCCTCCACCTGCGGAGGCCTTGAGAATCAGCGGATAGCCGATGCGCGCCGCTTCTTTCGCGAGCTGCTCTTCCCCGTCGACAACGCCCTCGCTTCCCGGAATGGTTGGCAGGCCGGCGGTCTTCACTTCCCGCCGCGCGCGGTCTTTTTCACCCATCATTTCGATGATTTCCGGACGCGGTCCGATGAATGTAATCTCCGACGCTTCACAGACCTTGGCAAAATTGGCGTTTTCCGAGAGGAATCCATAGCCCGGGTGAATGGCATCCACATTTGTGATTTCCGCTGCGCTGATCACCTGGGGAATGTTCAAGTAGCTTTCGCTGCTTCGCGCCGGCCCGATGCAAACCGCTTCATCCGCAAAGCGAACATGGAGCGAGTTACGGTCCGCTTCGGAATAGACCGCAACAGTAGATATCCCCAATTCTTTGCAGGCACAGATGACCCGCAGGGCGATTTCCCCGCGGTTGGCAACTAGGATTTTCTGGAACATGGTCTGGCGCGCTGGCTACTTTTTCCGGCTCGGACGAATGCCAAAGAGAGGCTGCCCATATTCAACCGGCTGTCCGTTTTCCACGAAGATGCGCATAATTTCGCCGGAGACATCGGATTCGATCTCGTTCATTAGCTTCATCGCTTCCACAATGCACAGCACCTTCCCCGCCTCCACGTACGTGCCTACTTTTACAAAAGCCTCCGTTCCGGGGCTGGGAGACTCGTAGTACGTCCCGACGATAGGGGATTTGACCAGGTGCAGCTCTTCCGAGGAACGCGCCTCGGCAGCGGAAGCCACAGCCCCTTCGGGCAACACTTGCGAGGCTTCCAACGACCCGGGAACGATAATCTCAGGTGCGGCTACGGCCCGGACAGGCGCAACCGGGAGCCCGGCCGAAGGCTTACGCAGCCTTATGCTTAGGTCACCCCTGCTATATTCGAATTCCTCGAGATTGTGCTCCGTCATGAACTGAAAGAGCTGTTCGATCTGCTGGATTTCAGGATTGCCAAACGACGGGCTGGACTTGCTCGGCTTTTTGCGTTTCATGCCTTTTTTTTAGATCTCAATGAGATCCCGCGGTGCGCGGGTCAGCACTTCGGTACGGCCGGCATGGATGGCTACATCATCCTCAATGCGTATCCCTCCGATGCCTGCCGAATACACGCCGGGTTCAATGGTGATGATGTTTCCCGGCTCCAGGCGCTTCTTCTGCCCTCGCGCCACCCTGGGATCTTCATGCACTTCCAGTCCAAGTCCGTGGCCCGTGCTGTGAACAAAAAGATGGTCCAGGTGATAGCCGGCCAGGACTTGCCTTGCCGCCGCATCAACGTCCCCGCACGCCGCGCCGTTCTTTGCCGCTGCGATTGCTGCCGTCTGGGCCTCCAAAACCGCCTGATACCTCAACCGGATGCGTTTTGGGGCCCGCCCCAGGTACACTGTGCGGGTTATATCGCTGCAATAGTGGCCGAGTATAGCACCCAGGTCGAGCACGACCAACTCATTTTTCCCCAGTCGCTTGGCCGTGGGACGCGCATGTGGCAACGCGGCTCGTTCTCCGAACGCGACAATTGTTTCAAACGCCGGTCCCGACGCTCCTCTCTTTCTCATCTGGTATTCGATCTCGGCTCCCACTTCAAACTCTCGTATCCCGGGTTTTAGCAGGCCGATCGCGGATTGAATCACTTCACTGGCTAGGATGGCCGCCCGTCGCATTTGCGCCAGTTCTGCTGGGTCTTTGCGCATGCGTAGGCCCTCCACTTTGCCTGGAGTTGCGATCCATCGCACCCGCGCACCCGCCACCTTGCGAAGAATCCGAAATTGCCCGACAGTTACCTGAGTGGGATCGAACCCTACTCGGCGGAATCGGGAATCCCTTAAGAGCTCGCCGGTGGATTCAAACAAAGAATGTTTCTGCTGGAAGATCTGGACTCCAGACGTTTCTCTCCGGCCCTGTACCATGAATCTTCCGTCTGTGATGAGGTTAGTGCCCTTCCGCGACACAATGAGAGCACCGGACTCCCCCGCGAACCCTGTCAGGTAATACCAGTTGGCCGGGCCGGTTATCAGCAGGGCGTCGATTCTCGCATCAGAAAAACTTAATGTGAGGTTGTGGCGTCTCCGATGCAAAATTGTTCTCACAAATAAAACGAGGAAACCTCAGTTTCCTCGTTTCGATCCTCATTTGAAAGAACTGTCCCCTGGTCACCCGGGAATGATTCGTGGTGTTAGGAAGAACAGCAGTTCCTGGGATGATGTCGAGACATTGGTACGCTTGAAGAGGTGTCCGATCAGCGGCAGGCTCCCAACGACCGGAACCTGCGAGATGTCCGTGCGTTGCGTGGACACGATGATCCCGCCAATCACAACCGTTCCGCCGTCCGCCACCGTCACCTTGGTTTCCGCGGCTTGGGTATCTAACGCCGGAACTCCCTGAACTCGTGGAATACCGGTGTCAATCTGCGTGTTCTCGACCACTACATCCATGAACACTGTACCTTCGGCTGTGATCTGTGGGGTGACTTCCAGTTTCAGCACCGCGTCTATGAACTGGACAGAGATCGTATTATTGATTGTGGTTTGAATGGGAATCTTGGTTCCCTGCTTGACGGTGGCCCTCTCGTTGTTCTGCGTAATGACCTTCGGCTTCGACAGCAGCTTGCCGACTCCCTTGGCTTCTGCTGCGCTAATCATGAAATCTATGGCGATGTTGGGCGACGTAAAAAGGTAGCTTAAGCCGCTGGTGGGAGTGGCCGCAGCGAGGTTCGTTACCAAGGGCATTTGTACGTTCGCCGCTGTGGACGAGGTACCAGTTGGCACCGGTGGTGCGCCGAAAGTGAGTGCTGGCGAAGTGGACACACCAGGGATTATCGAACGGAAGATCGGGCTGGCGCCCAGGGCCGAATTGCCGCCAATTACATTGTTACCGCCGGAGGTCGCAAACGCCAGCTGCGTGCCGATATCCCGCGCGAAGGAACGCGACGCCGAAACCACGCGCGCTTCAATTTCCACCTGCTGCGACTTGCGGTCCAGATTGCGGATCAGATTATCAATCGTTGGAATGACCGACGGAATATCGCGAATGATCAGCTGGTTCGAACGGTCATCGAATAAGATATCGCCGCGCGAACTGAGGAACTTCTTTAGCGTCGGCGCCAACGTCGCCGCTTTGGCATAGCTTAGTACACGCGGCACGGTCACCGGAGTGACTGCTTCGGCTTGTGCCTTCTCCAAATCCCGCTGTGTTTCGGCTTCCGTCTTGAGAGTCGAGCGCATCGCGATGCGTAGCACGTTGCCGTTCAATTGCTTGTCGAGGCTGTTATTCTGCAGCACGATGTCCAGCGCCTGATCCCACGGCACTTCATCCAGGACGATCGTGAGGCTTCCTTTGACCGCCGGATCCAAGACCACGTTCAGTCCGCTGATTTCGTGAATCAGCCGGAAGAAGTCCTTCAGGTCCACGTCCTTCAGGTTCACCGAAATCGGTTCACCGGTGTACTTGCCGGCTGGAGTCGCTGTCACCGCCGGGGCCTGCGCCTGCGAGGAAGCCGCCATTGCGGTGGCCGCTGTGTTTGCCTGCTGTACCGCTTGCTGGGCCGCTTGTTGCGTCGTGGAATCCGGACGGACAGGCTCCTTCTTTTCATTGAACGATGCCAGAGTGACTGAGGGCTGGGTCAGTTCGCCTGGCAAAGCGAAGCGAGGAGCAGGAATCTTCGAATCCTTAGAGGAGCGCCCCGCCACCATGCGGGGTGGCGCTGTACGGTAATCGAATTCCTGCGGTGGCTTTTCATTTTGCTCGGACGTCAAAGTCGCGCCGCTTGACGCCTGTTCTACAGGCGTCGTTGACGGGTTTTCAAAATAGATGACTACAGCATCGCCGTCGCGGGCAACCCGGTACGGCGTCACTGTCGTAAGATCCACCACTACTCGCGCGACGTCCGGCCGGTATTGTCCGATGCGCACTCCGCGCACAGGAGCCGAAATCCCCGGGATGACCGTCTTCTGCACGGCTAGCCGGGCTCCCGCAAAATCCAGCACTAGGCGCTCCGGGTTCTGCATGCGGCCGGCATGAACGTCAAGACGTCCCTCGCCTTCCACCCGCACAGCCGACCGTTCCGACGCTTGGGTTATGGCAACGCTGGAGATGACAGCGCCGGCCGCCGTCGCACCAGCGGGCGTCTGCGCAAACGCCGGGCTGGTCGCCAGCGCAACACTGGCAAGGATTAGGTAGCCATGCCGAAGGGCCGGCCAATTCGTCTTCATTGCAGTTCTCCTGGACTGGAGTAAATTCGTTTGTTCACTTGACGTTCGACGGGCTTTCCAAAGGCGTCCTTTCCTTCTTCATGGAAGGAAACGCTATCCATCGAAATTTTTTCCACGCTCCCGTCATATAGACGGTCGCCCTCGCGCAGGAAATATGTGCGCGATTGCGGATTTGAAACCACAGCGATCATCCCATTCGGGGAACGCACGATTCCGTCAAGTCGCAGCGTGCTGACCTGCAAACCCAGCTTGCCCGGCGGCAGATTCGGCGTCCCTCCCTTGTTCTGCCTGCCGACTAAAGATTCGAAAGGATCCCGCCGAGCCTGTTTGATCTCACTCTCAGCAGCCGCCGGTGCGGAACCCGGAGTCGAGTCCTTCTCAACCACCCGGCGCGCTGGTTTTGCAGCTTTGGCCTTGCTACCTGCCTTAGTGGCTGGCTTCGCTCCGCTCTTGGCAGCAGCAGTGCCGGCTGGCTTCGTCCCGTGCGCTGCCGGCTTGGTAGCTGGCGTCGCTGGCTTGTTCTGCTCTGGTGCCGCGGGCTTGGCCGCTTGTGGTGTGGGCTTGGTCGCAGTCGTCGCTGCAGGCTTGCCCGTTTGCTGCGCGGGCTTGCCGGCATCCTGCTGTGCGGACTTCGCACTGCTGGAAGTGGACGGCTTCGCCTGCGCCCGCAATCCGGGCGCCCCTGTCGCAACCAAAATCCCTAGTCCGAGAGTCATCGCTGAACGCATAGTTCGCTCATTCCCGCTCAGGGTTTCCCAGCCGCACCGGCTGCAGGCTTGGCCCCGGCTGACGGAGCCACACCCGCATCGGCGGGCTTGGTAAAGAATGTTGTTGCCGTGAAAATTCCAGAAACCGTCGTTCCAGGACGCGTCGGGTACTTCCCGCCTTTCGCCTTATCCGGATCGTCAAACGTTAGGTCGCCCACATTGATGATCCGAGACAAACGGCCCAACCGCCCAAAGAAGTCCAGGATATTGAAGTACGGGCCGTCGGCCTGCACTTCAAAAGGCATCTCGTAGTGGTACTCCTTCGGAACAACAGCCTGCGCTGTCAGGCGCCGGATCTGCACGTTCGACGCGCTCGCCGCCCCTTGCAACAGCCGGATAAACTCGTCGGTCTCTTTTTCTTCGGGCACGATGGTTTTCAGCGTGTCCAATTGCTTCGAAAGCGCATCCATCTGCTGTTTCAACTCTCCGTAGCGCTGCTTGTAAACCTGCAGCTGGGTCACTTCCTGGTTGAGCTTGGTGCGTTGCTGAACAGCTTGATCGACCTCGTCACGCTCGCGCGCAATCGGCGACCCCGGCACGTAAACACCCACCAGAACCAGCACAACGGCAACTGCCGCGGCCACAAGGGCCTGCATGATCACGGACATGTCTCGAAACGGATTGGCCATGGCGCCCCCCTACCCTTTCTTCGCCGGCGCCTTCGCAGCTGTGGTAGGAGCCGGCGTATTGGCCGGCCGCGCCTGCACTGCGGGGGGCGGAGTGATTTCAGCTGAAATCTGGAACACGAAGGTCTGCAAGGCTGAGTTTTTCTCGTCCTGCTTTGTTTCCTTGATTTCAACTTTCTGGAAATAACCGGAGCGCTTCAGCGCCGTGATAAAGTTCGCGACTGCGTTCACCGACGCCGACGAGCCTTCCATCGAAAGCACGCTTCCCTTGCGCACCATCTCGGTAAGCCACAGATTCTCCGTCCGCGACACCGTGTTGGCCACCATATCCAGCAGTTCTTGCCCTCCGGTGCGGTCACGTTGCAACTGCTCGATCGTCGACACGCGCTGCTGCAGGACTGCCTTTTGTTTTTCGAACGCTTCCACTTGCAGCTTGGTCTGCTCGAGGTCGGTCTTCTGCGCCGTCAGCCTCTTGATTTCTGCATTTTCCTTATTCAGCTGGTTCTGCCACGTGTAATAGAAAAACCCCAAAACCAGAACGCCAAGGATTACTCCCGCGCCTATAAACAGCGTCGGAAGCGCCCCGCCCCCGCCAGTGTCTATCGTCGAAGCGCGCCGTGAGGCCTTCGGCCTAATTTGTCCAAGAAGGTTTATGCGGATCATGGCTAGTCGAAGCTCCTCAGCGCCAGACCTAAGGCAATGGCCAGCCGCGGCGCCATTTCGCGAATCTGGTCATCACTGTGCTTGCCGGGATCAATCATCACTTTGCGAAATGGATTCA
>Ga0209055_1001354_pt1 | contig 16294 bp, 14 predicted proteins | sample GraSoiAngelo_110_FD_185875 | JGI IMG/M metagenome (GOLD analysis project Ga0209055, IMG submission 185875) | Grasslands soil microbial communities from the Angelo Coastal Reserve, California, USA - 14_0903_12_30cm (SPAdes) (version 2) | ecosystem: Environmental > Terrestrial > Soil > Grasslands ... | reverse complement strand
ACGGTCCGCGTTTCCTCCACTCGACGGGGCAACTGCATAAGGGCGGGCCGAACACGGGGGTTTTCCTCCAGATCACGTCCGACGATGCGGAGGACCTGCCGATCCCCGGCGAGCCCTACACGTTCGGCGTGCTCAAGGCGGCGCAGGCGCTCGGCGACTTCCTCAGCCTGAGCAAGCGCAACCGCCGCGCGATCCGCGTCCACCTCGGAAAGGACGTGACGGCCGGGCTCCGCAGGCTAGAGTTGGCAGTCGAGGCGGCGCTCCCCTGAATCCCTCTCCCCTTGAGGGAGAGGGTAGGGTGAGGGGTGTGAATTAGGGGACAGGCTGGTTTTCTTCTTAGAAAAGCTGCCTGTCCCCTTAGTCGCGCTGAGAAAAGTAGCCTGTCCCCTTAGTCTCGCCAGAGGGCGAGGCCGCCGCGGAGACCGGCGGCGTTGGAGACGATCTTGACGTTCTCCGGCAGTTTCACGGTAATGCGCGCGGCGTTGCCCCCGCCGATGTAGAGGCGATCGTAATTGAACACGAGATCCATGGTCTGGATCGCTCGCACCAGACGCTTGTTCCATTTTTTCTTCCCGGCTTTTTTGAGTGCGGCATCGCCCAGGAGGTCTTCGTAGGTTTTGCCCTTTTGAAGCGGATGGTGGCCGATCTCCAGGTTCGGGACTAACTTCCCATCCACGAACAATCCGGAGCCGAACCCCGTCCCCAGCGTGATGACGAGTTCGACCCCTTCGCCAGAGATCACACCGTAGCCCTGCACATCGGCGTCATTGGCGACGCGCACGGGCGAGCCGAGCTTTTTCGTCAGCACGTCTGCCAGGTGGTAGCCACCCCATCTACCGTCGAGGTTCGGGGCAGTCACGGTGACGCCGCAGCGCACCACGCCGGGAAAGCCGACTGAAACGCGATCGAATTCGCCCTGCTGTTTCGCCGACTCGACGATGGTCTTGATCACGGTCGCCGGTGTGGCTGGCCTGGGGGTCTTCACCCGGCTCCGTTGCGTGAGGGGCTTGCCGGTTTCGCTCAGTATCACGGCCTTGATTCCCGTTCCGCCGACGTCTATTGCCAGGGATCGTAACGCATGGGGCATCGGTTCTGCCAACTCCTGAGCCGCGAGCTCCATCAGAGCGTTCTCCAAGCCCGCCCGTCGCTTTCAATGAGCCGGTTGGCTTCGACCGGCCCCCAGCTTCCTACCGGATACTCCGGCAGCCATTTGGTCCCGAAGGTGTCCCAGCCTTCGAGGATGCCCGTGATCCAGGCCCAGGACGCTTCCACCGCGTCGCGCCGCATAAACAGCGACGCGTCCCCGGCCATCACGTCCAGGAGCAGCCGCTCATAGGCTTCCGGTGATGGGACGGCGAAGGCCTCTCCATACAGGAAATGCAGTTCGACGGGATTGGTCTTGGCTTTCGTGCCGGGGACTTTGCAAATGATGCGCAGCGTGAGCCCCTCCTCGGGCTGAATTTTCATGACCAGAATATTCGGATCGAGCGGGGCTTCCGGGTTCGCGTTGAACAGGATCTGGGGAATCGGCTTGAAGAAGACCGCGATCTCGCTGGCCCGCTTGGCCAGTCCCTTGCCGGTTCTGAGGTACCACGGCACGCCGGACCACCGCCAGTTCTCGACGAATAGCTTGATCGCTACGTAAGTCTCGATCGTTGAGTCGGGCTTGACGCCGGGCTCTCGGCGATAGCCGGGTACATCCGCGCCTTTCACCTTACCGGGTCCGTATTGCGCCCGCACGGTGTATTTCTCGACGTCCTTACCTGTGATCAGCCGCAGACACCGTAGGACTTCCATGCGGGCATTGCGGACGACATCCGCATCGAGCGAGTGCGGAGGCTCCATGGCGACCAGGCACAGGAGCTGGAGGATGTGGTTCTGCACCATGTCCCGCAAGGCCCCGGCCTCTTCATAATAGGTCGCCCTGGTTCCCACGCCTTCCGCCTCGGCGACCGTGATCTGCACGTGATCGATGAACTTGTAGTTCCAGATCGGTTCGAAGATGCTGTTGGCGAAGCGCAGGACTAATAGATTTTGTACGGTCTCTTTGCCGAGGTAATGGTCGATGCGGAAGATCTGGGATTCATCGAAGACCCGCGATACGGCCTCGTTGATCTTTCTGGCAGAATCCAGGTCGCGTCCGATCGGCTTCTCCACGATGACCCGTGAGAAAGGTCCCTCGCTGCTCGGTGGTTGCACCAAACCGGCGCTGCGCAGTCCCTCCACCGCGTCGGCGATCGAGGTGGGCGGGATGGCAAGGTAGAAAATCCGGTTGCCCGGAAGCTTCAGATCGGTCTCGATCTGCTCCAAGCGTTGGCGGAGGGCCTTGTAGGCTTTGGGATCCTGGAGCGAACCGGCGACGAAGAACAGCCGCCGCTCGAAATCCGGCCAGACCTTTTCGCTGATCTTCTGTCGGGAATATTTGACGATCGCCTCGCGGGCCGTCTGCCGGAAGTCGGCGTCGCTGAGTGGTGTGCGTCCGTTGCCCAGGATCGCGTAGTTAGGCGGCAGGATGCCGTCCAACAATAGGTTATAGACTGCCGGGATCAGCTTGCGCCTCGCGAGATCTCCGGAACCGCCGAAGATGACCAGCGTGCAGGGCTGTGGGACGAGCGGATGGGTCGGTTCTGACATGGCGATGGCCTTTCCCTTGAAACTAGGTACCCTTTTTCACGGCATGGCCGCCGAAGGCGTTGCGCATGGCGGCCAGCATCTTCTCGGCGAATGACTCTTCCTGCCGTGACCGGAACCGGGTGAAGAGAGCGGCCGTCAGCGTGGGCAGCGGCACGGCCTTGTCGATCGCCTCGAGGACCGTCCATCGGCCCTCGCCCGAGTCCTGAACATAGCCCTTCAGGCCTTCCAGCTTCGGATTCTCCTTCAGGAACCCCGCGGTCAACTCCAGCAGCCAGGAGCGTACCACGCTCCCGTGCATCCAGAGATCGGCGATCCTGGCAAGGTCCAGATGGTACTCGCTCTTGGACATCAGCTCGAAGCCCTCGGCATAGCCTTGCATCATGCTGTACTCGATGCCGTTGTGGACCATCTTAACGTAATGGCCCGCGCCGTTGCTGCCCATGTAACCCCAGCCGTCCTCGGGCGCGAGGGTCTTGAAGATCGGCGCGAGCTTGTCCACGATCTCTTTCTCGCCGCCCACCATCAGACAGTACCCGAGCTTAAGCCCCCAGATGCCGCCGCTCGTGCCGGCGTCCACATAATGGATACCCTTTTTCTTGAGCTCGGCGGCGCGCCGCACGTCGTCGTGGAAGTTGGTGTTGCCGCCGTCGATGATCATGTCGCCGGCGGAGAGGCGGGAGGCCGCTTTGTTGACGGTCTCTTCGGTCGGGGGGCCGGAGGGCACCATGATCCACACGGCGCGGGGCGCTTTCAGCTTGGCAACCATGTCCTCGAGCGATGCGGCCCCGACGCAGCCCACTTTTTCCGCCTGTTTGATGAGCTCCATCGCCCGGTCGTAGGCGACCACGCGGTGTTTGCCTTGCTGGAGGCGTGTGACCATGTTCATGCCCATCTTCCCGAGGCCGATGAATCCGAGTTCCATAGAATGTCGTCCTTTCCTGCTCCGAACGGAGGGCTGCGCCTTGAGAAACCCGCAGATTATAGTCCAACCTCGAGGGTAAAACGCAAGGTGGGACCGCCGGCACGCAATTCCCTTGATTCGTTCCGAAAGGTCGGTTAGGTTCCTGTCCCATGTATGTCATCGGCTTGATGTCGGGAACCTCTGCCGACGGCGTGGATGCGGCGCTGGCGGACATCCACGGGACCGGCCACGGTCTGAAAATCAAGCTCAAGGCGTTCCGCACGCTTCCGTACCCGACCGTCTTTCGCGAGCGGCTCGTGCAGGCTATGACCAGTGGCACGGTGGAGGACGTGTGCCACTTGAACGCCGCCCTGGGGGAGTGGTTCGCCCGGGCCGCTTTGAAGGTCCTTAAGGCGGCTGGTGTATCGCCTCGACGAGTGGCGTTGATCGGCTCGCATGGGCAGACGCTCCATCACCTGCCGAAGCCGCGGCGCGAACCGGTCATCGGGTCGGTCCGGTCCACCCTGCAACTGGGCGCGCCGGCCGTCATTGCCGAGCGGACCGGCATCACCACGGTGGCTGACTTTCGAAGCCGGGACATGGCGGCCGGTGGGGAAGGGGCGCCGCTGACCCCTTACCTCCATTTCCTGCTCTTTCGCCATCCCTCGCGTGCGCGAGCCGTCATCAACATCGGCGGGATCTGCAACCTGACGTATCTCCCTGCCGGTGGCTCGCTCCAGTCGGTCCGCGCGTTTGATACGGGACCTGGGAACATGGTGGTCGACGGCATCGTCCGCTACGTGACGGGGGGCCGGCAGCAATTCGATCGCAGCGGTCGGCTCGCGCGCGCCGGCAAAGTAGATGAGGGCCTGCTACGACGACTCCTCCAACATCCCTTTCTGCGGCGGCGGCCTCCCAAGTCCACAGGGCGCGAAGAGTTCGGAGAGCGGTTCGTCGATCGGTTCGTCCTGCTGGGCCGGTTAGCCGGCCTTTCGGATGCGGACCTGGTGGCGACAGCCACGGCCTTCACAGCGCGGACGATTGCGGACGCACAAAAGTTTTTGCCCAAGCGGGTAGAGGAAGTCTTCGTCTCTGGAGGTGGCGCGCGGAACCTGACCCTCATGCGGAAGCTGCAAGAGACGTGGGGCGGGACGCCCGTCAGGACAGTCGAGGCGCTGGGCTGGGACGGGCGCGCGCTGGAGGCCGTGGCGTTCGCGGTCTTCGCCTACCAGCATGTGCGGGGCGTCCCGTGCAACCTGCCCCAGGTCACCGGTGTCAAGCGGGCGGTAGTGCTGGGGACGATGGTGCCGGGGAACAAGGTGCGACCCAAGTTGTCATTCTGAGCGAAGCGAAGAATCTACGTGTGGGGAAGAGAGACCCTTCGCATAGCTCAGGGTGACAAAATTATCGCTGGAAGGTATTCGGATAGCTGGCCGCGATGCCGTTCGGTCCCTTGCCAACCTTGATCCGCTTCACTTCGGTCAGCCTGCCCAAGTCCACGACCGACACGTCGTCGCTCTTCGTGTTGGTCACGAAGGCATACTTGCTGTCCGGGCTGAATGAGATGCCGTGCGTCCATGTGCCGAGCGGAAGCTGCTTGACGAGATTGTCCGTGGCAACGTCATAGATCGAGAGTTGCGCGGACTCCTGATCGCACGAGATCAGGTACTTGCCGTCAGGGGTGACGCCGAGTTGGGCCGGGAGCTTCCCGATCGGGAGCCTCGCCACCACCTTCCGTGACGCCGCATCAATCTTGAACACCTGGCCTAAATTCAATCCCGTGACATAGACGAACCTCCCCTGCGGCTCGACCCAGGCCTGCACGGCTGAATCGCCCAGCGGGATGGTCGCCGCCAGCTTGCGTTCTTTCAGGTCCACGACCGCGAGGTCCTTGCTGCCCAAGTTGACGACATAGGCGAACTTGCCGTCGGGCGAGATCGCAATGCCATGCGGGCTCTTGCCGACCGGAATCGTGGTGACTAGTTGCAAGGTGCTCGCGTCCGTGATGGTCACGTCGCCCGATTCGGTGTTGGTGTTCACGATCAACCGTTGGTCCGGCGTCATGAAGATATGCGCCGGGCCTCGGCCGACTTCCCAGCGGGCGACGATGCGGAGCTTGTCGGGGTCTATTTTGACGGCCTGGTTGGCGGGGCCGTCTGTCACATACAGCATCCCGTCTGGACCAAGGTGGATGTTGTGCGGAGCGCGCAGACCCCGGATGGTGGCGCGCTTTTTGCCGGCGTCCGCGTCGATGACCGAAACGGTGCCGTCGCCTTCGTTGGCGGTGTAGACCCATGTGGCGGCCAGGAGGTCCGGGGCGGGGCAGAGGGCGAGGAGAAGGGCGAGCGCGAGGGCGCGGAAGATCATCAAGAGTTCGGGCGACTACATGAAGTTCATGAACTTGGTCTTGGTCTCATCCATGATGGCTTCGGTAACCTGGGCGGCGCCCCGCTCCATCGCGATCCGTTCGATCTCGCGGCGGGCCATCGGCCGGATGAAGTCCGGAATGTTCTCCAGGCGCTTCTCGGCGGCGGGCGCCCACGGGATGCCTTCCGTGGCGCTCTTCGAGTCGTCCATGACTTGGAGTGTGATCTTCGTGTAGCCGTGCTTGCGGGCGTAAGCCTCGATGCCGCCCTTGATCATCGGGCGCACGAATGACGGAGTCTTCTCCAGCCGCTCCAACGCGTCCGGCGTCCATTCGAATTCGGACGATGGTGCAGACGAGGCTGTAGTGCTGGACCCGAGGCCCATCTGGGCCACCACTGCCGAGAACGGGCAGCCGCCGGACTTCTTCTCGCCTTCGACGGGGCCGGTCGTCACGGCCGGCTTCTCGCTGTAGTGCTCCTTGAGGTAGTTGGCCATCTCGGCCTGGCCTTCGCCTTCCCCGCGGAGGCCGCCGCGCGTCATCTCGAAGGGCTGGGGAGCGGCGGAGCGTCCGCCGAGCTGCACGCCGAGCGAGCTGACCATCTGGGTCTCGCCGGGATTGGTGACCATCGTGAAGCGCGCTCCGCAGGATGGGCAGGCGAAGAACACGCCGAGCGAGCCTTCGGCGGGCTTCTCGACTTTCTCGAAGTTCATGTAGGTTTCGCACTTCATGCAGACAAACTTCATGGGGGTGGCTCCTTATAGCTGCTTGGCCAGAATTTTCTTGTAATCCAGGAGCGTCTTGATGCGGCTCGCGATCTCGTCGTACCGCTTGAGGATCGGGTAGGAAGCGTCCAGCAGCGGCGTGCCCTTGTCGAAGGATTTTGCCAGGTTCCGGTCGAACGGGATGCGGCCCAGTAGCGGCAGGTCCAACGCCTGGCACATGGCTTCCGTGTCGCCTTCGAACAGCTCGCTCTCGGTCCCGCACCGCGGGCAGCGGTACATGCTCATGTTCTCGACGATCCCCAGGACCTTGATGCCGAGGTCACGGGCGTAGACGATGGACTTTTGCACGACGTCCGACGCCACCTCGGACGGAGTCGTGACGACGATCGCGCCGTCCAGATCGGGGATGAAGCCGGCGATCACCGGCGGCTTGTCGGCGGCCGCGCCGGGCGGCAGGTCGGCCAGGAGAAAATCCACTTCGCCCCAGGCGATGTCGGCAATGAATTCGCGGAGGACATTCATCTCCCACACACCGAGCCACACAGGGCTGAGGTCCATCGGCCCTTTCCAGCGGACCGGCGAGAGCTCGTCGAGGAAGAAATCCATGGAGCCGACCTTGAGGCCGAGCGGACCGACCGGCGGGATCGCGCCCTCCGGGGTGATCGTGAACTGCTGGCCGCGCATACCCAGCATCTTGGGCACGCAGGGGCCGTTCAGGTCCACGTCCAGCACGCCGACCTTGTGCCCTTGGCGCGCAAGGGCGAGAGCCAGGTTCACCGTGGTCATGCTCTTGCCGACGCCGCCTTTGCCGCTCATGACCACGAGCTTGTGGCGGACGGCGGCCATCCGGCCCTTGACGGCCTTCATCTGCTCGGTGATCTGCTGGACCACTTTGGCGTCGTCGGCGTACTTCAGCCGACCGAGGATGTCCTTCAGGTCTTTGGTCGCCATCGCGCGTGGAGCCCTCACAATCTGCTCCAAACCTAGCATGGGGCCTGAAATGCTGTCAATTTCTAAGGGGACTGGCTGGTTTTCTGTCTTCAGAAAAGCTGCCTGTCCCCGTTTTCGGGTCGCTCAACCGTGCGAGTAGTTCTCTTACCTGTTGCTCGATCTGATCCCTGACTTTTCGGAACTCTTCCGACGACAAGGCTTTGGGGTCGGGAATGTTCCAGTCCTCGCGCTGCTTGGCGCGGACGTTCGGGCAGGCGTCGCCGCAGCCCATCGTCACCGCGACGTCGTATTCGCCGGTGGAGATCTCGGAGAGGGCCTTGGAGCGTTGCCGGCTCAGGTCGTAGCCCAGCTCGCGCATGGACGCAATCGCCTTGGGGTTGACTTGTCCCGATGGCTTGGAGCCGGCGCTATAAGGCTCGACGGCGCCCGCTCCGTGCATCCGCGCAAACGCCTCCGCGATCTGGCTCCGGCACGAGTTCTCCACGCACACAAAGAGCACGCGCTTACGAGTCGTTGTCATCTTTGAGAGAGTTCCTGCAGTTTCTTCTTGGCCGCGCCGGAGGCAAGGGCTTCCTGGGCAAACGGGAGGGCGGTGCGGAGGGAGGCGGCCTTGCCGCCGGCGTAGAGGATCATCGCGGCGTTCATCAGTGCCCAATCGCGCTGGCTTCCCTTCACCGCGTTCCCCAGGGTCTTCGTGATCAGCTCGGCCTCGCCATCCATGCCGGGCGATGCCAAGTGCTCGATCCGTTCGAACGGCAGGTCAAAGTCCTTGGGCTGGAGCGTGAGGGGCGTGATCCGGTCCTCGCGCAGCTCGATGGCCTTGGTCGCTGAGCTGATCGAGAGCTCTGGCTCGCCTTCGAGCCCGCGTACGACCAGCGCGCGCGGCGTCCCCAGCATCCGCAAGGCTTCCGCAATCTTCTCGAAGTAGGGCGGGTGCGACATCCCGATGATGGAAGCTCGGGCCCGTGCCGGGTTCAACATCCGGGAGACGGGCTGGAACAAAGTCCGCACGCCGAGCTCCTTCCTCATCTCCAGGAAACGGAAGACGAGCGGATGGTAGAGACCAATGTCCAGGTACGCGAGCCCATGCTTCACAAGATAGTCCGCCGTCTGCTTGGGATCTAAATCAGTCGGAATGCCCAGCCGTGCGGCGACTGTTGCCGTGGCTAAGCGCCCCGGCACGTCATCGTAGCCGTGGAGGAGGATGGGGACTCCGGCGGCCGCGGCGACGATCGCGCCAGGCAGCAGGACATGCCAACTGTCCTGCTTGCCGGCGTAGGTGGGGATGTCCACGAGCCCGAGGTCGGGCGGCATCGGCAGCGGCGGCGCGTACTCGCGCGCCACAGCGGTGAACGCCGCCAGCTCGCTGACCGACTCGCTCTTGATCCGCATGGCCACGAGAAACGAGCCGACCTGCGCCGGTGTGGCCACGCCTTCGAGGAGGAGGCGCATGGCCTCCTTGGCCTCGTCGTGGGTGAGATCCTTGGCGCCCTTCTCGCCCTTCCCAACCTTGGCGATCAGGGTTTGCATGGTGCTGGACATACTTGGTTAGATCGAGTAGTGGAACTGGGGCTTGGCGCCGATGGCCTGGGCCAGCACGCCCCGCCGCTTCAATTCTTCCATGACCTGGTCGGCGATGGCGTCGAAGTCTTTCGGCCCGGCGAAGGCCAGATCGGTGTCGGGCGGGGGCGCCTCATCGCCTTTCGACATGTGCACGGCGATGACGGGGGTCGGGTGGACGAGCGTCCGGATCGCCTGATGATCGGCCCCGCCCAACGCATTGGTGGTGGACACGACGATGAGCCCCGTATCCATCAGCAAACGCGCGACCTCGCCGAACCGCCGGACGATCTCGCCCGTGTCCTCTTCCGATAAGTCCGCGTCCAAGCCGCGTCGCAGGTTAGCGGCGTCCAGGAGATAGGTATGGCGGCCATCGGCCACCAATCGCACTTCGAGGCGCCGGGCCAACAGCGACTTGCCGGTGTGGCGCGCGCCGGTGATGAGCACCAGCGCGGCGCGATGGCCGAAGTACCGCGCCCGGTCTTCGGCGCCCACGTCCCCCTTGACCCACGCGATGTCGCGCCGGCGGGCCTCCTCGCGCAGCACGGTCTGCTCGTCCCGGACCGCTTCGGTGACGATGCCGCCGCCGGACACGTCGTATTGGTCCACCAGGACGAACCGGCCGGTGACCTCGAAATCGCTGTAGAGATCAAACGTGATGGGCGCCTTGGTGCGGATCGTCAGCTCGGCCACCTCGTTCCGGCCGACGCTGGCCTTGACCTCGCGGCCGGCCAGATCGGTGGTGTCGATGATCCGGTGGATGGCGACAACCTCGCATTCCACCTCGCGCGTCGCCAGTCTCAAGAGGTACTTCTTGCCGGCCTCCAGCGGACGGCGTCCCATCCAGAACAGGTTGCACCGGAAGGTGGTGGAGACCAGCGGCGCCGAGTCTTCGTGCGCGGCGATCTCGCCACGCATGATGAAGATCTGCTCGTCGAGCGTGATCCCCGTGGACTGGCCGGCCGTCGCTTCCGTCGGCACTGGCTCTACGTTGAAGGCCTCGATCGTCTTGACGGTGGCGGACTTGTTAGAGGGAGAGAAGATGAGCCGGTCGCCGACCTTGATCCGTCCGGCGGCGATGCGACCGGTGATGATCCGGCGCGCGTCGAATTTGTAGACGTCCTGCACGGGAAAGCGCAAAGTTTGCCGCTCCCGCGCAGTCTCTTTCCGGAACAGGCCAAGCGTCTCCAACACCGTCGGACCGGTGTACCAGGGCATATGGGCGCTCGGCTTCGCGATGTTGTCGCCGAGCTTCGCGCTCACCGGCACGAAGCGTTCCGGCGTGACCTTGAGCTGCGCCAGGAAGGTCCGGTACTCCGTCTCGATCGCCCCGAACACGTCCTGCCGGTAGCCGACCAGGTCCATCTTGTTGACGACGACGGCCACCTGCCGGATGCCCAGCAAGGAGAGGAGGTAGCCGTGCTTCTTGGACTGCTCCTTAACGCCCTCGTAGGCGTCGATCGCCAGGAGCGCCGCCTCGGCGCGCGCCGCACCGGAGACCATGTTCTTGAGAAACTCCTTGTGGCCCGGGGCGTCAATGATGATGTAGTGACGGCCAGCCCACTTGAAGAACGTGCGGGCAGTGTCGATCGTGATGCCCTGCTCCTGCTCTTCCAAAAAGGCGTCGAAGAGGAAGGCGTACTCGAACTCCTTACCCTGGCGGCGGCAGATTTCCCGGACCTTGTCGAGCTTGCCCTCCGGGAGCGAGCCGGTGTCGGCGTAGAGACGGCCGAGCAGCGTAGACTTGCCGTGGTCCACGTGGCCGACGATGACGATGTTCAGATGCTCGGTGGCGGACGGCGCGCGAAGGGTGGCGGTCGTCATGGCAGGATCACATGTAACCATCTTTACGGAGGAGCTCCATCCCACGCCCTTCGTCCTGCGCGCGTCCGGATCGCTCGGCTACGTTCGTGTTGCGCAGCTCCTCGATGATCTCGTCAATGGTTTTTGCCGTGGACTTGATCGGGAAGGTGCAGGGGGCGCAGCCCAGGCTCCGGTAGCGAGTCCCGTCGCCCTTGTCGAAGTACAGGTCGATGATCGGGATGTTCTCGGCGCGAATGTATTCCCAGATGTTGATCTCGGTCCAGTCGAGCAGGGGATGGATCCGGATGTGCGTGCCCTCGGGGAACGCGGTCTTGAACTGGTCCCATAGCTCCGGGGGCTGCTCCCGGAAGTCCCAATCGCCGTGCTTGTCGCGCGGCGAGAAGTAGCGCTCCTTGGCGCGCGTCCCTTCCTCGTCGGCCCGCACGCCGAGGATGATGCCGGTGTAGCCTTTCTCCGCGATGAGGTTCTTGAGTCCGTTGGTCTTGAGGGCGGTGCAGCACTCGACGCGGCCCAGCGTGTGGTTCATCCCGTTGGCTAAAGCCTCCTTGTTCTGGCCGATGACCAGGTTGAGCCGCCATTCACGGGCGATCCGGTCCCGGTACTCGATCATGGCCGGGATCTTGTAGCTTGTGTCGATGTGGATCAGCGGAAAGGGGACGTGGCCGAAGAATGCCTTGCGCGTGAGCCACAAGAGCGCCGTGGAGTCCTTGCCCATGGACCACAGCATCGCGAGGTTGTCGAAGTGCTTGTAGGCCTCGCGAAGAATATAGACGCTCTGGTCTTCGAGCTGACGGAGATGTAAATCCATAGCGCTAGCGCCTGCGGCGTCCGTAGCGGCGAGCTCTTGGGCGAGACGCGTTCATTTGACGTGCAGCCCGCACTCGCTCTTGGCAAAGCCGGACCAGCGCCCGGCCCGTGGATCCTCGCCGGGCTGCACCGGGCGGGTGCAGTAGGTGCAGCCGATGCTCGGATAGCTCTGGTCGTGGAGCGGGTTGTAGGGGACTTCGTACAGCTTGATGTAGGTCCAGACGTCCTGCCATTTCCATTTGGCGAGCGGGTTGAACTTGACCAGCTCGAACTTCGCGTCCCATTCGACCAGCTTGGCGTTCGCGCGCGCGGGCGACTGCTCGCGGCGGATGCCGGTGATCCAGGCTTTGTAGCCTTTCAAAACCCGCGTCAACGGCTCCACCTTCCGCTGGTTGCAGCACTCGTCAGGCTGGCGTTCCCAGAGCTTGTTGCCGAACTTCTCGGCCTGTTGCTCCGGGGTGAGCAGGGACTTCACCTGGATCGGCGCGATCCCGTACTTCTGGACCAGCCGGTCCCGGGTCTCGTAGGTCTCCTTGAAGAGGAAGTCCGTGTCCAGGTAGAGGATCGGCGTCTTGGGGTTGATCCGGTGGGCCATGTCGATCAGGACGACGTCCTCCGCGCCGAAGCTGCTGGCCAGCACGATGTCCGGGAAATAGGTGCCGATCGCATAGGCCAGGACGTCCTGCGGCGTCTGGGTCTCAAACGCCTCATTCACGACTTGGAGCGCCTGCATCACACCACCTTCTCGACCGTCACCTTGTAATAGCTCTCCACCGGCACTTCCGAGATCACGTTCTGCCCGTCGTTGCGCAGGGACTGCGGCACGTTCTTGATCGGCTCGCCTGCATCCAGCCAGACTTCCAGGACCTCGCCCGGCTCCATCATCTCCAGCTTCAGCTTCGTCTTGACGTAGTTGATCGGGCACATGACGCCGCGCAAGTCCAGCGTCGTCGCGGGGGTCGTGCCAGCCGCAGGACTGACCGGCGCGGACGTCTGCGTCGCCTGATCTGGTTTCGTCGCGTCAGCTTTGAGCTTCTTCCCGAGCTCCTCACTCATGGTCTTGCAAGCCTCCACAAAGCCTTTGGCGTACCGGAGTTTCTCGGCGGCGAAGGTGGCGGTCGTCTCCTTCGGGCCGAGGTCGCCGATCTTGGCGGACGGGGTCGTGTAGTCCGCGGCGATCCGCCCCGTCGCGCCGAACCGGCGCTCAAACTCAACGAACGTCTCGGCGTCCGTGTTGGGGTCGATGCCTTCCGGCACCAGCACCGCTTTCGCCGCGGCGAGCACGGCCCGGTAGGCCTTGTTCACGGCGCTGGCGTGCTGGTCCTTCTCCGCGAGCAACCGGGCCACGTAGAGCTCCTGCTCGGCTTCGAGGATGCGGTTCTCGATCATCTCCAGCGCGCCGCCGGCGCATTCGCCGGGGCCGAGGTCCTCCATGACGAACTCCTCGTCGGCTTCCCAGTCGTAGTAGTACGAGGAGTCCTCCTCGAAGGGCGGCAGGATCGTAAAGGGAATGAGTTCTTCCTTCAGCTTGGCCTTGCCGGTGCGGTCGATGAAGGCCAGCAGGCTTTCCCCGTCCTGGCGGTCGCGACGCCAGACGGCGAGGAGGTGCGAGAGCGCCGCGGGGACGGTCTTGGCCGGGAGCTTGACCGTCATCTGCCCGATCTTGGGCTGGCCAGTGATCCGTCCGCCGAGGTGCAGCTCGTAGTGCGGCGCCACGTGCGCGCCCATCCGTTTCCCGACGCCGTGCAGTCCGATGGTGGCAATGTGGTGCTGGGCGCATGAGTTATGGCACCCGCTGATCTTCACGGACACATCCCGCAGGTCCTCCGGCACCTGTCCGGGCGGGAAGATCTCGGCCAGGGCGCGGGCCACCCCTTTGGAGGAGGTGATACCCAGGCCACACGTATCGGTGCCGGGGCAGGCGATGATGTCCTCGACCAGTTCGGCACCGGGGTCGCCCAGGTCCACCGCGACCAGGCGTTTGTAAAGGTCCTTGACCCTGTCGGTGGGGATCCAGCGGATGCACAGGTTCTGCTGGATCGTGGTCCGGATGTTCCCGTTGGCGAATTCGTCGATCAGATCGGCCGCTTCCTGCATCTGCGCGGAGGTGATGTCGCCCATCGCGAGCCGGATGAAGACGGCTGAGAATCCCGGCTGCCGCTGCGGGACGACGTTCGTCCGCTTCCACATGTCGAACGGCGTCTCGGCGTGACCGTCGCTCCCGTTGCCTTTGGACGCCCCGTTCCCCCCCTCACCCTTGCCCTCTCCCATGGCCCGTTGCATCTGAGGAGCAACGGGCAGCCCCGGAGAGGGGTGGGTGAGGGGCGTGAGCTGGATCAGTTGGGGCGGGATGTCGAGGCCTGTCGGCAGGGTCAGGCTGTGGCCTTCATGGCTCTTGCGCGTCACGGCGAATTCCGCTTCGACGCGGCGCTTGAACTCCTCGAAGCCCAGCTTGTCGATGACGAACTTCATCCGCGCCTTGTGGCGGTTCTTCCGGTTGCCGAGGTTGTCGAAGACCTTCAGGATCGCCTCGCAGAGCGGCAGCAAGTCCTCCATCGGCAGGAACTCATAGAGAAGGTGCGCGATGCGCGGTGTGGAGCCCAGCCCGCCGCCTGCCGTGACGCGGAAGCCGATGGTCCCGTCTGCCTGCTTGACCGCCAGGAAGCCGAGGTCGTGAATGGGAGTCAGGGCGCAATCGTGCTGGCAGCCGGAGAAGGCGATCTTGAACTTGCGCGGCAGGCTCTGGTTGAGCGGGTTGCGCAGGAGGTGCGCCGAGACCGCCTTGGCGTAGGGTGTTACGTCGAAGACCTCTCCCTGGCAGACGCCGGCCAGGTGGCACGCGGTCACATTCCGGACGGTGTTGCCGCATGCCTCGCGGGTGGTCACCCCGACTTCGGCTAGCCGGCGCATGATCGTCCCGACGTGCTCAAGCGCGGCGAAGTGCAGTTGGATGTCCTGGCGCGTCGTGACATGGCCGACGCCGGTAGCATAGCGGTCGGCCATCTGGGCGATGACCCGGAGCTGCATGGAGGTGAGGCCCCCGAAGGGAATCTTGATGCGGACCATCTGCACGCCGGGCTGCCGTTGGCCGTAGATCCCGTGCTGGAGACGGAAGGGTCGGAACAAGTCCTGCGACAGTTCGCCACGTAGCACCTTCGCGGCTTCTTCCTCGAACGATTCGATCTCCCGGAGGATGTCGGGGGGGATCGAAGTCGTTGCCCCGGTCCGTGTCGCTGGCGTCTTCATATAAACCATAACTCCTGGCCCCCCTCCCTTGCCCTCCCCCTCAAGGGGGGAGGGAAGGGTGGGGGTGAATGTCAGATGTGATACATCAACGCTCGTTGTGCTTCGAGATCGCTTGCCCGGCGGCACAGGTCGGCCACCGTGGTACGATTCAGGGTTTCCAGGACCGACACCTTGACCTCTTCCCAGACCCCCTGGACCAAGGAGCCATGCGTGGTCCGATGCCCGTTTCCGTTCCGGAGGCGGGGAAGGGTTCTGGTGGGCATCGCGATGGGGCCATCCACAGCCTGGATCACGTCTCCAATACGAATCTCGCTCGCTGGCTTTGCCAGGCGATAGCCGCCGTGGGCGCCGCGTTCGCTGTCGACGAGGCCGGCATGTTTGAGCGCACTCAGGATATGCTCCAGAAAACGCAGGGGGATGCCTTGCCGATCCGCAATGGCCTTGGCCTGAACGGGAGCGGACCCGTTCGCCAGCGCCAAGTCCAGGACGGCCATGATGCCGTATTCCCCTTTAGCCGAGAAGTACATACGTCAATTCCTACTGCTCCGATAGGAAATAGGGTTATGACACTTATATCGCGGTATTCATTAGTTTGTCAAGGGGGTGGTGAAAAAAATTCGAACGGGACGTTTGACTTCTCCCCCCCACATCTTATCGCTTAATCAACAGCCCAAGTGAACCGTGGAGGCCTGGAAAGGAGAGAGCGGATGATCCGGTTTGACCGACTGACCATCAAAGCGCAAGAGGCCCTGGCCGAAGCCCAGAAGCTGGCTGAAAAGGCAGGCCACCAGCAACTCGATGTCGAGCATTTAGCGCTGGCCTTGGTGCGCCAGCGCGAAGGGCTGACGCAAAGCCTGCTGAACAAGTTGGGCGCAGACCCTGCCGTCCTCGCGCGCGAACTCGAGCAGGAGCTCAAGAAAATCCCGCAGGTCTCCGGGTCAGGAGCAGGCCAGGTCACGATTACCGCCCGTCTGAATGACCTGTTTTCCGCCGCCGAGCAGGAAGCGGAACGGTTCAAGGATGAATATCTCAGCACCGAGCACTTGCTACTGGCCATCGCGGAGGCGGGCGGCGCGGCCGCCGGCATCTTCAAGCGGCAGGGCGTTTCGAAAGACCGCCTCTATGCCGCGCTGACCTCGATCCGGGGAACCCAGCGCGTCACCGACCAGGAGCCCGAAGAAAAATACCAGGCCCTCGCAAAATACAGCCGTGATCTCACCGACCTGGCCCGCAAGGGCAAGCTGGACCCGGTCATCGGCCGGGACGAAGAAATCCGCCGCG
>Ga0209055_1001353_pt1 | contig 16294 bp, 20 predicted proteins | sample GraSoiAngelo_110_FD_185875 | JGI IMG/M metagenome (GOLD analysis project Ga0209055, IMG submission 185875) | Grasslands soil microbial communities from the Angelo Coastal Reserve, California, USA - 14_0903_12_30cm (SPAdes) (version 2) | ecosystem: Environmental > Terrestrial > Soil > Grasslands ... | reverse complement strand
AGCGGCGCGGGATTTCTGTTCCCGATCACTGGGTCTGGGTTGCGGCGCTGCCGCCAGTCCGACCACCTCCACCTTCGTCAGGCGGGCATGGCGACCTTCTTCAGGAGGTCAAGTTCATCGAGAACCCTCCCGATCCCCAAGGCCACGCAGGACATCGGATCCTTGGCGACTGTCACGGGAAGTTGGGTTTCCGTCCCGAGCAGCCGGTCCAGCCCGCGTAGGAGGCCACCACCGCCGGTGATGACGATGCCCGTATCGACGATATCCGCGGCTAGTTCTGGGGGGGTCTGCTCGAGACACGTGCGCACCGTCTCGACAATGGCCATCACAGCGTCGCCAAGCGCCTCCCGAACTTCGTCCTCAGTGAGGACAACGGTTTTCGGGAAGCCGTCGACGAGATCCCGGCCCTTCACTTCCATGGTGCGCGGCTCACCCTCCCCAGGGTACGCCGACCCGAGGTTGATCTTGATCTCCTCGGCCCGACGCTCGCCAATCAGAAGGTTATAGTGCTTCCGAATGTGTTGCCGGATCGCCTCGTCCATCTGGTCACCCGCGATCCGCACCGACTTGCAGTAGATGACCCCCGCCAGGGAAATCACTGCCACCTCGGTGGTCCCGCCGCCGATGTCGACGATCAAATTGCCGCCCGGCTCCTCAATCGGCAGCCCGGCCCCCATCGCCGCCGCCACCGGCTCCTCCACGAGATACACGGCGCGGGCCCCGGCGTGCATCGCGGCGTCGCGGACGGCCCGCCGCTCGACTTGCGTGATGCCCGAGGGCACCCCCACCACGACCCGTGGTCGAAGAATCGTGCGATGCCTCCGATGCGTCTGCGAGATAAAGTAGCCCAGCATCTTTTCTGTGATGTCAAAATCCGCGATCACCCCGTCCTTCAACGGCCGAATGACGCGGATGTTGCCGGGCGTGCGCCCGAGCATCGCCTTCGCTTCCCGCCCCACGGCGAGGATGGACTGGTCAGCCTCATGAATCGCCACCACGGAGGGTTCATTGAGGACAATCCCCTCGCCGCGGACGAACACCAGCGTATTCGCCGTGCCCAGGTCGATCGCGAGGTCATCCGAGAATTGCTCGGCCCAACGCTTGAAAAACATCACACTCCCCGATAGCTTCCAGATCTACCACGTTCCCCGTGGAGGCTCCAGTCCTGCTGAGACATCGGCCCTCGTGTCAGGCCGTGACGTCGAACTGGAACTCGAAAGAGTTACTGTTCGTCGGCAGTTTCGGGAGCTGTTGAGTATTCTGCATATCCAGCCGGCACAACGAAGCGGACGATCGGTAGCGTTCAGGGGTGGGAGCGGTTTGGGAACGCCTGCAATTCGTTCGATTGGTGGGTGCCTTTTCGCGGCCTTCTCGTCCATAGGGCGGCCGAGGATTTCTGAACGCTAGTCGGACGCACGGCGCCGTCGCAACAGCCGATCTTTTGGTATGAGGGAGGATTCGGATCATCACGCGCACCGAAGCCCGCCAACGAAACACAAGAGAAATGTGATTTTTCGCCCGATGCGATACCCGATGCGATATAGGTTAGTTAGTTTGGCTGGGGGATGACGCCCTTACGACCCTCCAAGAACCTGGTCGTGGTTGCAGCGCTTACTCTCGTTTACGTCATCGCCGGCAAGCTCGGGCTGATGCTTGCCTTCGTACATGCGAGCGCGACGGCGGTGTGGCCGCCCACGGGAATCGCCCTGGCGGCGTTCCTGCTCCTCGGGCATCGGGTGTGGCCGGCGATTTTGCTCGGCGCGTTCGTCGTGAACATCACAACGGCGGGCTCAGTGGCTACCTCGATCGGGATCGCGACGGGCAACACCCTCGAAGGGCTGGTCGGGGCCTACCTGGTCCGGCGGTTCGCCCATGGGCCTTACGCCTTCGATCACGCCCGGGATGTCTTCCGATTCGTCGTGCTCACCGGACTGGCGAGCACGGCGGTGAGCGCCACGTTCGGCGTGACCAGCCTCTCCCTAGGCGGCTTCTCGAACTGGAGCGACTACCGCACGGTCTGGTGGACGTGGTGGCTGGGGGATGCGGCGGGGGCTCTCATCGTGGCGCCGATGTTGGTCCTCTGGGTCACGAATCCTCGTGTGCGATGGAGCCGCTCGCAGATGCTCGAGGCCGCGCTGTTGCTGCTGCTGCTCGTCGCGGCGAGCCAGGCGGTGTTCGGCGGCTTGCTGCCGATCGAAATCCAGGACTACCCGCTCGATTTCTTGTGCGTCCCGATGCTTGTCTGGGCGGCGTTTCGATTCGGCCCGCGCGAGACGGCGACAGCCGCCTTCGTCCTCTCGACGCTGGCCCTCTGGGGTACGCTGCGGGGCCTCGGGCCCTTTGGCAGGGAGTCGCAGAACGAGTCGCTCCTCTTGCTTCAGATCTTCATGGGCGTGACCTCCGTGCTGGCGCTGGCCTTCGCCGCCCTCATCTCCGAACGCGAACGGGCCGCGCGGGAACACAAGCTCACCGAGGACGCCCTGCGTGACAGCGAGACGAGGGCACGCGTGCTCTTCGAGTCCGCTTCGGAAGGGATCGTGATTGTCGACCGGCAAGGACACATCGTCCTCGTCAACGCCAAGACCGAAGCGATGTTCGGCTACGCGCGCGCGGAGCTCATCGGACGGCCTCTCGAGATCCTAGTGCCCGAGCGCATGCGGGACGTCCACGCCCGGCACCGTGCGGGCTACTCCCTCGATCCTCGTGTACGGCCGATGGGGCAAGGACTCGATCTGACCGGCCGCGGGATTGACGGCAACGAGTTTCCCGTCGAGATCAGCCTCAGCTTCGCCGAAGAGGAAGGGGAGCCGCGTTTCATGGCGTTCGTCACCGACATCACGCAGCGCAAGCGAGTTGAGGAGGCGGCGCAACGAGCCGAGGCCCTCCACTCCGTGGCGCTCTTGGCCAACGCGGCGGCTCATGAGATCAATAACCCCTTGACCGCGGTGATGGGGTACCTCCAGCTTCTTGCCCAAGAAATGCGCGCCAATGATTCGGTGCTCGTCAAGCTCGCCGAGACGCTCGAGGCCGGGGAGAGGATTCACAAGATCGTGGCTCGTATGCAGCACATGACCAGCCTCCACGTGGCGGATCAGGCGCCCAACCTGCCACACATGCTCGACATCGAAGAATCAAGCGAAGATCCCGATTGAGAGGTAAGTAGCCTCTCGCGGCCTGGCGGGAACATCACAGGCGTGAGCGTAACCTAGGCCGCGCACGATGGATGGTCTGGATGTCCCCGGACGGCGCACTGCGCAAGAATGACGCTGACAGCGAGACCGACCGCGAGCCCGATCAGCCGCATGGGCACCTGGTGGAGGATGGCTGGCGGGAGTTTAGCAGACCTCTTCGCGTGCAGCCGTGAGCGTCGCCGGTTCACCAGGTCGTCACGCCAGTCATTTCTGTCAGACACTATCGACACGTTGATTGCTCAGGAGTCGTTATCGGGGACTTTAGCCCGGGCACGCGCGTTGCACTGCCTCCGAAGTGGGGCCGTTAGGCACCGGACAACGGGAGGAGACGCGCGATGCGGCACTTCGTCATAGGAGTCGCGCTGGTCCTCCTCGGCGCCGTCCCCGTCCTAGCGCAAGATGAGCCCCGGGTGTCGCTTTCGACCTCGGTCAACTACTCAGTCGGGGACTACGGCACAGGCACGGACACGACGATCGTCTACATCCCGTTCACGCTGGGCGTGAGGCCCTTCGACCGCTTCTGGCTGAACCTGACGGTGCCATTCCTCTATCAGCACGGCCAGAACGTCGTCATCACCGGCGGTGGGGTCGCGTCACGGAAAGGGCAGAAGGGCAAGCTCGCCCAGCCGACCACCTCTAGCAGTGAGGAAGGCCTCGGCGACGTACTGTTAAAGGCCTCGCTCGTCCTCGTCGAGGAACGGGACTTCATCCCTGAAATCACACCGTATCTGAAGATCAAGTTTCCCACGGCCGACGCGGATCGCGGGCTCGGCACGGGCGAGTTCGATGAGACTCTCGGCGTGGACGTCAGCAAGCGCCTCATTGGGGCCCTGTTTGGCTATGTGACCCTGGCGTACACGTTCATCGGCGATCCGCCCGGGACGGACTTCCGCAACTCGTTTGGCTGGAGCGTGGGCGCCGCCTACGCAGTGGTTCAGCCGCTGTCATTGTTCGCCTTCCTCGATGGCTCGACCGCGATCTCGCGCGGTCAGGCGGATCCCGTCGAGCTCCGCGGTGGGGCCGAATTCAGAGTTACGAAGTGGCTGAAGCTCACCGGGGCTGTGACCAAGGGGCTGACCGACGGCGCGGCCGACTGGGGAGTTTCGGCGGGCCTTACGCTGCGCTTCTAGGACAAAGCACGTTGTTGCTCCGGCGCGGGCGAGCCCGCGTGACGAGCGACGTTCACTCCCATATCCGATCCGACGAAGAGGGAAGCGATATGACTTGGCGGGCGATCATCACGGTCATCGTTGTGCTCGCGGCGATGCTCACCATAACCGTCGCAGGATCGGGTCAGGCGCAAGTGCGGGTCGATGTCGGGATTCACTTGCCGGCTCCGCCGGCCTTCGTGGTCATCCCGGGTATGCCGGTCTACTATGCGCCCAGCACTCCCACGAACGTCTTCTTCTACGCCCATCAGTACTGGGCATTCGAGAGCGGCGGATGGTATGTCGGACCGAGCTGGAACGGTCCGTGGGCGGGCGTCGCACCGATGTACGTCCCGGCCCCGATTCTCCAAGTCCCGGTCGGCTACTACCGAGTGCCTCCGCCGCACTGGCGGGAATGGCGTCGCGATGCGCCGCCGCGTTGGGAGGGACATTACGGGCGCGAATGGCACGAAGAGGACCATGAGCGCAACTGGCGCGAACGCGAGGACCGCTGGACTCGGCACGAAGGGAAAGGCTGCCCGCCGGGACTTGCGAAGCAAGGGCGTTGCTGACGTAGCGTCTCAACTCACCGACCCGTAGTAAGCAGATCTCGTGCGGCGCATCGGACCGACCACGGGCACCGTCGTGCTCATGTCAGCCCCGGAACGCTCCTAGGATCGGGGACGCCCCGCGCGTCCAGTCCTTTGGGGCGGCTGCGTCGCCAGCCTCACGGTACACGACGACGATCTCCTCAAGGCGCGACTCGCCGAACTGTGGTTTGGGCTGTACGAAGAAGTAACCGATCAGGATGGCGGCGGCGGCGACCAGGAGAACTGCGGCACCGAGGAGAACGAAGAACAGGATGAAGTTCTTCTTCGATGGGTCGCGCGGCATCGAAGGTCCTCTCCCGCCCCCTCCGGCCATCTACTAGGACCGCTTCTGGGGCTAACAAATGCGACGAGGCGAGTGCTCTCACGAATACGGACCCAGCTTCGGCGTTAGCGGTACATGCTCGCCACGAGCAGCCGATCATTTTCATTGACCACGCGGAGCGGATTGCTGGTCGTTCGGCCAGGTCCTGTGGTGCTCAGAGCGACCCGAGGAGTCAATCGACTCGACAATCACCTCGCGAATCGTTATGGCAGGAGGGCGGTATCGACCTCGAAAGCCTCGTCCTGGGCGATCGCCGGCGGACCCCACGATCGCCAGGACGAGCCCGAGGAGCGCGGTTCCGCCGCGCCGACGGGTCACGCGCGATCAGCGGCCCGGTCGTTCCGGCCGCGCCGGTTTGTCTATCTTCTCCGGCTTGTCGAGCTTCTCCGGCTTGTCGGGCTTCTCCAGCTTTTCTGGCTTTGAGACGTCCGGCTTGGCCGCGAGCTCCGGATGATGGCGCTCGAAGCTGCTGACGGCCTGACCAAGGTTCTTGTCCGTCACGAGGCCCTGCGCCTTCATTTGCTTGAAAACCTCGCCCCAACCGGTGTGGCCCGCCTTCTTCTTTTCTGCGATCTGGTCGAGCGTGAGCGGCGTCGCCCCGCCACTCGTGGTCTGCGCCTCGAATAGTGCCCGCGCGATCTTCTGATCGCCGGGTGAGAGGCTCGCGAATGCGCCGGTGCCCGTCGTCTGGGCCCAGGCACTCACCGCGATGCCGAGCGCGACGGCCACCGCGAGCACAACTCGGGACACGTGTATGGCATGTCTCATGTGATTCCTCCCCTGTCACGATTGACGCAACGCTAATAGTGCATTCGGCGTACCACAGCGCCGCGCCGCGAGGATCGAAATGATTCTGCCGATCGAGTAATAACTTAGCGGCCGCCTGATGGGGTCGTCGTCCAGAGCGTCCGTCAGTTCCTGGACGAATGCCCGTGCCAGCCGTGTAATCACGGCGGACGCATTATCCGGAAATCGCGGCGAACTGTGTGACGTCGTAGAACTCACCGAGAGGCGCCGCGATCGCCTTCGAGCCCGGTCCAGCACGCCGCAGTCTTCGTGCTCGCGGATGAAGGCCTCGAGGGCGGAGCCCAGCGAGGTCATCGGGGCCAGTTCGCGATGATTTGTAACGCGAAGCCAATGCACAGAGTGCCCAAGCCGGTGATCGCGAGATTCGACTGCGTCCTGCGATCAGCCTGGGCGTCTGGGTTTGGACCGCCATAGTGAGAGGCCGTCATCCGATCGATCGCCGCTCGAGACGCAATGACTCCAATCGCGGCGATGCCGGAGCCCACAAGATTGAAGATCAGCCCGAGGACGTTCAGCCATGCCATTACTCGCCCTCCTTCCCCAGCCTCTCGAGCCGCCGGAGCAATTGGTTCCACTCGTGCTCATCCTGCGGCGTGAAGCGGACGCATCGGCACTCGCCGCAAACCGTCGCCCCTACTTGCCGCCGCTCGTACCGATGCACGGCGTAGACGGGGCCGCAGACACAGGGCCAACGCTTGGCGTCGGCGTGGTCGCGGCGGCCGCGTGGGTCGAGCACGTGCTACTCGAGTACCTGGTCCGCCCGATCCAGACCGTCGGCGGGACGGTCAAGCCCGGCATCTTGGCCGGCTTGAGGTCGATGAGCAACTGGCGCCCTTCGTCATGCTGCCAGTTCCTCGCATAATGCTGGGTCGCCGTGTCCTCTGATCGTTGATGCTGCGCACCGCGTATTCAACGTCCCGCCAGGCAGATCGTCCGGCGGCGGAGAGGGCTCGATCCCGGCCACCCATGCCCCGATCTTCTCCCGGGTCCAGCGGTGATCGTCGTTGAGGTGGACGATGATCTGACAGACAAGGCGAGAGAGGCCACAGCTCGGACAGTCCGCGTTTACGGCCAACGCCCAGGGCCACAGCTTGCGCACAGAGCACCTGGCCTCTTTCGGCGAGACTCCGACCGCGAGCAAGGCCGCGCCGAGAGCACACGCTCCGTCGTCCTTGAACAGGGCGCGAAACGCCTGCGACGTTATCATCGCCCCCAACTGAATCGCGTCACTCAGTCTCATGGTGCCCTCTGTGATCGGAGTTTCATTGAATGGTGGCAAGTCCTTCCGCCTGACGATCCTGGTGGGGCATCTCCCTACTGTTCGGGCCGTAACTGAGAAGTCCGTCGGCCTCGACATGTTCTCGGAATCTGTAGACGGCTGGCAGGCGGTTCACTTCTACGAGCTTTGCGATCTCACGGTAGCCGCAAACGTCACCGGTTCCTGCTCCGCGACGCGGTGATGAGTGAGGAGAATCCAGTTGCCGTTCCGCCCAAGTACTCACCACTGTTGCGTCCTATCTGGCTTGGTCGCACGGCCATAGTCCCCCGGCGCCAACATGACCGCATCGCCGCGGATGTGTGGGTGGTGTCCCGGGGGCATCTTGCTTGTCGCCATCTGCCTTCGCCTGCTTCAGCCAGAATCATGTGGCGCGTCAGCTGATCTCCACGTCAGCTCCCTGGCAGAACACCAATCTGCCGCAGTAGGTGCGCGTTGTCGAAATAGACCCAGGTATGGCCCGCTTTCATAGCCTTGACTTCCATAATGCTGCAGCCGTGCAGGCTGACTTTGCGAGCAGTGGGTTGAATATCGCCGAGTTTGCCGAAGTGCGTCCCCGTCGAACGCCAACGCACGATCACGTACGGGTCGACAGCCAGAATCTGCTCGATATCCAAGTGCAGGTCTGGGAGCCCCGACGTAGAGCTTGAAGAACTGCCGCGCCCCCTCATGGCCCGAGAAGGGAGCGGGAAACGCATCGGACTCCCAGGTTGTTTTCTGATCGAGTCGCTTGACGAAGGCTTCGATAGCGTGCGCGTTCCACGCAGCGAAGATCTCGCGGACGATCTGAAGCTTCTCCTGTCCAGCCATAGCACCCTCCCTTGAGCCGACCGTTTCCCGTCCGACATACCTTGATCCCGCTAATTCGTCATACCAACTCCGTCATCTCGGCCTTCGCCTTCTCCAGCTAGAACCGAATGTCCCGAGGCCCCCAGGCCTTTGTCTCTCTGTTTTCCCTCGCGATTCAATCAACTGATTCGAGCGCAGTCAGCAGCGCCGACGGGATCGTGAGCCCGAGCGCCATCGCGGTGTAACGCAGTTCACACCTCCAATGACAGCAGCGTGATGCTTCCATCCTCATTCGGCATAACCCGCTGGTGCCGAAGAGCAATCCCAATTCCCTTCGGGGATCTCACCCACCACTGCTGGGTGCCGTCAGGCCGAATCATTCGGCCGTAGTCTCCCGGCTGGTAGGTCGCTTTCTCCAGTCGATCCTTGCCGTGCTCCTTCAGGCGTGCCTTCGGGAGCCGGGGTTGCCAGGCGGTGAGGACCGGATTCGCTCGGTTAGATCGTTCGTTGATTCCTGCTGCTCTACCATGGCCCGTTTCAGGTTCACGATCAGCGTCGCGAAGGCTCGCGCACCGGCCGCACCTGGCCCCGGAGCCCCGGCCATCGCCTGAGTGATGAGCTGCACGTCTTCTTCCTCTTCCTTTCGCTTCCGTTGAGCGGCGGCGGCAGCGGCGGCGGGGTCAGGTTTCGACTTCGCGAGCCCCAGCCAGCGCCGTCTAACCGTCGCCATCAAGCCCTCGGAAGCCCGGCGAGGCCGAGCGCCGCGAAGAGGAGTCGGCCGCGTTGGTCGATCATGCTCGAGATCACTTCCCCTTCGGCCCGCGCGGGTCCACGGTGTCGGGGAGACAGACCGGCGTAATCTCTCCGTTGGCCGTCTTTACGCTGCCGCCAACGACCGTGTTGCCCCGGCCGGCCGCTTCCCTCAGCGCCGCCGCGGCGGCCGCCCGGCACTCATCGGCCGAGTCGAACGCACGATTCACCAGCCAACCTTCCCCGTCGCGAAACGTGAGTTTGCTCCAAAGGACCCACGGGCCCTCGGCGGCCGCGAGGCTCATCGCCGTCAGGAGGAGGAGGGTGACCACCGACGTCACCCGAATAACCCGCTTCATTGGCAACGTACCAGTCGAGGGGGCGTCGCGGCGGCTCATCGTCCCTTCGGCCCACGCGGGTCCACGGTGTCGGGGAGGCAGAGCAGACTGTACGTACGGACGGGCCGACGCAGCCCGTCCACTGAAGCTGCTCGGGAGACGGCCTGTCATACCTTCCCGTAGTCCACCGTGAGCCACCGCTCGGGACGCATACGAACAAGCATGTTCTCATCTGTCTCTGCTCGCGTCCTCTCGATGTACTGGTCACCTGCTCGAACGCCGAAGTAACGGTGAGCGAGCGGCCGGCGATCGCGTTCAGATTTGCGGGCTCGATGGCGACGATCGGCCCCTCGACGCTCACATATTTGTATGGCGGCGTCTCCGTCTGCGCACATAGACTGAATCTGCGGGCGCGGCCGAGGAGCTGAACCTTCCGCGTGGTCCTGCCGGTGACAACTCGGACCTCTCCGCCCGGTGCGTAGGAGTACCAGATCGGCACGGTGAGCGGTCCTCGTCCCTCTTCGAGGATACTGATGATTCCCACGTGAAGATCGGCGAGAAAGTCCTCGCGTTCTTGCTTCGTCATTGCTAGCGACACCGCATCCTCCCTTCAGCTCCTCGGTCAGCGGCGCCAGCCTACTTCGCCTTGCCGCAGATCTTTCGGCCGCGTTGGTCGAGCACGCGCTATTCGATCACCTGATCCGCTCGCCCCAGCACTGACGGCGGGATCGTCAGGCCGAGCGTCTTCGCAGTCTTCAGGTTGATAACCAACTCGAATCGCGTTGCCTGCTGCAGCGGCAATTCACTCGGCCGAGCGCCATCCAGGATTTTGGCGACCTGCTCAGCCGCCATCGTATATATCTCGGATTGGGTCGCGCCGTAGGACATGAGACCGCCAGCGTCCACGAAAAAACGGAACGCATGCATCGTGGGCAAGTGGGCCTTGAGGGCGAAGTCGGCAAGCTGCTGAGGCCGAGGCTGAGAGCTAAGAACAACGTCGGGATACACGGCCAACGCGTCCGGGCGCTCCTTCGCAATCATCGTGAGCTCTGGTAGCAGCTGTTCAGGGACTCCCACGTTAGCCACCTGCAATCTGATACCCAGACGCGGTGCGACTTCCTGCGTCAGCTTCAACGCGTTGGGAGCAGCTTCAGGGTCCTGAAGAAACATGACCCGCGAGGCCTTGGGGACCGCCTCCTTGAGGAGTTCGAGGCGCTTCGGGCTGAGCTCCGTCGTCATGCAGGTAACACCGGTCAGATTTCCACCGGGCCGAGCGAGGCGTGTGACGTGCTCGAACGGGTCGCACGAGTAGCGACGTGGCCGATGCCGGACCAGGAGTCGAGCCAGGTCCGCAGCGCCCAGAGGGCCGAATCCACGTCAAGAAGATCGAGAACCGGCCTTACAAGAGCACGGACGAGCTCGTACAGAAGAAGGTGATGCCGAAGGCGACCTACGACAAGATCAAGAACCAGATCGTCGCCAAGTAGGCCTGCCACCAGGACCGGCCGGCGGGAACAAGTCGGCCGGTTCATCCTCCCGGCCTTGCTGGAACGCCCCCCGTCTTTCGCGCTAGGGTCGTGTGCTGGCGTTCCTTCGCCTGCGCTCACTGTTGGTTGTACCGATCCCGCACAAGCGGTCCCGCGTCACCCGCTGCTCCGGCGCGTTCGATGGTACGATTACCCATTCGCGCGAGTTCGCCAGCGACCCAGACTCCTTGGGGGTGCGCCATGAAGACGCTCCGCCACATCATGCGCCACGGCTTCCTCTTCACGCTCCAACGCGACACCACAGTCGCCGACGCCTGCCGGATGATGGCCGTCCACAATGTCGGGATCGTAGCGGTCCTCGACGGCGAGCGGCTCTGTGGGGTGTTCTCCGAGCGCGACGTCACGCGACGGGTGGTCGACCGGCGGCTCGAACCCGCTCATACGCGGCTGGAGGAGGTGATGACCTCGGAGCTCGTCGTTGCGGACGCGGACGAAGACTATCAGTCCGCGATGAACAAGATGGATCAGGCCAACATTCGCCACCTGCCCATCGTCAGTGGCGATCGTCTCCTGTCCATGCTGTCGATCCGCGATCTCATGCGGGTCGCCATCGAGGAGCGTGGTGCGGAGATCGAGTACCTGAAGGAGTATCTGTACCAGGTGCCGCCGAGCGTCGCCCGGTAGTGCCGGGCGAGAGGGCCGCGCGGCCGCTAGGGCACGCTGCCCATCCCAATTGGGTCACGAGGGAGGGTAGGCCATGCCCGTCTACGAGTACCACTGCGACAAATGCCACCGCGAAATGACGCTCACCTTGTCCATCCGCGACCATGAAAAGGGGGAGATCAAGTGCCCGAAGTGCGGCAGCAAATCCCTTCGGCCGCTTCTCAGCGCCTTCATGTCACAGACATCAAAGAAATCCTGATTCCGAACCTGGGAGACGTGAATCCCACGGGCGCCGAGGTATCCTCCGCACTCGTGCTGCGTTTAGGTTCCGAGGCTCAGTTCAACGATGCCACCTGGAGCAACTTGAGTTCCGCATCCTCGGCGTGACCCACCGCTGAAACACCACCCACACGGGCACGCCACCGTGAGCAGGTAGCCATTCCAGACGGGCGGAGTCGGCGGTTAGAGCGCCGTGGGCCGTGAGAGTGGAGAAAGTCGGTGAGGTCGGGGGGAGGAGAGGCACGCCACGACAGCAAGTCTACGCGGCGGAGACAATGCCGCCAGGCGGATAGTCAACGTGCGAAGCCGTCACAGCCCCAGCACTCCGCGCTTCTCGTAGACTTTCGAGCTGGACTTAAATGACGATCTCTTCAAAAGAGCAGTTTGTCTTGCGGAGACCACCGATTACAGGGGTTTCGGGGAGGAAATTCAGGGAAACCCACGACTTGTCTGCGGCACACTCTCTGCCAGCCTGGGTGGTATGAGGGCCTGCATTGGCCAGGTCCACGAGGATCGTCGGCGCCAGCCGATAGGCCGCCCACGGTTCAGCGCGTCCGCCTTCCGTCTCTCCGGTCGCGGCGTCTTCTGACCACTCTTGTTCTCACTGGGCCTCCGTAAGGCGCCCGGCGGCGACGTAGACCTATGCCCGAAGAGGAGAGCAGACATGAAAAGCCAAAGCATGGTGACCATGAACTTTATTCCGTCGAAGTGGGGTCGCTCTCGAGGCGCGAGCCCCCTACAGCAGATCGCGACTGACCCGAGAACATGGATACTCGCCGGTGCGCTTGCCAGCGCCGGCGGTCGCGCGCTCGGCCGGTGGCTTACGCGCTACGACCTCCGGAACCGTACGGTCCTGATCACCGGTGGCACACGCGGGCTCGGGCTGGAACTAGCGCGACAAGCCGGACTCGCGGGGGCGCGCGTCGCGATCTGCGGCCGCGACTCCGACACACTCGAACGCGCGCGCGAGAACCTCTCCGGGACGGGCATGGCCGCACTTGCCTTGACCTGCGACGTGAGCGATCGCCACCAGGTGGCGGAGCTGATTCGCTCTGTACACACCAGCTTCGGTCCGATCGATGTGCTGATCAACAATGCCGGGATGGTCGACGTTGGGCCCGTCGGCGTCATGACCGCCACCGACTTCGAGCGCGACATGTCCACGAACTTCTGGGGTCCGCTCAACGTCATCCTGGCGGTGCTGCCGCATATGCGGCCTAGGGGTGAGGGGCGCATCGTCAACATCGCCTCCATCGGCGGCAAGGTGAGTGTCCCGCATCTCTTGCCGTACAGCTCGAGCAAGTTCGCGCTCGTCGGCCTTTCCGAGGGACTCCGCGCGGAGCTCCGAGCGTCCGGCATCCTCGTGACGACGGTCTGCCCAGGATTGATGCGCACCGGAAGCTCCGAGCACGCGACGTTCAAGGGGCGGCACGACGCCGAATACACCTGGTTCAGTCTGGCCGACAATTTGCCTTTGCTATCGATGGACGTAGAGCGAGCGGCGCGCCGGATCTTGAACGCCATGCGGCACGGCAAATCGCACGTTGTCCTGTCGCTGCCGGCGAAGGTCGCCGACAAGATCCACGGGCTGTTTCCTGGATTGACCTCCGACGCGCTCGGTTTCGCCAACCGCTTGCTCCCAGGCACTGAGAGCGATAATCACGGCGTGGAAGGCCAGCACTGCCGAGCTGTCGTCTCGCTGCCGTGGCTCGGAGCGCGCAGTGACCGTGTAGCGGCACGGCGCAACCAGACCGGCTGAGGACAGGGGCAGAGCGCAAGAGTATCAACCGCATGGTGGGGACGGCCGGTGGGAGGTTAGCAGACGCGCGCCTGACTCGTTGACAGACCACGCAGACGGCGGTTGACTGGACTCGACGGGAGGATCGGCGCCACCTCCTGGTCTGGGCGTTAACCCGATTGGAGTCAGTCATGGAGGCACCACCGGACGAGGGTGGCGCGCCGTCACTGGTCCGCCGCTGATGGCGCGCCTAGTCTAGCGTCGTCGTAAACACCAAGTCCCGCCGCAAGTCGGGACGCGCAGCCCCGTTGCTGCGCAAGATCAAAAGACGCTCGGGGGCGGAGTACCGGTCCCGCTCCCGAGCGTTCTCTAGGCGCGCAGCGTCAGGAGGCGCGCAGCGTCAGGCCCGCAGCGTCGCAGGAATATCCTCTGGATTCGCACGTCGGGCTGCGGCATCGACAGTCTTCAACCTTACCGTCGCAGGTTCGACTCCTGTCAAAGCGCACCGGACAATGCCTGACGACTTGACTAGACGGAGGGTCGGTGCGTCCAATTTGTGTATGAGCGATGACCGGGGGGCCGTGTGAGGACATTTGATCGACCCCGCAGGAGGACACCATGTACAAGAAGGTCCTGTTGGCCGGCGCCCTTCAACATTGGGAACGCTACAGTGTCCACGCGCTCGCCGCGAGGGAGGTCGCGGCGGAGCTGGCCCGTCACGCCGAGCGGCTGCACGTCCTGAGCGTTTACGATCATGAGCCGGCGCGACTGCCCACCTCCGAGCTCTCCGCCGAGATGGTGGCGCGGCTCCGAGAGCAGTACATCCAGCAGACCGATCAGGTCATGGCGCAGAAATGGACGAGTACGTCGCTCCTCTCGTGAGCCGAGGGATCGCCGTCTCGAAGATCATCCGCACCGGCGGCCCCCGTCACGTCATCGTTGAGGTCGCCTCGGAGATCGAGGCCGATCTACTGGTGATTGGAAGCCACAGCAAGCGGGGCCTGCTCGACATCGCGCTGGGCGACACGGCGCGCCACGTCAGTACACACGCGCCCTACACCGTGGTGATGGTCGTGCCGAAAAAATAACGCGATCCGGCTCGGGAGCATCGCTACTGGCCGAGCGCTTTCGGGCGCTCGGCCGCCGGCGCGTGACCCTACGGAGACGAACATCCCGGTATGGCGCAAGCGCGGGGCCCTGGTTCTTGGTGACGCAGTCGAAACGGGGTCCTGCCCCGGGTCAGCGGGCTAGTTTCGCCTTGCTTCTACTTATTCGTTTGCTCGGCTCGCCGCTCTCCGGACGTATTCGTGATGGAGCCCACCCAGGCGGGGCACCTCCACCACCCTGCCCTGGCTCGTCGGCTGCACCCTCCGTGGCTCGGGCGCGTCCTTGGTCAAGGAAAAGTGAGTCCGCGTTCTGTTGTAGTAGTCCACGTACTCCGAAGTGTCCCAAAGAGGATTCCGAGCCATCGGACCATGACCGGCGAAATAGCCGATCAGTCCGCAGAATGCAAATTAATCGGCGGATGACTTTTTATAAGGGACAACCTTTTGCGCAAGGAGTGCACCACCCGTGGAGCAGGCGTCTGCCCCACACATAAGTCCCTTGTTCATGGTGAGCAGCGCCCTACTGCCGCGCGCACCGGGATCGCGCTCGGTCCCATGACGCGGCGCGCCGCCAAACGCGTCGGAAAAGTCCTCGGGCCGCGCGCGCGATGTTCAGCCGCGCGTCGTAAACTCCCGCTCACGGCGACACCGGCCGCGCGTATCTGCGTGGGGCAGGCTCGCCACGGCGCGCGGATCCAACGATCATTGTCTTTCTTCGTCACGACGGTCTCGCGGCCCGCGAGATCTAGAGCAGCATCGGGCGCTGCGTCGGCAACTGAGGTCGGCACCTGGCGACCCGCCTGATCCCAGACTATCTCGCCACGACGGATCGCCCCGTCACGTGGCATCCGGTCGATTCTCGCGCCCCCGAAGAGAGGCCCGGGCCGGAGAGGTGCTCTGCGCCTCGAGTATCCCCCGATCGGCTCGAGGCCGAGGGTCAAGACGGCGCCTTGACACCGTTGGCGAAAGGAAGGAGTCTGTTTATAGTTAGCGGGATCGGCCTCTCAGGGGAGGTAGTCAATGCCCCTGGAACGGGTCACTGGAGAGCAGTTCGACGTCCTCGTCGACCATGCGGATGGCCGGGTCGGGCGTCCGCGTTCGCGTAGCCTGACTCCCTTTTCGTGTCAAGCGCCCGAGTCACAGGCACAAACTACCGGAGGGGCACTATGGGAGCATACTGCCTTCTCGAATCGGTACCGTCTCACCGCGCCAGCGTCGGGGAAATCTTGGAAGTCCACTGGTTCGACTACTATGGCGCCGTCATCTTCGGCGATAGAAACGAGATCGCGTGCATCCCGCATGACGGATGTCGGCTGGAGATCACGGCGACAGCCCCAAGCCCGCACCGCAAGGTCGAGCTTCTCTTGCCAGGACAGGTTATCCAATACACGCACTCCTTCTTCCTGGGCGATCGATTCGCGCTGCCCAATGGCCGCAAAGTAAACCTCCGGCACCTTGTGGGATTCAAACTGCAGCTCGCGTCGAGCCCGGCCCCTCCGCCGCTCGAAGACGTCGTCGTCCGGCGGCGACTCGCCGATCGAGCCGGGGTGCGTATCCCTGGAGTATGCTCGGGAGTTCCTGTGGCCGCGGCGCCAATACGGAGAGCTTTGTAATGACGAGCCTCAAAGTGGGGGATCTCGTTGAACTGCGCGCTGGCTCAGGTACAGTCGGGACAGTCTTGGACGTGGTGGAGAATCGCCCGCGTTGGATTCTCGTCGACTGGCACACGCCCCCGGACACCTGCATCAATCCCCTGTTCGAGAACGAAGAGTTCCTCACGTTAGCAGCA
>Ga0209055_1001351_pt1 | contig 16295 bp, 12 predicted proteins | sample GraSoiAngelo_110_FD_185875 | JGI IMG/M metagenome (GOLD analysis project Ga0209055, IMG submission 185875) | Grasslands soil microbial communities from the Angelo Coastal Reserve, California, USA - 14_0903_12_30cm (SPAdes) (version 2) | ecosystem: Environmental > Terrestrial > Soil > Grasslands ... | reverse complement strand
TTGAGATAACACTTGCACCAGTCTTCTATCTTGCTATTAGCGTGCTATTCCCTCGCAGGGTAAGCTTCTGGTCTACGGCACTTGGTTCCGCAATCGGAGAGGCCATCAATGTCGTCGTGTATGGTGGATTTCCGATCTACGTGGCGGGAATCGTGTGGGCGAGAGCCCCAGAAGCGTTGATCATCTACAGGTTCAGGAATGGGTCAATGAGAATGTTGATAATTTCAATGGTTCTTGCCACGATCTACGAGACATTTGCGTTCTTCTTTCCAGACTGGTTGTTCTACTCGCTGGCGCTCTTCTCCTATAGCGATGCTCCGCAAGGATTTGCAGGAGGATTCGCTCTTGCGTTTTCCGACCTGTTCACGATGGTGGACTTGGTATGGATACCTCTAGCGATCGGCGCGGTGGTCGCGGTGAGGAAGGCTTTCCGTACTCGATTCTTGGATTAAGCCCTCAGAAGAGGAGGCATAAGAGATTTGGCTCAAGGCAGGAAACTCGGAAAGCTTAGCCCACATACAATGGCGAACACTATCTGGCGGTTCAAGGGAGTCAAATCTCGGAAAGTCATCGTGGGACCCAGCCCCGGAGCAGATGTTTCAGTCCTCGATATCGGTGGAGGAGATGTTATGGTTGCAAACTGCGACCCCATCTCGCTGATCCCTTCCATAGGACCTGAAGATTCAGCGACTATGAGTCTCTATGAAGTGGCGTCTGACGTAGCGACTAGCGGGCGGTCGCCGAGGTACGTCATGCTAGATCTGAATCTCCCACCTGACCTGTCTGATCAAGTCCTTGGTCGCTATTGGAAGTCCATCAACAAGACATGCCACCAACTCGGGGTGTCAATTCTCGGCGGTCATACCGGCCGGTTCGAAGGATGCGACTATTCCATAATCGGAGGCGCTACGATGTGGACAACATGTCGGAGGAATGAGTTCCTAACATCCAGTATGGCTGGGGATGGTGACGATCTGATCTTTACGAAGAGCGCGGCCTATGGAGCCACTTCAGTGCTTACGAGAGCATTTCCCCGAATTGTCCGCAAACGCCTCCGCCCATCCCTTTTTGAAAACGCGTGGAAATACTTGCAGGGTGCCAATACGGTCAGTGACTCTCTGTCGGCGGTAAAGGCGGGAATCCACCAGCGCGGGGTTACCGCAATTCATGATGTCACAGAAGGCGGCTGCTTAGCAGCAATCGTCGAGCTGGCGGGAGCTTCAGATCTTGGAGGCGTCATAGATGTGGAGAGCATCCCCATCTCCGAAGAGACTGAACAAATCTGCAAGCTATTCCATCTGGATCCTCTGACTTCGCTGGGCGAGGGAAGTCTGATAATCGCGTCGAGGCCAAATCGGACAAGACGTGTTATTGACATTCTTCAATCGCTCGGTACAAAGGCCACTGTAATCGGACATTTGTCTTCCGGGACTCGAGGCATTTTCGGCGTCTCTAGTCGGGGCCGGTTCAGGATTCGTTACCCTGATCGAGACCCGTATTGGAACGCGTACTGGCGTGCCTTGAGAAAAGGCTGGTCCTGATTGGTGAGTCTGTGTAAAGGTCAGAATTCTACTTTGAGTTGTTCGTTATCATGAGAGTAGATGTAGACAGGATTCTCGATTCTTCTCAGCATGTCAATGGATTCTAGACCTTGTGAACCGCTGTATATCATCCCCGTTATGTTTCGCTTCTCGATGTTCTCAGGAAGAGGTGCGGCATCACCAGCGTAGACGATGTTTCTCCCCTTCCACTTCACGACCAGCGACTGGTGTCCGATAGTGTGCCCGGGCGTAGGCAGAACTTCGACTCCGTCTTCAATCTCGTATTTTCCGTGCACAGGCAGATAGTCTCCTTCAACGTCGAAGAAGGGTCGTAGATAGCTGACTCTCATGAACCGGTCCGGGAAGTAGGCATACCTGATTTCGTCTATCTGAACTAGGAACTTGCTGTTCGGGAATAGTCGGTTGTTTCCGCAATGGTCAAAATGTAGATGGGTGTTTACGACCATGGTAATGTCTTCGGGACGCAAACCGTTCTTCTTGAGCGAATAGCTGAGCTCTTCCTCCCGGTTTCTGATCACGTTGTGGAACTTTTGGTAGTTGGGCGGGAGGTTTCCAACTCCCGTGTCGACGATTATGTTCTCTTTCTCAGTCCGGACGAGCAGAGGCTTCAATGCTGCTTTGTACTTTGTGCCCTGATATTTTCCGAAGACGAGAAAGCTCTTGTCCAGTGTGAAGTAGCCGTCAGTTAGCAGTTTTACGTCGATGACAGCCAACTAGATTTCGTCTGAACGGCATTCTTGGGGTCTATAAGTTATCCCGGGACGGAGCGCGTATTGAGACCAGCGCTGAGAAGTTATCAAGGTCTATTTGGCCGGGTTGAAGGAATACCAGCGTGGGAAAGTGGCGCAAGTGAGACCACTCTGGACACCCTCTGAGGATAGAATCCGCGAGGCGAATCTTACCAATTTCCTTGCGTTTGTCAATCAAAAGTACCGGCTCAAGATCAAATCCTATCCTGAGCTGCATAGATGGTCGGTTGACAAAGTCTCCTCCTTCTGGTCGGCAATCTGGGACTACACTGGAATCGTCTGCTCCCGTCGGTTTGATACGGTCGTAGATGACCTTGCCAAGTTTCCTGGAGCCAGTTGGTTTTCGGGAGCTCGGCTGAATTTTGCCGAGAACCTTCTCAGACAGAGAGATGAGAAAATTGCCCTGGTCTCAAGAACAGAAGAGGGTCGCCTGTCACAGACAAGCTATTCTGACCTCTTCCAAAGAGTGGGAAGCCTAGGACATGCTCTCCGTAAGATGGGGATTGCTCCTGGAGACCGAGTGACGGGCTACATGCCAAACATTGAGGAGACGGCCATCGCGATGCTTGCAGCCACCAGCATCGGAGCTGTCTGGGCGTGTTGCGGCGCCGAGCTGGGTCCCGCAGCCGTCTTGGATCGTCTCGGCCAAGTCGAACCGAAGGTATTGTTTGCAGCCGATGGGTACACCTACAAAGGTAAGAAGTTCAATATCCTTCCCAACGTGGAGCGGGTTGTCGACGGAGTTCCTTCACTCAAGAAAGTCGTCCTGACATCACATATCGGACCAGAGCCGAAACTGGGAAGTGTTTCTGGCTCGATCTCGTTTGACGATCTTAGCAAGTCGGGGCTGAAAGGCGAAGCGCGATTCGAGCAGTTGCCGGCTGATCATCCGGTCTACATCATGTTCACTTCAGGCACCACGGGCAAGCCCAAATGCATGGTGCAGGGAGCGGCAGGGGTCCTCGTTAACCAACTCAAAGAAACGATGCTACATGCAGATGTGAAGAAGACCGACTGTATCACCTACATCGCCTCGCCGAGTTGGATGATGTGGAACTGGTTGATGAGTTGCCTGGCATCGGGAGCAAGGATTGTCTTGCATGATGGCAATCCTCTCTCCCCAGACTGGGGTGCGATGTGGAAGTTGGTTGAGGAGGAGAGGGTATCGATCTTGGGTTGCAGTGCCAGCTACGTCAACTATCTTAGAAGCATTGGTGCAAAGCCCGGCAGTACGTACGACCTCTTGTCTCTCCGAGAGATTTCTCAGACTGGTTCGCCGCTCTCGGCTGATGGGTTCAATTGGGTTTACCGGGAAGTCAAACGCGATCTGCACTTGAATTCCATTTCGGGAGGGACCGACATCAACGGATGCTTTGCTGGAGGAGTGCCAATCCTCCCCGTCTACCCGGGCGAGCTTCAGGCGCCGGGGCTAGGGATGAAGATCAACGTCTACGATGAAGACGGAAAGCCAGTTGTGGATTTGATGGGAGAGCTGGTCTGTGAGGAGCCGGCTCCATCGATGCCCTTGTACTTCTGGAACGACCCCGGAGACCAGAGATATCGAGAAGCCTACTTTGAATATTACAGGCCGAAAGGAAAGAACGTCTGGAGACATGGAGACTACGTGATACTCCACAGCAAAACAGGAGGACTCACCTTCTACGGCAGATCTGACGCGGCGATAAAAGTCTCAGGGGTCCGAGTCGGAACTTCCGAGATCTACAACGTGGTCGAGAAAATGCCCGAGATCGCTGACAGTCTAGCAGTGGGCCAAAATCTGGGAGAAGACCAGAGGATAATCCTCTTCGTCAAAATGGTCCCTGGCCAGCGATTATCAGAGGATCTGAAGGAGAGGATCAGGAAATCATTGCGAGCAGAGGCTTCTCCAAAGCATGTTCCCGCCTTGATTCTCGAGGTTCCCGACATTCCCTACACTCTTAACATGAAGAAGGTAGAGACAGCGGTCGCGAATATTGTAAACAATAGACCCGTGACCAACCGAGACGCTCTTGCAAACCCCGAATCCCTGAAGTTCTACGTAGAAATCCTTCCAGTCATCCATAAGCCATAATAGCGAGCCCCAGCGGATTTCATTCGAATCAATCATCATTCTACCAGGCATAATTTGTCGCCCGCTTTGACGAGATCCCCATGTTTGACGTAGAGCTCCCTGACAATTCCGGTCCTAGGCGAAGCGATCTCGTTCTGCATCTTCATCGCCTCCAACACCATGATTGACTGCCCTTCCTCGACCTTCGAGTTCACGCTTGCCTTCACAGAAGCTATCTTGCCGGCCATGGGCGAATTCACAAGAGCGGGTCCATCTGTGGTCGTTGACTCATTAGTCGGGACAGCCAATGAGTCTTCTTCAACGGTGACGGTCATCGGCTTTCTACTCACCTCCAGAGAGTAGATGTGCTGATTTTCGTCTCTCTGAATGGATACGCTGATTACTCGACCTCCAATTCGCACAAAAAGCGTTGCTGGTTGAGCAGAAGACTGACGCAGGACCTCGAGGCTTACTTTCTTCTCATCGACGGGGATTATCCAGAGCGGATCCTCGCCCATCAAGTCTCCTACTCGATACCTCTTGCCTTCGACAATGAGGAGTGGCATTAGAGTCCTTCCACAAACAGTGCTTGCTTGCCTAGTTGAGATTCTTCAAGTCCAGATCGCCACTGGCTTCGTCGATCACTCTTCTGAGGACCCAGAGTTGAGGCGAGGCCAATTGTTCGTCTGATTGCTAGGAAGACGGCTGCAATCTCCTCGGGTGTAGTTGCAGGTTGTGGCTTCCAGCCAGTGAGCATCTTGTCGAGGAACTGAACATGATAACTGCCCTCCAGGAATTTCCGATCTTGCAAGATTGTTTGGTGAACTGGGATAGTGGTCTTTACTCCCCCAACAATGATCTCGCCCAGAGCGACCTTCATCCTCTCGACGACTTCTTTTCTGTCGAGGCCCTGGGCCGCTATCTTGGCGATGAGTGAATCGTAGTATTCTGGCACAAGAGCTCCGTCGCATAATGCACTATCGACTCTAATTCCGGGGCCTCCAGGCGGGACAAATTTGTCGATTCTGCCGGGAGTTGGTATGAATCCTCGACTAGGGTCCTCAGCGTTTATTCGACAGTTCATCGCGGCACCCACGAACTCGATTTCGTCTTGTGAAAGATCCAGCTGATGTTCGCTTGCCATCATGAGCTGTTTTTCGACGATGTCTACGCCTGTTACCATTTCGCTTACGAGATGCTCAACTTGAATTCGTTTGTTGGTTTCCAGATAGTAGAATTCGCCGTCCTTTGACATTACAAATTCGACTGTCCCGGCGTTCTCATAGCGAGTGGCCCGGATCACTCGGAGGGCTAGAGAGATGAGTTGTCTTCGTTTCTTATCGTCTAGAGCAGGCGACGGGGTTTCTTCCAGAATTTTCTGATATCGACGTTGGAGAGAACACTCTCGCTCACCAAGATGAACCAGTCTGCCCCTTGGTCCCGACAGAATCTGAACTTCGATGTGCCGGGGTTCTTGGAGATGCTTCTCCACGTAGAGTTCTGGATGCCCAAATCCTGCGTTCGCTTCCGAACGAGCGGTCTCGAAAACTTTCTCAAGTTCTTTCGTGGTTCTAGCGATGCGCATTCCTCTCCCACCTCCGCCAAAGGCCGCCTTTAGGAGAACTGGAAATCCGATCCTTCGAGCCTCAGTCGCTGATTCCTCGACGGATTGAACTTCTCTGTTAGCGCCCGGGACGACTGGGACTCCGGCGTCCTTTGCGAACTTTTTGGATTCGAACTTGTTCGCTACATTGCGTAGGACCTTGCTACTTGGACCGACGAAGACTAGGCTGGCTTCCTCGCAAGCTCTCGCGAAGTCTGTGTTCTCCGCGAGAAACCCGTATCCAGGATGGACGGCTTCTACGCCGGATTTCGTGGCCGCTTTGACAATCTTTGGGATATTGAGATAGCTTTCAGAGGGCGGGCCGGCGCCAATCGGATAGGCTTCGTCTGCACTCGTAACATGTCTGGATTCTAGATCGGGTTCAGAGTAGACAGCGACAGTCTTTACTCTGAGCTTCTTGCATGTTCGGATTATCCTAAGGGCGATCTCGCCCCGATTTGCGATCAGGATTTTCCTGAACATTGATCGGGCCGTCTAGAGAGGGATGTTTCCGTGTTTCCGAGGGGGCCGTGTTTCTCTCTTAGTCTTGAGAACTTCCAGGTAATTGACGAGAACCTCTCTTGTCTTGCTCGGTTCTATAACATCGTCGATGTACCCTCGCTCGGCAGCGATGTACGGATTGGCGAATTTTTCTCTGTACGAGTTCACTAGTTCCTTTGCCTTAGCCGCTGAGTTCTTGGCGTTTGCTAGTTCGTCGCGGAAGATGATGTTGGTTGCTCCTTCAGGGCCCATAACTGCGATCTCTGCTGACGGCCACGCCAGGTTGAGATCTGCACGGATGTGTTTGCTGCCCAACACATCGTATGCCCCGCCGTAAGCTTTCCGGATGATGATCGTGAGTTTCGGCACTGTGGCCTCGCAGTAAGCGTAGAGAAGTTTCGACCCGTGTCGAATAATGCCCTCGTGTTCTTGATCCACTCCTGGAAGGAATCCTGGGACATCGACGAGGGTCAGGATGGGGATGTTGAAGGCATCGCAGAATCGGACGAAGCGGGCACCTTTGACTGAGGAGTTGATGTCGATGACTCCAGCGTTGAATTTCGGCTGGTTGGCTACTATTCCGATCGAGTGGCCGTTTATTCTGGCGAATGTTGTGATCATGTTAGCTGCCCAGAGGGGTTGAACTTCCAAGAGCTCTCCTCCGTCGACTATTCTCGTGATAATGTCCCTCATGTCGTAGGGCTTGTTGTAGTCCTCTGGCAGGATTGTGTTAAGATCCTCTTTCTTCCCACTTGGGGGTCGTGCCGGAATTTCTGGCGGGTCTTCCGTGTTGTTTGATGGAATGTAGCTCAGGAGTCTTCGCATCTGTTGAAGGCACTCTTTCTCGTCTCGGGCGAAGAAATGGGCGACCCCGCTGGTCGTGTTGTGGACTTTGGCTCCTCCAAGCTCTTCAAAGCTGACAGTCTGGTTGAGGACTGCTTTGATCACATCGGGACCGGTGATGAACATGTAGCTAGTCTTGTCGACCATGAAAGTGAAGTCTGTCATCGCGGGCGAGTAGACCGCTCCTCCTGCGCACGGACCCATTATCGCTGAGATCTGTGGAATCACGCCCGAGGCGAGAACGTTTCGAAAGAATATTTCTGCGTAGCCTCCGAGGCTGACAACCCCCTCCTGTATCCTGGCGCCTCCAGAGTCGTTCAGTCCGATGACTGGGACTCCGGTCTTGAGTGCCATGTCCATTATCTTGGTGACTTTTCGCGCGAACATCTCGCCCAATGAGCCGCCGAATGTTGTGAAGTCGTGGGAGAAGAGGTAGACGAGTCGTCCATCTATTCTACCATGACCGGTGACTACCCCATCGCCCAGAATCTTCTTCTCAGCCATCCCAAAGTCTGTGGTCTGATGGACTACAAAGCGGTCGATTTCGACGAATGTGCCGGGATCAACAAGAGAGTCGATTCTTTCGCGCGCCGTCATCTTTCCCCGAGAATGTTGAGATTCTATCTTCTCGGGTCCGCCGCCGAGCTTGGCCTGTTCTCCTTTCTTCTTCAGCTCATCGAGCCGCTGAGTCATGCTCATTGGTTCGAAGAGTGCGAGGTCGATTCCTTGTATAAAAGCAGGACCGGATTCTAGTCGTTGAGAATCCTGAGCGATCCCTCCTTGACTCTCCGAATTCTGTGATCGTCAGTCTCGATCAGGAGACTACCATCTTCGTCTATTGCTCTACAGATGCCCGTTACCGTGTCCTTTGGGAGGGTGACTTGGACCCTGAGGGATCGGTGAATGGAGCAACGCCACCATTCATCCATTATTTTCGAAGGGTGGCTCAGGTTATCGAAGGACGACCGTATTTGGTCGAGAATTGCCCTGAGAAGGACCCGAAGATCATGTTGTTTTTTTCCGGATACGAGTCGCATGGATATTGCTCCAGGGGGAAGCTGAGCTTTGCCTTGATTGACGTTTAGTCCGATTCCTAGAATCGCGAATGAGACCCTTTCACCGTGGGTTTTGGATTCTATGAGGATTCCGCCAAGTTTCGCGTTCCCAAGTACGAGGTCGTTGGGCCACTTCAGCATGACATCAAGGCCTGTTTCGTTTCCGATGGCGTCTCTCATCGCAGTCGCAGCTAGAAACTGCAGCAAGAGGAGTCTCTGGCTGGGCAAATTGGGTCTTAGGAGTATTGAGAACCAGAGACCTCCACTTGGAGACTCCCACTTGTTTCCTCCCCTCCCTCTCCCCTTCGTCTGAACATCGGCCACCACTACCGTCCATTCTGGGGCCGATTGTTGTGCTAATCGATAGGCAGTCGCGTTAGTTGATTGTAATCTCTTGTAGCGGAGTATTTTCAGGGTAGCAGCCGTGCTTAGGTTTCGAGGAATTGCAGTTTAAGCGTTAGCCGGTCATTGACAGCGGCTGCAACCAGTCGGAGAATGGCCTCCAAGCCGTGTATATGTTGTCGGCAAAATTCAGAGTCCTCATTTCAACCTTGAGGGCACCATTGTTGTCCTGGTCGCGGAATTCCAGGACTAGGTCTGCAAACCTCTTAACTGTTTCGACGACTGATCGGTCGTGAATGTCCTCTTTTATGACAAGTATCGCAGTTCTCTTCTTCAGCTTGACTCTTGAGGCTAGCTGGCAGAAGAAGGAGTAGAAGCTCTCTGGAGAGTTGATGCTCCGTATGACATTGTCCAAGAAATCGCCGACGATGACCTTGCTCTCGTTTTCCTGAACACACTTCTCAATGAAGAGATTTACTTCCAAAAGATTGTCTGGAGAGATGATCTCGACATGGGAGGATGGGTGGGCCATTGAGCTTCCACCGACAAATGTTACCCATCCTATTCGGTTGGATTGTCCTTTGCAGATTTCTTCTGGAGCGGTTGGTCCCAGAACCAACAAGGGGGGCGGGCTGTCGGAAGGCAGGGCGTCCTGGAGAATTGTCCGAAGGGTTTCCCTAACGCTGACGTTTCCGCGGACACAGGCTATGACAAGCCTGTGCCTCTCGAGTTGGCTGTCGTGCCAGCCTGACCCGTTCTCCGTCCTCGGCGCTTTCTCTTCTTGAGGATGATTCTCTCTTCGTGTAGCCATGCGAGTCTTCCCGTGGGAAGCTACCTTTTTTAGGTAAATGGATATAAGCTTTCCCGTTTTTCTACGGAAAAAGGTAGATTACGCCAAGAAGGCTAATCCGGGGAAGAGGGCCTGCCCATCATGCTGGGACCCTGAGGTCCCTGAGTTGTAGGTCGGGCGTCCAGCTGGCTCATTATCAAGAGCAAGCTCCTGACTTCGTCTATGCTTCGAAGATTCTTGGTCAGCTGGTTACGATACTCTTCGCGAGTAGCCTTGTACTCCTGTTCAGGCATGTCTCCAGACATGAAGCGACTCTCGAGAGCTAGAAGATTCTGAGGTGCTGTAGTGACCTGATCCCTAAGGTCTCGGACTCTCTGAGTGAGCGTTTCTCCTAGCTGCGACATCTTATCGGCCATAGACCGATTTGCTCTGCCTAGCTCTTCTCTCAACATTGCCAGTCTCTGACGGAAGCTGCTGATGTCCGCCATCACTTTGTCGATGCTTACCTCGCTCATCTCATCTGCCCCTAAAGTTGAGCCTTAGGGGTCCCGAGGCCCCATTATGGGTGATGTAACTCTAAGGAATAGAAGACAGTTACCGAGCTGTTCCAGAAAAACGACTAGTGCTTCTCGTCTGTCTTGGACGCGGATGATCCGCCAGCAGAACCAGTGCCAGTCTGCCCGGTTGGCTGTGAACCCATCTCTGCTTCGAGAGGCGCCGGTGGCGGCGTCGTAAGCATTGTATAACCTATCCAACCAGTTATGCCTAGTACTCCCAGTACTGCCAAAACGACTGGGACACCTAAAACCCACGGCCTCCAATAGGCACTCGTCAAAGCTAGGATGTAAAGCACGAAAACAATAGCGGATACCGCGAAGATGAGTCCGCCGTAGGACTGGTCCTTGTTCACTTTCAGATCATCCTTTGCGTTTCTGCGCATAATGTCTGTATATAAATACGATACCTTGGAGGATTCTATCTAGTTCTTCTTGTAGCCTGGCCGCTGAGACAACAGCTTGGGATAGGTAAGATCTCTGGACGGATATCCTTGGGTCTCCGATCTTATTCTCGAAACGAGTTCCGACAAAGAGGTCTTGATTTCCTTTCCATCCTCCCTGGTTCGGACTGACAATTTTTCCGATCTGAGTTCTCTCTCGCCAAAGACGACGATGTAGGGGACCCAGCTCAGTTCTGCATCTCTGATTCTGCTCTGAAAAGTGTCGTCTCGATCATCCAGGTCGGCCCTGATCCCGGCCTCCTCAAGCTTCTCGAGTATAGTCATTCCATCCTTCACCAATTGTTTCGAGAGAGGGATTACTCTAGCATGGACTGGCGATACCCAGACTGGGAGCATTGGTTTCTTGCCCTGTCTCTCCATCCGGACGGCGGAATCCAGAAGCGCGAACAGGTATCTCTCCAATCCACCGATGACGGCGGTGTGGATGATTACAGGGTACTCTCTTTCGCCTTTTTCGTTGGCGTAGTGTATGTCGAATCGCTGCGCGTTTCCTACGTCAATCTGGAATGTGCCGATCTCTCTCGGCCTATCGAGATCGTCGATTATGTTGTACTCGACGTTCAGGACCCAGTAGTAGTGGCCCTCCGGGACAAAGTTGAGGAGGAGCGGCTTCTTCTCTACCCGCGCCATTTCGATGAAGAGGTCCTTGTTCTTCTCGAAGAAGGACCGTGTAGTATTGTAGATCGAGACGTACTCTCGGTGAATCTTACGAATCTCCTCGTAGATTCTATCATGGACCTTTGCCCCCACCTGGATTGCTTCGTTCAAGTTCTTGAGATAGATGTGAAGGTCCGGCATCAGGAATTTCCGGAGTCGGAAGGAGAGGAGTAGCTCTCCGCTCTGTTCCATCCGGTAGCTGTCTGCGACTTCGAAGGTGCCGAAGGGTAAGGTTCGGTAGCTAAGGGTCCAATCTTTCACCATAGAGAATTGCTGGAAACAAGCCGCGTATCTGAGCACGAAGGTTCGCTCGTCCACGTCGAGCTCGTAGGCTCGTGAGCCGAATAGCTCGAGATGTTCCTTGATTGGCTTGACATCGACATCGAACATGTTGGTCCCTCGGACATTGAGGATTGGGATGCCGATTCTCCTGATGACTTGGTTCGCGTAGTCGGAGAGAAGCTGAATTATCAGATCCGATTCGGGTCCAAAACGCATCTGGCCGAGATCAGCGTACGACTCCCATTCCAGTCCGAAACGTCTGGCATATTCGAGATAGCGTGGCTCTCCACCAGTCAAGCCCTTCTTCAGCGCCTCTTTCTCTACGAGGGACTCGAACTCCTTCATTCCGGGTCCGTAATGGAATGTCTCGGGGGAGTGCAGATCCCCCTTCTCGTCCATGATCATGTACTCACTTGGGAGGGCTGGGGCTTTGCGAGCTTGCTGCTGTGGAGTGACAGTTCTCGAGAGTTCGGAGAGGGGATGACCCTTGGCTGATATTGTGAAGCTCTTGTACCATCCGAACGGTGCCCTACTAACTTCGTAGCCTTTTTCAAGCAACTTGCTTTGGAGAATCCTCAGTGTCGCGATTGCTGGCTCCCGACCAGCCAAGTCGTTGGACAAATGGGCGTACGGATAGATCATGACGCGGTTTGTCTTGAGCCAGCCGAGAACTTCTTCGATTGACGCGGCCGCGTTGGATGCGGTGTTCTCTGGAGATGCCTCGTCTCCTTTCTCTACGGTGGTGAATACGACAAGGCCGTCTTGAAGGACGCCTTTCTTGGCGTGATCTTCTAAGGTCTCGGGCTCTTTGACAGCCTTCTCCTTTGACTCATACTCGAACTTGTCAGCGTGAATCAGTAAGAGTCTCAGGGCTTCATCCTCCATCTCTCAACCTGTTTGTCCTTCTTCGTCTTCTTCTTCATCTCCTTGTAGTGATTCTTGCAAAGGTAACCTCTACCCGATGTAGAGACTCGAAGGCCAGCCCTCGAAATGTCATCGGGAGAGACTGATCTAATGGCATCTCCGGTGCAGCCGACTACTGAGCATTTGATTCCTTTGCCGACCTTCCCCAAGACGAAACCCAGTCTCGGGTCTTTTCAGCCCTAATAGAAAGTTTCGTGGAAGAGGACAACCCTCTAAAGAGGCAGAGAGGAGACGTCGGACAGTAATGCTGTCCCGGATCCAATACTTGGTCGAAGGGATCTTCCAGTCCTCTTCCAGACTTTTTCACAGAGTTGGGCTTTCACCAAACTCTTTGACTGCTTTGGGCTTCCTCCTGTGGATCGCCGCTTCACTCCTGTACTGGGGGGGCTTGTCTGGGTGGGAATGGGGAGCTAGTATCCTGGTTCTCGTCGTTGCCGGATACTTCGACGCGGTTGACGGAGCAATGGCGCGAAAATATGCGAAGGTGTCGAAGTTTGGAGGAGTCCTCGACAGTGTGCTCGACAGGCTTGGAGAAATCGCAGTCTATGCAGGGCTTGCGGCCGGGGCTCTAATATCGTTCTGGCTTGCGGTTTGGGCTATGTCTGCTTCATTGATGGTTAGCTATGTCAGGGCACGGGTCGCAGCTGAAGGCGTGACGCTGAAGGGAATAGGAATTGCTGAGAGACCGGAAAGACTGCTTATCTTGGCCTTCGCGACCTTGCTCTGGCCACTTTCTCATGGCATTCTCTTCTGGGGGGTCTTGCTGATCGCGCTATTGTCTTCGATTACCGTGCTGGATAGGGTTTACAGAGCCTCTAGGGCTCTATCTCGATAGAGGGTATAAAGATCTAGAATCCGCGTCTTTCGTCCGCGGATCGGACTTTGGAGACTCCAAAGTGGACTGCACAGGAGACGCACAGGTTCTTCATGACCCGCTGACGGGCAATATACGCTCCCTTTGCCCGCAACTCCTTAGCTAATGTTGGTTCGACAAGAGACACCCAGGACGTCACCCGCTTCATCTTGTCCCGTGGGGTCAACATCCCACAGTTCGAGCACTGAACTAGTTCGCTTCGGCCTTTTCCGCCCTTGCTTCGTCCACGAGATCGTCTTTTCTTCGGCATCTCTCTATGTTTCCAAGTGTAGCAGGGGGGTCTTTACTATTAACCTCTTGCTGCGGGGTCAGGCTCAGGCGCCGTAGCACCTTGGACATCGCAGTATGCGGTAACCCGACTATCGATGAACTAGTCCATAACGGTAGGGTCCGCTTATCGCCGGGAGGAACCGCACTTTTCGCGTCATGCGCAGCAGGCTACCTGGGGGCAAGAGTTGGTATTCTCGGGAATATTGGCGAAGATTATCCTCCAACTATCCTGCGACGCCTCAGGACCCTGCATATCGATGTCCGATTTCTGAGAAAAACTGCAGGACATTCCACAAGATTCCACATAACTGCAACTAATGGATCTCGAACACTCCGCCTGCTTGAGCCGGGTGACAAGATAGTGGCACCGGGAAGTACCGGCCATTTTCGGGCTGTCCACTTGGGACCGGTCTTCAACGAAGTAACGAGTTCTCTCATTACCGCGCTTCGAAAAAAGTGCGAGTTTCTATCCGCAGACCTTCAAGGATTCATACGTACCGTAACTGCTAACGGATCAGTTCAGACCGTTCCGCGGAGCTTAAGTCGATTAATTGGCCAGTGCAATATGGTCCAAGCCTCAATCGAGGAAGCACGCTCGCAGACACAATCCCGTGACCCGAGGCTCATCTTGAACCGATTCCTCACAATGCAAGCCGAGTATGCAATTGTCACTATGGGTGAAAAGGGATCCTGGCTAGGCTCGCAAAGTGACGGCATTTATTTCGTCCCTCCTTTTTCGGACCGCAGCATTCGAGATTCAACCGGTGCTGGAGATGTTTTTGCCGGGTCCTGGCTGAGTACCTATCTGAAGACGAAGGACCCAGTTTGGGCGTCCGCTGTGGGCTCAGCATTCGCTTCGCTGGCCTCTCGAAAAACCGGACTCGCAAAGTTCCGCATATCAAGAGCTGAGCTATTCAGGCGTGCTGTTTGGATCTACAATCATATCAAGGCGTCGCCTGTCTACTAGTATCTGCGGCGTTTTCAGCAAATTACCGACCTAGAGGTGAGCGATCGAGTAGATTCAACCAAGGACACTTGATCTATCGCAGCTGGTTCTATTTTCGAGTAGGCTACGGCGCATGTGTTTCGCCTCGCGATTTGTACTAATCATTTAAGTTACTAATGACCTGCCTGTAGTCCAACTACTGAAATCGACTACTCCTGAGGGAAAGAAGACGCATCAGCGATGTCCTCAATGTGGAGACGAACTCATCATTGACGTGCGCAACTTCTGGCTCTTGCCCAAAATTTGGACGGACTATGTCTGTCCAAGGTGCGGCAAACGATACAGCGTATCGGAGCTAGTGAAAGCCATTCGCGCAAAACAACCAACCTAAGCGGCAAGTTCACGATAAGCGATGAAAATGCACCAAGAAAAGCGCAATCTGTAATCGGTAGCGAGATGAACTGAGGCGCGACATCATCTGGTAACAGATCCAAACGAGTGGGCTCCCGCTTCTTAGTCGTTCTAGTATGATCTTGCGAAGACTACCTGTCTCGAGTTCGGAGCACCGCAGTACACGCACTGTCCTCTTGCGGATTCCTTGAAGGGGACGATTCTGACGGTTGCTCCTGTCTCAAGTTTGACTCTCTCTTCGCAGTCGTTGTCTTCGGATAGGAAGGCACTGATAAACCCGCCAGTGGTTTCTATGATATGCACGAATTCCTTCATGTTATTGGCAGTGGTTGTAAGCTTAGCCTGGGTTTCCTTGGCATTGTGGAGTAGCGATTGTTGAATCTCGTCCAGCATACTGACAATGTGAGTGACGGAATCCGCTTGAGGAACTGCCGTCTTCTTTCCAGTATCTCGTCTTACAAGCATGACCTGTTTCGACTCCATATCTCGGGGTCCAATCTCAACCCTCAAGGGTACTCCTTTCATCTCCCACTCATGATATTTCCAGCCGGGAGTGTACTGCTCCCGGTCGTCAATGTAAGTTCGGATGGAATGCTTCCCGAGACTCTCGGCGATATGATGAGCTGTTTGTAGGATGATCTCCTTGTCAGATTCTTTGTAATGTATCGGAACGAAAACGACCTGTGTCGGCGCAACGAGAGGAGGGAGGACTAGTCCTTTGTCGTCTCCGTGGGCCATGATCATTGCTCCGATGAGTCTCCAAGAGATTCCCCATGAGGTGGTCCAGGCGAAGTGTTCTTTCTCGTCCTTGCCTAGGTATTTGATCTCGAAGGGTTTGGAGAAGTTCTGTCCCAAGTGGTGGCTGGTTCCCATCTGGATCGCCTTCCCATCGGGCATCATAGCCTCCAGAGTCGTCGTGTAGACTGCGCCCTTGAATTTCTCACGCTCCGTCTTTTTCCCCACTAAGACGGGTATGGCGATCTGCTCTTCGACGAGTCGCCTATAGATATCCAGGATCGTCATTACTTCTTTCTCCGCCTCCTGCTCGGTCTCGTGGACCGTGTGCCCTTCCTGCCAGAGGAATTCGGTGGTGCGGATGAACGGTTTGGTCGAAGTAATCTCTGCGCGCAAGACGCTGTTCCAGACGTTGATGAGGACAGGCAGATCCCGCCAGCTCTTGACCCATCTGCTGTACGCTTCGTTGATTATCGTCTCCGAGGTGGGCCTGATGGCGAGTCGCTCGCCGAGTTCATTATTGCCTGAATGAGTGACCCAGAAGACCTCCGGAGTGAAGCCCTCGAAATGTTCGGCTTCTCTCTTCAGTAACCGTTCAGGTATGAGTAGAGGGAAGTATGCGTTCCGGTGCCCGATCTCCTTGATCCTCTTGTCGAAGTGTTCTTTGATGCTCTCCCAGATGG
>Ga0209055_1001349_pt1 | contig 16310 bp, 15 predicted proteins | sample GraSoiAngelo_110_FD_185875 | JGI IMG/M metagenome (GOLD analysis project Ga0209055, IMG submission 185875) | Grasslands soil microbial communities from the Angelo Coastal Reserve, California, USA - 14_0903_12_30cm (SPAdes) (version 2) | ecosystem: Environmental > Terrestrial > Soil > Grasslands ... | reverse complement strand
TTACAGAGTGCTTCTTGTCTCTGTGGGAAAATTTCGAGTAGCCCGAGGCAGTTAAGAATGCTTTTTCTTCTTCGTAAAACGTATTTTTCCGTCGATGCGGGACGTTGGAATACGTTCAATATGGCAGGACTGTTTCGCCTTATTGCTGTCAGTGTCCTAATTGTTATTCGGGTCTTTGACGACTCCGTTTATAGGGAGGATGCGCTGTCGTCTTAGTGCCCAGGAATCGTTGTGTAACTGCGTCTCCTAGACTGGTCTTGACTCATTTTTCGCGGTCTTACCGTGTCTACGAGACGTGACGCTCGATGAAACGGGCGCTGAAAAAGAGTGAGTTAGAGAACGATGGAAGAGGATTCCGAAGGCCAGGTCGGCCGGAAGGAGCTGCTGGCGAATATTCGCAGGCTGACAATTGCAGTCTTGGACAATCTCGAGGAAGGGTCCAGAGATAAGACCCTGGACCAAGGAGAGAAGCGTCTGCTCAGCAGCACTGGCGCTAGACTGCTACGGTTATGGAGAAATGCCTTGAAAGATGACGCGATCAGCCCTGCAGACGGTCAGAGTCGAAAGAAGGCGATTCGGTCCGAGGAGCTGAATAGGAGTGTGGGATGCTAAGATTGTCTGAGATTGAGGATGCGGTAGAGGAGGGTGCGGTCCGGACCAGGATCGTAAGAGAGCTGATCGAGAGCCTGGCCGAGTCTAGGAAGATCATGCTTGACTCGAATAAGGATTTGAAGACGCGGGAACGCTGGACCCAGCTACACAATAGTACCAGCCAGATACTCAACACAGTCCTCCGCGACCTACAGATGAGAGATTGGGAGAAGAGACTCAAAGAGATCGAAGAATACAGACACGTGAAACCAAGAATCTGAACAGGAGAGAATCTTGTCTGCTACGCGGCAGTCCTTGAAGGCTTTATCAGACTAGTTCAGAATTCTCCCGACTCAGCGCGGGGGTTGCCAAGCCAGGTCAAAGGCGCGAGAACTCAACCCTACCAGGAATGGTTGAGGAACGCGAAGCTCAGGACCTCGTCCCGTAGGGGTTCGTGGGTTCAAATCCCACCCCCCGCACCACACCATAATGAGGCTTCAGATTTGAAAGAGGAGACAGAGCGTGCTCGAAGCTCTAGGAATAAGGTCAGAATCTCAAAGTCTCGTGGCACAGTGTCAGGTGGGGAGCAGGCGAATTGTTGACGTTGCTTCGAACGGCCTGAAGCTCTTGCTAGTCAGAATGTTCCCTCTAATCTTTAGAACGTAAAGCCCAGGGTTCGACAATAAAGCTTTGACCTGGGTCATATTGAATTTCGCTATTAAAATCGGAGCTTTACTGAGTTGAGTTACTTGCGTGACCCTTAAGGCTACTAACGTCTGGTTTAGGCGTATACTTGATGGGATAAGATTGGACGCGTTGAAGCCTTGGGGAAGGCCTATCACGGCCGTCAGATACATACCCTGGCTTTCGGAAGTAATAGTAGCTGTTTCAAACAGGACTGTTCCCGAGACGAGGGGAGCGAAGGGTTTCATCAAAGGAAAACGGTCAATGCCCACCGCAGCTAAGCTGGAGCCTGTGAAGTAAGGTGTATCGCCTAATCCGTCGGGTGCAGGGCACACGTTTTGGTCAGAGCCGGTACAGTGGTCCACACCCGTATAGTCCGACCAAAAATTTCCGCCGCTTGGATAACCATCATCCCACAATGTAACGCATGGTTCGTAGGGGCAGCCTGAGACTGCCTGAATTGTGTTGTTGATGAAATTGTTGTGGAAACAGCAGTCACCCGCGCCATTCACGACCATTCCCACACTATTGTTTGACAGCGTGTTACCAATAGCAAAACAGGTGCATCGTCTAATTTCGCCAATTCCGAAGCCGTTATTGCCAACGAGGTTGCCAGAAACAACAATGTCGCCGTTGCCGCAATTGGGATATGCATTAACGACAGTGTAGGCAGCGGCACAAGTGTTGGAGTAGGTAACGAATATGCCTCCGTCTGCATTAGATGAAACGTCGTTCCCGACAACGGTTACGTAGCGTGAGGCGTCGATGTCAATACCTATGAAATTTGACCGCACAATATTGTCAGCAATTGTCACGTTTTGTGACCCTTCCAGAGCTATTCCTTGACCAGCGGTGATGGTTGCATTCTCTATCTGCCCGTTATCGACGTCCCCAAAGTAGACACCGCCATTTTGTAAGGACAAGTCTTCGATGGCAAAGTATGCGTTCGTATGAACGATTCGGATGTCACCAGTTATCCTCCAGCCTTTGATAACGTAAGGGTCAACGGCTGTTCCACTGCCGCCCGTGACTCCGTTGCTATCGGTGAAGTCACTGTTGCTTTGTATGAGTATAGAGGAGTGAAGTCGGAGATTAGTTGCTCTCGCCGGAACTAAGCCGGCGACCATTATTACCGTCAAGGACAAAATAGCTATGCTCGCTATTCTTGCAAGCATTCCAAGAACAGCCTTGTTTGGGCCTTCACTTGCTCAAGGTCTTAAGTCTACCTGAGGCGCTACAATGGTCAATAATCTTGGGTCCTTTAGTCGGTTTGAGAAAGGATCGAGACATTGCACGTTGAAGGGGAGCGCTACCTATGTCCCTTGGCTGCTTATATGTACTAGTAAACTGGTGCTGAAATCCCACCCCCCGCACGATGACGGCACGCGCGACTAGCCGCAATAGACTACTATCTCTGGATGAAGAAAGAAGGGTATCGACCACCATTAAGCGATACTCCAAGATCATTAGGACGTTTGAGTAAGACAGCTGATTTTCTTGATGCCGAAGCAATAAAGGCCGAGATTGCCAGCAAAGATTGGTCCGAAGGTGTGCGGAGTAGGGTACGGGTGTATGTAGTCACGATGCGCCTCTTGTCGCGATAGACCATAAAGGCACGTTTTGTGGGCAATTCGTTTTCCTAGAAGCCTGGCAAGTGATTTCGTATTTGTTTAGAATCATATCTCCAACAGAAGCAACAATACTATGGTGGAATTGCCCCGGGGGGGTTAATGCGGATTTGACAGCATGCCTAAAAATCGCAAGGATCCGGGTTTACCGTTAGTAGAACGGGTTCACACAAACAATGCTTGTTCTGCATCCATCACGTGGGACCGTAGAACGAGATTGCATCGACCACAATGGACATTGGCTCTGTCGCAGTGCAAGAAAACAAGACATTGCCCGCTTCTTTGCTCGCTATCAGATAATCTACTTCAAAATAGCCTCCTGCGTTTCCTACCGTAGTAAAGCCGGAAGGAACATTGCAAGCTGGGTCGTCATTTATCGTGGTACTTGCCACTACGAAGTCCTGAGTAGTGGTTTCTATTGAAGCAGAGCAGGCGAAAGTGTCAAAGGAGCCAGGACACGAGAAATACCGTGGCGAAGACAGGTCAGGATCGAATATGCCCCTGCTTGCTCCCTTGATAGCAAAAACCTGTATCATCTTTAGGGTCCAACTCTCAGAGAATACCACTGTGATATTGTCTGATGTCAACGGTGACTTGGTTCTGGCATAATATTCCCAAAAGGTAACGTTGGGAATGTACGCTCGCTGAACGTAGGTCAAACCGCTCTTATCGACGATGGATGATACGTTCAATAAACAATTAGACCAACACTGGACAACTAGGATGATTATGTCATTGCCCTTTGTTGTTGTCAATGATTGCGCTGCACAGTTTTGCAGCTCTACTGTTTCCCCACAACTCGTGTTCTTCCCTATGCCGTCTAAGGCTATCGAAGATGCCGCATGAACCGCCCGAGGCTCTGAGATGCCTCCAAGGATCGTGAGCATCACAATTACAAGACCAATTTTTGTTCGCATTCTGTTAGAACATCTACTTGTATGCTCGAATCCTACCCACTCTTTAGCTTGTTGGAAATTTGTAATGAAGCTCAGTACGTAGTTAGTACATCCCTCAGGTACTACGCAATTTCAACAACAAATATTGGCATTCGATAATCTTCAGTGTCGCGTATGAGCTTGTGGCGTGTCTAGCAGTCATTTCCTTTCTCTCGAAAATCTGGAGCCATGTTCCCCCGACTTGCATCAAGTCAAGTCGTGTATCGCATCAGGATCAGAAATTTCTTGGACGCTAACTCGTAAATGGACCGGAGTGTTCCTAGCTAGCCAATCACAATTACATGGTGGTCAATATGTCCGACGAAAATAGAATTTCCAATCCGGAAGGATCCTCGACTTTCCCCATTAACTGAACAGCTCCCACCGCCTCGTCTCACGAGCAACGAAAGAGCGGCTAAGCCGCACCAAGAATTAACAACTAAGTCCTAAGCGGTTGCACCTATCTTCTTCGCGAGCTGGTCGTAGATTCTCAATCTTTCCAGCGCGATGTCAGCTCCGGTAACTTTGTGCTCGCTGAAGAATTTCTCGACCTCAGCCAGCTGGCCGACGCCTACAATCGAGAGGTATTCTCGCAGAATGATCGAGAACTGTGCTGTCCCAGAGTACATCTCTTCTAATTTTGCCATGTTCTTCTTGAACCATTGCCAGACAGCAATTTTCGCGTCTGGGTTGGCTGTGGCGTAGAGGATCACGTTCCGGACGTCTTGTCGCTTTACCTTGCCGCTTAACGCGAAGTCTAGCGTTTTTGCTACGAGTTCAGGATTCTTGAAGCTGGCTAATCCTTCCAAGTATCTTAGTCGCTCCTCGTCTGTCGTGCTCTTCATGTAACGGCCGATAAGCCCATCGTAATCATTGGAAGATCTAGCGTATCCCATAACAACTGATCGTTTCATGTCTGGCTCTAGATTGGTTAGGTCATTGAGCTTGGAACCGGCCTTCTTTGCATAGTCATCGTCTAGAAGAGTGAGACGGGCGGCGATGATCCCCTTGAGGGTAGTGCTATTGTCGTCCTTCTTACTCTTGAAGATTCTGAGGCCGGCGCTATGGAATTTGCGGGAAGTCTCGATTAGTTTTGAGGGTGCGATCTGGTATAGGAATGAGAGCTGGTCGGAGACTTCGACCGCGGGAAGATACTCCTCCTCGTTCTGATATTTCTCGACTAGTTTGATGTATTCTTTGAAAGAGGTTCGTCCCGACAGGAGAAAGGCTTTGGCGTCGCTGATCAATCCCCAACGGTCGAGCGGAGAGAGCCCGCTGTTCCAAACAAGGTCTAGCAGTTCCTTTCCATTGTACTGGACGACGTAGAATCCCGTCTGATCCACGTTTAATTTGAGAGATCGCGGTGCTTTTGGGAGATTTACCTCGGCCCTTTTCTTGTCGAGCAATAACGATTGCGTCTTGCCGTCAACGTTCATTGTGACCGGGATCGGCCAAGTTTGCTTGGAGGTCCCGCCGGTCAGAAGGAACCTCTCCTGTTCAAGCGTTATTCTACCATCGACCAACGAGGCTTTGACTACTGGGAAACCTTCTTGGCTTATCCAGCCTTCCATGATTCGGCTTACATCCGTCCTGGATGCTTCTTGGAGGCTTGACCAGAGATCGTGACCCGAGGCGTTGCTGTAGCGGAATTTCTGCAAATACTGAGCTACGCCCTTCTTGAAATTCTCTGAGCCAATATAGGCCTCGATCATTCGAAGGATACTTGCGCCTTTCCCGTAACTGATCTCATCGAACAATTCCTCAATCTCTTCAGGGTCATGGACCTTCGCCATGATGGGATGGGTCTTGGTCAGAGCGTCGCGGCCCATCGCGCCTGATGTGGATGTTCGGACAAAATCTTGCCAGACCTTCCATTCTGGATAGGCTCGGTCAGTGGACTTGAAGTCCATGAAAGTGGCGAAGCTCTCGTTCAGCCAGAGATCGTCCCACCATTTCATTGTGACCAGATCTCCAAACCACATGTGAGCAATCTCATGGGCGATCACATGAGCTACGGATTTCCTAGCCCGGATACTCGTGTCCTTGTCTACATGCAGGAGAATTTCTCGGTAGGTTATGGCTCCCCAGTTCTCCATCGCCCCGTAGGCAAATTCTGGGACGGCTACATTGTGGAGTTTGGGTAGCTGGAAGGGGATTCCGAAGTATGACTCGTAATAGTCTAAGACTTTTCGGGTAGCGTCGAATGAGAATTCTGTATTGATCTTGCCCGTCGGCCGGTCCGCGTAGGCCGCGTAGAGTTCAGTCGCGCCGTGCCGGTTCTTCTCCTGGACGAATTTTCCAACGCCCAAGTAGAGGAGGTATGTGGACATTTTCGGCGTCTTCTTGAAAGTGACAGTCTTCTTGCTTCCCTGTTTTGTCTCGGATTCAATGGGCATGTTTGAGATGACGGAGAGATCAGCATTGGTTCGAACTCCAACCTTGAACACTGCCTTGTAGGCGGGGTGGTCCACACAAGGGAAGACCCTGCGAGCTTGAACTGCTTCAAGGTGAGTGCTAAGGATGTACCCGTCACCATAGGCTGCCTTGTAGAACCCGGTGAAGTTGTCAGAGACTTTACCATTGAACTCTATTTCCAAGGGTCCTGAGTGCTTGCCAGTCTGAATCTCTAAGACTTTCCCGGAATGTTCGAACGGGACTTTGCTACCACCGGACTTTACGCTGCTAATCTGTAGGCCTACAGCGTCGAGGGATACGTCTCCGACGGATTCAAGATCTACTGTCACTTTGCCGCCATATTTGAGACCCGCGAAATCAACATCGAGGAGCAGGTCGTATTCTCTGACCTGTTGAACGTTCTTGTCGGGCTGAGTTGTGGCGAGCTGCAAGAGTACCCTATTTCCACTACGATTTGGTGGTACTTAAGAAAGAACTACTTGAGTGCCTAACGAGGATCGTGATTCTGACACCATCCTCTCCAAAGAGGCCTTTGACTCGTGAGTCCTACAATCGAACATAATCATCCTGAACAGTCCGGCGTAAAGACACGTGGTTTCCTTGGGAAATAATGGAGACTTCTAATTGTTTTCGCCGAGAAGCCTCTCGTTGCCCATATCCAACGAATAGTCCCCTTACGGACAAGTAAAGGTATCACTGAGTATTCGTAGTAGCCGCGAAGTGGCTTAGCAGAGTTACTCGCTTTGAACAGGCGTCTGATACTCTTACTCCCTCTTGTCTTAGTGGTCTCGCTGTTTCCTTCACAGATGATCTTGAACGCTCACGCGTCCGGGTACACCGGGACTGGACTCGTCTGTATCACTTCACCTGCAACAGCTGCGAACTGTTCCAACAGTGCACCCACTATTGGCCCGGTTACTGTTGGGTCGACCTTTACTGTTGGTGTCTTCATCAACAATTCTCAGCCTATGGGCGGCTTCGACATCTACGTCGCTGTTAACGCCTCTTACCTGAATCCTACTAATGCTACTCTGGGACCGTTGATCACCAGTCCCTCGTTGACGAACATCTGTGTCAACGGTTCAGCTCAGACTGGCACGTGTACAACCGGAACAGCCAATGGTCCTGGTGTTGTTGAGGCCAGCACTGTTGAGAGTTCGGGGACTAACGAATGTAGTAATGCTCCTCCATGCTCTGGACTGGCCTTCAACATAACATACAAGGTTGTTGGCTCGACCGCCAGTACACCAACATTCTACCCTGCAGACGGAGCAGGATGCTCTCCCAGTAGCGTAGCCACACCAACAGATGTATGTGTTCTTGTAGCGGATGCACTGGGAAACACTCTCCCTGAGGATGTCCTAGGTGCGAGGGTCACCCAAGGCGTCACTGTAAACCCCACGAGCACTGCAGTATCATGTATTTCCCCAGTCACAGTGGGCAAGCCAACCACGTGCACTGCGACAGTCACGGACACGGCGACGACAGGTGCAACCAACCCCACTGGCCAAGTCACTCTCTCGACAAGCGGATCAGGCGGGTTCAACCCCTCCACGTGCACCCTGTCCTCAGTCGGGACAAACCAAGCCGCTTGCCTCACATCGTACACCCCCACATCCGTAGGCACTGGAACTCATAACATCGGAGCAAGCTACCCAGGAGACACGGTCCACACAGGCTCAGCTACCAATTCCTTTTCCTTGACCGTTTCACCTGCCAGTCCGACCGTCGGCACAACGGTTATCCTTGAAACCACTGGTGGTCCCGTCACCACGAACGTTCCGGTTGGAAGCTCGGTCCACGAGACTGCCGTCCTAATGGGAGGCTATCCGACAACCGGCGTCAGTGGAACAGTCACTTACACGCTGTACGCCAATGGCAATTGCGGAACACCTGCGACTGTCGGCTCCAGAGTTACTGTTGCTACGTCGAACAACGCGCCCAACTCTCCGTCTTTCATACTCTCTTCCCCTGGAAACTACAGCTTCCAAGCAGTCTACAGCGGCGACTCCAGCAACGCTCTAGGAACGAGCAGCTGTCAACTCGTCATTGTCGGCGCAACGACTACCAGTACGGTCACTTGTTCACCCAGTCCAGCAGTCATGGGCACTCCAACCTCTTGCACCGTAACCGTCAAGGACACCTCGCCTAGCCCGAGGACTCCATCAGGAACAGTGAGCTTCATAACCAACAGCACCGGTACTTTCACCAATACCAACAGCTGTACTCTGGCCTCAGGCACAACCACCGGGATCGCTTCTTGTACAATCACCTATACTCCTGTCGCTACAGGTCATCACTTCATAACCGCCTCCTATGGTGGCGACTCGACTCATGCCACAAGCGCGAACACATCCAACATGCCCGTGGCGGTTCTTACGACTTCAGCTCCGCCCTCAACCATCTTAGGACTCTCCCCCGCCATATTCTACTCCGTCATTGGAGCCATCGTTGTAGTCGCTGCTCTTCTTGCGTTTCTCGTGCTACGAAGACGCGGCAAGACTCTTCAAAAATCGGCGGCCGTTTCCACTACTTCTTAATCGGCGTTCAGGTTCGACCATCGGACAAATAGTTATCATCCTTGTACTGCCTGGCTTAGGCTGCATGATCAAATTCAAGTGCAAGGATTTCCTCTTGAAGGAGAGTGCGAGTTCGAAGCCAAGGGCACACATTCAGTCGATGAAATGATGAGGCTGGTCGAAGTTCACGCCGGAGATGAGCATAGAACACTCAGGCTCTCGCCAGAGATGATCGAACGAATTCGCGGTTCTTTGGCGAAACAGTCACGTGTCTAGAAAACTCTCGCGTCGTGTTTATCCTAATTAGACCTTGATCACCGAAGTGCTCCCGGCTTTTTGGGTCCGACGTCTCAAGAATATGACGACCGACCCGATTGCGATACTCCCCGCAATCGCTCCTCCGATGATGTAAGATGTGTAGTTAGTTGAGGGTGTTGCGGGTGGCGGCGGCGGTTGGATATCAGAACCAGTTACATTGACCCACCCATTCATAGTTTGGGGGTGTACGTAACACTGAATGGGATAGAATCCGTGTTTGTAGAAAGTGAAATTGAAACTCTGTCCAGGGTGGAGGTCTCCGCTGTCGATTAGAGGAGAGCCTGCTTGGGTAACGTTAGTTTGTGGGCTTGAGGTAACCATGTTCATGCATGAATGGATCCTCCTCTAGTCATGAGACTCTGAACCGAGGTATTACCCCAAGTCGAAGAGTCCTAAAAAAATGGGGGGTGGAGGTGTTATGGAACTGTTAGACCTGTGTAGTCGCCTATCACGTAGGCACTGTAGGGCGCGTTCATCACGCTGGCGTTGCTGGGACTATAGCCGGAGCTATTGATTATACCATAACTGGCTACGATTGTAGGATTCGTCGTTGTCGTAACCTCGATGACTTGGTCGTTGAATTGATCGCTGATCAGAGTGTCGCCATTGGCCAGCCTTACCGCCCGCGTCGGCAGTGGTGATGAATTACTGCCCGAACGGGTGTTGGTGAAGTACTGCCAGACCGGGTTGTCTTTCGCGTCGACTTCAACGATGCGGGCGTTGTTTGAGTCCGTGATCAACGTGTCACCATTAGATAAGCGGCTTGCGAAAGCGACTCCGCTGACAGTTCCGTGAGCAGTAAAGGTTGCAACAATATGGCTAGGTGTCGTGTGAGTTACCTCGATTGCGCGATTGTTGTTCTCGTCGGAGATGAGAATGTGGCCGTTGGGGAGAAGCTCAGCAGCGTTCGGATTGTTCAACTGGTTACGAGCTATGCCGACGACACCGTTTTGCCCGTACTGCCATACGATGGCATTGTTAGACCGCTGGACTTCTATGATCCGCTCGTTGCCCTGGTCGGTGATGAGCACGTTGCCGTTTGGCAGGAACGTGTTCTGGACTGGCGTGTTCAACTGGTTAGCCCCAAAACCGGTCACACCGAACTGGCCGTACTGCCAGACGATGTTGCCGCCTTGGTCGACGAGTAGAACCCGGTTGTCGACACAGCCCGCTTTGCAGTTTGGAGTAGCCCCAGGCGGTACGCCTGTGCCGGACATCAGTGTGAGGCTGCCGACACGCTCGGCATCGTTGGTTCCAGCTATCGCGTTGGCTGAAGTGTCGCCGGGACCGTTCCCGAACTGCCAGACGATGCTGCCTGAGGGCGAGATTTCGATGACTCGGTTGTTGAACTGGTCAGTGATCAGAATATTTCCCGGTTGGTTGAAGGTTCCATTGGTTATCATAGGGGCGCTGGTCGCAAATACCGATGGGAACGCAGCAAGTGCGAGAAATACCACCGCTATTGCTAGAAAGGTGTTCTTCCATTGTAAACGCATGTTTTCATGTCCTCCGTTTTATTCGAAGGTTCTATCGGAATCGTACTATCATAATAGTCTTTTCACCCGGCGGAACGCTTTGGTCATCTCAAGCAGGCTTCAGACATATTCTGGACCTTGGGCACAGATAGCCGAACCCGAGAATAGGAGATAGGCAGATGCTCAAGAGCTGAGTTGTTAACGCTGAAGTTTGAGTGTCCACTTTACAAGACTTGAGAGAACATCTCGTAAGGTCTGGCGAGACTCCTCGTCAGTCAACTGTAGATCTTCACTGAATTTCTCTCTAGCATTCGCCACCATGAGCTGAGGCCTGTTGATCGGGTACATGTTTAGGTCGATCATGATCTGTCGAAGGTGAAGCTGGGCTCTCGCTCCTCCCCGCAGCGACGTTGAGGCGCTGATGATTGCAACAGGTTTGCCGCTCCACGAAGCGTCTCTCGGAGGCCTGTTACCCCATTCGATAGCGTTCTTGAGCACCGCTGTGATGGAATAGTTATGCTCGGGGGTAGCGAACAGAATTGCGTCAGCGCCCCGAATCTTCTTCTTGAATTCCTTGACGACCTCGGGGATGTCATGCTCAAGATCCTGATTGTACAGTGGTAGTCTTGAGACATCAACGACCTCAAGAGTTGCGTCCGGTGGGAGAAGCTGCTTCGCTGCTTCTAACAGAGCGCTGTTGAACGACCCTTTCCGCCCGCTTCCAGCTATGCCGAGAATTGCAACTTTCGAAAGCTTCTCCATAGTATCACTCTTTTCCGTCGACATTAGAGCAATCATCTTGTTCTATGCATCGTCTATGAAGTGACTATCTGAGCGCGGCTGCTGGTCAACAAATACATGGATCAGATGATTAGCACTGAGACCTAACCATGGTTGACCGGAACGAACTCTTCGAGAACTTGAAGTTATGGACCCTGCAACTTCCAGGCGTGACCCAGGCGGCTCACCGCTTCGGAGGAACAGAATTCCAAGTCGGAGGGCTCGAGTTCATGCACCACCACGGACCCTCCTTCCTCGACATCCGCCTCTCAAAGAGCGACCAGGCGACAGCACTGAAGGATGGGACGGCTCTCCCTCACAGATTCGCACCTCAGGCCGGATGGGTGAGCTTCAGAATTGAGAAGGCGGAAGACCTCGACGCTGCGAAGTGACTCATCCGGCTCGCATATGACAACGCGAAAACCAGCATGGAAGCCCACAGAACAAGGAGAGGCCAATCGGGTAGTTTGGCGACACTATAATCGCCACCTCGTGGGCTTGTGGTAAGAGTGAGGTTGATTACCCCCTAGGGGAACGGGTTTGCCTCTATGTCGGAGAAGCTTCAAGGAAGAGAGTCGGGTCAGAATTGGGAAGGCTCAGTCGGCCAGGCAGCACAGGCAGAATCAGGAAAAATCCAGCCAAAACAGCTTCTTGTTCTGCTCGTTCTGAGTCTCTCCCTCGCAATAATCGTCATTGACGCTACGATAGTTATCGTTGCTCTACCTCAGATCCAACAGGACTTCAAAATCACTCTAAAGGACCTGGAATGGATCACCTCCCTCTACGCTCTCATCTTCGGCTCGTTCCTCCTATCATGGGGGAAACTGAGCGATGAGTACGGTAGAAAACTGATCTTCATGGCTGGAATCTCCATGTTCATTGTCGGATCTATTATCGACGGATTCTCACTCAATCTGTCTCAGATGCTTGTGGGTCGGGTCATACAAGGATTCGGAGCAGCGATGGCTTCACCGTCTACTCTATCGATCTTGACGACGACGTTTACCGGCAAATCCCGAAACGTAGCGTTCGGCATCTGGGGCGCAACCGCGGGGGCGGCTGCGGTTCTGGGTCCAGTGCTAGGGGGGTACTTTACCACATACATCTCTTGGAGGTGGGCATTCTTCATCAACATTCCAATAGGTATCGCGGCTCTTGTCGGAGCTGCGTTCGTTATCAAGGAGACCCGGTTCAAGGATCCAAAATATACAACTGATTATGCTGGGCTAGTCTTGATCACCGCCGGCTTGGCTAGTGTGCTATTCGGCCTTATCGAGGCCCAGACTTATGGTTGGGTTTTTCCTAACCAAGAGTTCTCTGTCGACGGATTCTCATGGCCAACCTCATACCCAATATCGCTTCCCCTCCTCTCGATAATAGTCGGGATCACTCTACTAGCCATATTCACTCTCTACGAGATTCGCCGTGCAAGAAAGGGAAGAGTGCCTCTCTTTGACTTCAGCCTGCTCAAGTACAAAGGCTTCCGCTATGGGCTATTCACCGTAACAATCGTCGCCATGGGCGAGTTTGGAGCAGTCTTCATCATCTCAATATTCTTGCAGACGGTCAAGGGACTCCACGCAATTGATGCGGGCCTCACATTCCTGCCCATGGCCATTTCAGTCTTCATCTTCGCCCCGATCGCCGGCGTCCTAGCCACTAGGTTTGGACCCAAGTGGATTATCACCACCGGCATGGTTCTAGAAGCTATTGCACTCTTCAGCATGTCTCAGATTATCAGCATCACAAACCCAGTCTACTACCTCTATCCAATCCTTGTAGTCTATGGCGCGGGCGTTGGACTAGCGATCAGCCAAGTCACAAGCACAGTCTTGATGAGCATACCTTGGCAGAAAGCAGGAGTGGGGTCTGGGGCAAACAATACTGTCAGACAGATCGGGTCAGCCTTCGGAATTGCTGTAATAGGAGCGATCCTAGTAGCTCAGGTATCAGCAGTAGGACAAGCCGATCTAGCCTCGAGTACTGTAAACTTTGGCTCGATGGCATCTGTGTTGAAAGCCGCCCTCAACTCTGGACTCTCGGGGGGAATCGACAAGTCATTCATCGCCGCCTTCGGTATGAACTGGCCTGCTGCCAGGGACATAATCTTTGACGCGCTGACTCAGGGAACTCGCTGGGCTGCTTTCACCGCAGGGATATTTGTCTCCTTAGGAGCCTTGAGCTCTCTCCTGATTCCCGACCCGAGGCCGAAACAGAGTAAAGTCGCCCCAAAAGTAATGGCGGAGAAACCGATGGCAATCGGAAGAACACTAGGAGTAATCGTAATCAGTCAGTTCCTCGCTATACTGGGTCTGTCCGCAACTCTCTCGTCAGAATACCAATCAAACCAATTCATGCGCGATTGGTTCGCTAGTTATGCCTGGCCCCTAGGCTATCTCCTCGGCAACTATCTTGCCCCGATGCTGATAGGGATCATCGGAACGATCTTGATCCTTTGGAGGCTAGTCCTCCGCTAGAGCTTCGGCGAATGCAAGCCTAAGGAAACTCTGTGCTGGAAGCTTCCTTCCAAGTAGGCCCGCAGTAACGGCAGTCATGATACTGATCTACGGCACAAATTCAGACCGCGCGTAGATACACGGGCTAAGCCCACCACAGATTGGGCAGATGTGATCCGTGTCGTAAAGCCTCAATGGATGGCTTGTCCGTAGTTAGTTGCCGCGACTTAAGGCGCGTTCGATGTGTTGCCTGTAGACCGACGCCGGGTATGCCCCTACAATGCTATCTTCGACTCTGCCTTTCTCGAACAACATCATCGTTGGTATGCTCATGATCTCGTATCTCGACGCTACCCCTTGATTTGCATCGACATCGACCTTCACGAATTTTACCTTCCCTTCGAACTCGTTTGAGAGGGCCTCAATTGTCGGAGCAATCGCATGGCATGGTCCGCACCAGTCCGCGTAGAAATCTACGAGAACCGGGACGTCGGATTTGAGAACTTGGGTCTCGAATTCGCCATCGTTAAGATGGACTATTTTGCCATCTGTTTTTTGTCTGCTCATCATGCTAATAAGCTGGGGCGAACAGGATATAAACATATTGATGCATATCTATATTTGCGATCGGAACGTTCCTGGTTTAAGGATGCATCAGACAAAGGATAGATGCATATCGAAATGTTAATAGTTTCGTTGAACCCAGTTGTTCTTTGATGAAGCTCGCGACCGAGGACTTTGATCGTATCAGCAAGGCTCTGGCTGACCCGCAACGCCGCGCAATACTGCAGAAGCTGGCGATGACAGGGAAGCAAAACTGCTCAGATGTCGGTGCTTTTTTCGACGTCTCGCAACCCACGGTCTCCCATCATCTAAAAGAACTTGCCACGGCTCACGTCGTCGAGAAAGAGAAGCAAGGCCAGTTCTGCTTCTATCATGTAAACAATGAAGTCCTCTCCGCATACGTCTCCGAACTCCAGCGTCGGCTAGGTTTGAACGCCGTTCTAGCGGCACCGCGCACACACTAGGAATAACATATAGACATTCATCAATGCGTTTATATATCCAGAGTTCACTACTAATAGTATGGCTCAACATTCGGAACTGAGATCACTGCAGATAGTAGTGGCCAAGGAATTCCCAAGAAATTATCGCTCATTCATTCGCCCCGGGAAAAAGCAGCAGAATGAGCAGTCTAACCTTGAGAAAATATACTCTGAAGAAGTGGAGCTCGCACGGCGACACCCACATCCCGCTGACAAAACGGGATTCAGCTGACAGCCGAAATACTGATACTAGCAGATCAAACTCCTTCGGGTAGGCTGTGCACATCTCAATCGTTCTGTCGGTTACGTTCTGATCCATTTTCCTTGATGGAATGAACTTATCGAGAGGTGTAAGCAATGATAGAGCCAGGTGGTCCGGCACCCGGTTTCCGACTCCAGACCAGCACTGGTGAATACATTAGCCTCGAAGATTTCCACGGAAAGAAGAACGTCGTCGTCTACTTCTATCCGAAAGACTTCACGAAAGGATGCACAGCGGAGGCCTGCGAGTTTCGAGACTCATACGAGGAATTCAAGAACCTCGGCGCAGAGGTCATCGGAATAAGCAACGACAACCAAAAGTCACATGAGGCCTTCGCCACGGAACACAAGCTACCCTTCATACTCCTCAGCGACCCAGACGGATCAGTCAGAAAATCCTACGGTGTCAAGAAGACCTTCGGCCTGGTGCGGGAAGAGTGAGTTTCGTGATTGACAAGAACGGAATCGTGAGACACGTCTTCTCGTCCCAGTCGAGGGCCATAGCGCACGTGGGTGAAGCATTGGCCATGCTGAAATCCTTGACCTAGATGCAACGGTGTCTTTCTAGCAAAGCACTTTCGCTAGGGAAGACTCAACTCTACGGCCGCGTCAAATCTCGTGTAATACTTCTTCACATCCGCTACTCCATGCTTCTTCCTGAACTTGTCCGCCACAGCTGCAACCCTCTTCGCATCGTTAATCGGCTTCGCGGAGATTTCGAGGGATACTTTCCCCGATGATATGCCGATGCGTTTCGATTTCAAGACATTTTTGTACCATTGATTCTTCGAGCCTCTCACCGGCATCAGAAAGACCGTCTTCCCTTCTCGAACGAACCAAACCGGTGTAGAGAATTCCCGTCCTGATTTTCTTCCAATAACGGTGATCTGCAATTCCACAGAAGAATCGAGAGCTTTCTGAATCTCTAAGTTGTCCATGGACGCCCGTTTCTCCGGGTCTGATATAGTCGTTGCTCGCGTGGATCATTATCTCTCCTTCTTCGTTGTCAAGAACGGGGATCCTTCCAAGATCGTTGGGATCGTGTCCAATCACTATGAATTGAGGGGGTTCGGTCCCCTAAGGTCTATAGGCTAGTGCCATTCCTATCCTAGTGCACGCTGATAGGAGGTGTACTAGGCCGATGAGTCGTAGTTCGTATGGCAGTCCTCGGACGATGCATAAAGTAGTCTGTTCTGACTGTG
>Ga0209055_1001348_pt1 | contig 16322 bp, 15 predicted proteins | sample GraSoiAngelo_110_FD_185875 | JGI IMG/M metagenome (GOLD analysis project Ga0209055, IMG submission 185875) | Grasslands soil microbial communities from the Angelo Coastal Reserve, California, USA - 14_0903_12_30cm (SPAdes) (version 2) | ecosystem: Environmental > Terrestrial > Soil > Grasslands ... | reverse complement strand
GCGCGCTGGGAGACGCTCGCGTACCGGGGTACGCTGGCCGCCGGCGTGCGATCCCCCGCGGGCTTGCTCTGGGCCGCGTCGCTGGTGTGGCGGCAGGCGCGGGTCCTCGCCCGGCTGTGGCGCGACCAGCGGCTCGACGTCGTCCACGCGCACTGGTGGATCCCGGCCGGCTTGAGCGCCTGGCTCGCCGGCCGTCCGTACGTCGTGACGCTGCACGGCAGCGATGTCGCCTTGCTCGAGCGCTCGCGGCCGGCGCGGCTCGTGGCCCGACGCGTGCTGCACCGCGCCGCCCGAGTGACCGCCGTGTCGTCCTATCTGGCTGAACGCGCGGCCCGGGCGGTGCGGCTCGCGCCGGGCCGCATCCTGGTTCAGCCGATGCCACTCGACACGCAGGCCTTCACGCGGACGAGCCGCGGCGGCGGGGGGATCGTCACTGTCGGCCGGCTCACGTCGCAGAAACGGATCCACCTGCTGCTCGAGGCGCTCGTCGAGCTCCGTGCCCGTGGCCAGACGTTGACGCTCACGATCATCGGCGACGGCCCCGCGCGGCCGGCGCTCGAGCGGCGCGTCGCCGAGCTCGGGATCGCGGGTCAGGTCCGCTTCCTGGGCGAGGTTCCGCCAGAGCGCGTGGCCAACGCCGTCGGCGACGCCGACGTGTTCGTGTTTCCCGCGGTGGGGGAGGGACTGGGCCTCGTGGCCGCGGAGGCACTGCTCCTGGGCGTGCCGGTGGTCGCGGCCCGGGACGGGGGGGGCGTGACCGACATCGTACCGGAGACGGGAGCCGGCCGCCTCGTGTCGCCCGATGCGCGCGAGATCGCCCGGGCCATCGAACAGCTCGCCTCCGACCCCGAGTCCCGGCGCCTGGCGGCGGCGGCCGGGGTCGCCCTGCGGCGGCGTTTCGAGCCTGCCGTCGTCGCGGAGCGCTTCGAGGCCCTGTACGCCGAGGTGGCGGCGCAGCGCAGCCGTGGCGAGCGTGCGTAAGTGGCTCTGGTGGGGCCTGCAGCTCGCCGTCGCGGGCGTCGTGGCCCGGATGGTCTGGGAGGCGATCGTCAAGAATTGGAGCGAATTCCGCTCGCTGCACGTGGTGCTCGCCCCGCGGCCCGGCTGGATCGCCCTCTCGGCGCTGGTCGTGTTCGTGACGTACGCGATTCAGGTCGAGTCGTGGCGGCGAGTGCTGGCGGGGTGGGCCCAGCGTCTCTCCTACGGCCGGGCGGCCCGCATCTGGCTCGTGGTCAACTTGGGCCGCTACATCCCCGGTAAGGTCTGGAGCGTAGCGGGGCTCGTGGTCCTGGCCCAGCGAGCGGGGGTGGAGACCTGGGCGGCCGGGGCGTCGGCCGTCGCGATGCAGGCTCTAGGGCTAGGCACGGCGGCCGCCCTGGTCGCCGCTGCGACACCGGGGGCCGCGTCGCCCCTGCGGCTGTCAGTGGCGCTGCTGGTCTCCATCGCGACCATTGCATTCCTGGCGTGGGATCGGGCCGCCCGCGGCGTCGCCCGGCTCGTGGGAAGTGCCGCCCAGTTCCGGCCGCTGCCGCTCGCCGCCGTGGCCGAGAGCGCGGGGCTCTCGCTTGCGAGCTGGATCACCTATGGCGTGGCGTTCTGGCTGCTGGCGCGCGGCCTCGGCCTGCCCGGCGCCCTCCCCGTGGCGCGGGCCGCAGGGGTGTTCGCCTTGGGATACATTTTGGGCTTGCTGGCGCTGTTCGCCCCGGGCGGCGTGGGGGTGCGGGAGGTAGTCCTCATCGGGCTGCTCACCCCGGCGCTGGGCGGAGGCGGGGCGGTGGCGCTCAGCGTGGCCTCCCGCATCCTGCTGACGTTGACCGAGGTCGTCGCGCCGCTCTGCGCACTGCTGATCATGCGAGATGCCAAGGAGGACGTGAGTGTACGAACCTAAGCGGCCGACCCTCGCCGCCACCGGTCTGTTCGCGCTGTGGGTCGCCTTGCTCTCCCTGCCGATGCTCGCAGGGCAGTGGCTCGGCGCGCCCGGCGGCGATCAAAACCCGGCGGGCTACGCCTCCCGCACCTGGGGCGTCGAGTGGTGGCATCGCCTGGGACACGTGCCGCTGTGGGAGCCCGAGCTGTTCGGCGGCATGCCGTACATCGGGGCGGGGCACGGAGACATCTTCTACCCGACCTCCTTCCTGCGGCTGGTGCTGCCGGTCGCGACCGTTGTTAACCTGAACTTCGTCTTGCACTACATCCTCGCCGGGCTCTTTACCTACTTGCTGCTACGGCGGCTCGGCGTGTCGTGGACCGGCTCCGTGGTGGGTGGGCTCGCCTACGAGCTGTCGGGACTCATCGCCTCCTATCCGTCCCCCGGCCACGACGGGAAGTTGTTCGCCTCGGCGGCGCTGCCACTCGCGTGCCTGGCGCTCATCCTGGCGCTGCGGGACAAGCGCTGGGAAGGGTACGCGCTGCTCGCAGTCGCAGTGGCGCAGAGCCTGCTCGGCCACTTCCAGATCGCCTACTACCTGCTCATCGTCGCCGGGCTGTTCGCCCTGTATCTGACTCTGGAAGAGAGTAGGGATGACCCGGCGCGCCGGGTCGCACGGCTCGGGCTGGCGCTCGGAGCGGTGGTGCTCGCGTTCGGTCTCGCGGCGATCCAGCTGCTGCCGTTCATCCAGTACATCCCGTTCTCGCCGCGCGCGCAGGGCTACCACGGATTCGAAGGCTCGACGTCGTATGCGATCCCGTGGAACCACGTACTGGAGTTCTTCATCAAGAATTTCGTTGGGTCGCGCCCTGCTACCTACTGGGGCTCGAATCCGCTGAAGCTTCACTCCGAGTACCTCGGGCTCCCGGTGGTCGCCCTGGCCGCGCTCGGCGCCGGCGCGAAGGATAGGCGCCGGCTGGTGCTCTGGGTCGGGGGGATCGGCCTCCTCTTCCTGCTGGTGAGCCTGGGAGCCGCCACGCCGTTCTACAAGCTGTGGTGGGCCCTCATGCCCATGGTCAAGAAGACCAGGGCGCCGGGGATGGCGTTCTTCGCGGTGGCGTTCGTGGTGGCGCTGTTCGCCGGCCTCGGGACGGAGCGGCTCGAGCGGAAGGAGGGACGCTCGTTCCTGACTGCGTGGCTCGTCGTGGCAGGGGTCGTGGCATTGCTCGCCGTGACGGGCGTGTTCGGCGGCATGGCCCAATCCCTGGCCGCCGGTGTCGAGGCGGCGACCGGATACCAGAAGGTGCCCGCCGCCCAGGCCAACGCATCCGCCATCATGTGGGGTGCGTTCGGCGGTGGCGTCGCGCTCGCGCTCGCCGCCGCGAGCGCCATCGCCGTCTCGCGAGACCGGCTGACGCCACGCCTGTTCGCCTTGACGCTGGCGCTCATCGTCGGGGGCGATCTCTGGCTCAACGCTCGTGGGTTTTGGATCTACTCGCCTGACCCGAAGCACGACTGGTTCCGGCCCGACGCCGTCACCACCCGGATCACGCAAGCCGGGCGGACCACGCGCGTCCTCGACCTGGGAGCGGTGTACGGCGCGGACGCCCTCATGGCCTTCGACGTCCCCCAGGTCCTGGGCTACCACGGTAACGAGCTGCGCTACTACGATGAGCTGCTCGGCAACCCGCCCGAGTTCAGCAACCTGCGCTACGTCCACCTCTGGGACCTGCTCGCGGTCCGCTTCGCGATCACCCCCTCGGGCGCCCGCAACGCCGACAGCATCCCGGGCTTCAGGCGGGTGCTCGACTCGGTTGTGACGGCCGAGGGAAGCCGAGCCAACCTGTTCGAGCGGATCGACCCGCCACCCTACGCCCGCGTCGTCCCGGGGGCGTTCAAGGCATCGGACTCGAGCGTAGTCGTCCCGACGCTCGTCGACCCGCGCATCGATTACAGCCGGGTGGTGCTGTTCACGCCCGACCAGCCGGTGAACCCGACCCCCATCCGCGAGATGCCGCCGCCCAGTCCGGCGCGAGCCACGCTCACCGCATGGGAGCCCGGGCGGATGACCGTTACCCTCGATCCGCCGCCGCCGCAACCGAGCTACGTGCTCGTCTCGGAGAACTGGTATCCGGACTGGAACGCGACGGTGGACGGCGCAGCGGCACAGGTCCTACGCGGCGACTATGCGCTGATCACGGTCCCGGTCCCGGCGGGGGCGAAGCGCGTCGAGCTGAGCTTCCGCTCGCCCGCGTACCAGACCGGCAAGACGATCTCGCTCGCGTCGCTGGCGCTGCTCGCCGTGATCGCCCTGGCGCCAATCGGATTGAAGCGGCGGCGGGATGCGTGAAGGAGGGCGGGGGCTGGTCGTCATCCCGACGTACAACGAGGCGGCGAATCTCACCAACCTCGTGCCGCAGGTCCTCGCCCAGGACCCGCGACTCGACATCCTCATCGTGGACGACAACTCGCCCGATGGCACCGGGCAACTCGCCGAGGCACTGCGCCAGAAGGAGCCGAGGCTGAGCGTCATCCACCGGGAAGGGAAGCTCGGGCTCGGCACGGCGTACATCGCCGGGTTCCGGTGGGCGTTGGAGCGGGACTACGCGTTCGTGTTCGAAATGGACGCCGATTTCTCCCACGACCCGGTGTACTTAAAGGACTTTCTCAAGGCCATTGCAGGCGCAGACTTGGTGCTCGGGTCGCGCTATGTAGCGGGGAACGTAGCGGTGGTCAACTGGCCGATGTCGCGCCTTATGTTATCGTACATGGCCAATATTTACGCCCGCTGGGTGACCGGCCTGCGGGTGTGGGACCTGACCGGCGGGTTCAAGTGCTTTCGCAGGCAGGTGCTCGAGGCGATAGACTTGTCGCAGGTACGCTCCAACGGGTATGCGTTTCAAATCGAAATGAGTGTGAGGGCATGGCGCAAAGGGTTCGTCCTGAAGGAAATCCCCATCGTGTTCGTGGACCGGACCGAGGGATCCAGCAAGATGAACGGAGCCATCGTACGCGAGGCGGTGTGGATGGTGCCGCGGCTCAGGCTGATGGCGTGGTTCGGCCGCATCTAGCGGGCCTGCCGATTTACAAGATGACGGGGTCGGGGAACGACTTCGTCATGGTGGACGGCCGGCACACCTCGCCCGGCGAGTGGTCGGAGGCCGACATCCGCGCGGTCTGCGCCCGCGGCACGGGCGTCGGCGCCGATGGCCTGGTGTTCGTCGGTCCCGGCTCGGCCCCGAATGCCGTGCGCATGATTTACTTCAACTCGGACGGATCCCGCGCCGCGATGTGCGGCAACGCGGCGCTGTGCAGCACGCGCCTCGCGGCCCGGCTGGGGCTAGCGCGGGCGCAGGGGATGGTGCTCGAGACGGACGCCGGCAGCTACGAAAGCCGCAGCGCCACCCCCGGCGAGCGCGCCGAGCTGCGCCTCGCCGCCGTGCTGTCACCCACGCCGGTGCCAGGTCTCGCGGCCAGCGACGGCGAGCAGCGCGTCGCCCTCGGGATCGTCGGCGTTCCACACCTCGTGGTGCTGGTCGACGACGTCAGCTGCGTCGACCTGGCGCTCCGCGGCCGGGCGCTGCGCTCCGATCCGGCCCTCGGACCAGATGGCGCCAACGTGAACTTCGTCTCCCCGCGCAGCTCGCCCTCCGAATGGTCGATGCGGACGTACGAGCGGGGAGTAGAGGCGGAAACGCTGGCGTGCGGCACGGGGGCGGTGGCCGCCGCTTGTGCCGTCATAGAATGGGGCCTGGCCCAGCTCCCGGTGACGATCTGGACCCGGAGTGGCAGGCGTCTCGAGATCGAGGCCAAGCGCCTGGCCGACGGCAGTTACGACGAGGTGTGGCTTTCGGGGGAGGCCCGGCTCGTGCTGAGGGGTGTGATTAACTGAGGGGATTCTCCACATTCCAACACCCCGTAACTTAACATAACATCTATTATACGAAGTGCTGTGGCACGAATTCAACGCGAGTCCGCACCCCGGGTCAGCTCGCCGATGCGTACTTCCGCCTCCATCGCCGCCCCGGTCGAATCACCCGACGCCACGATCGAGCGATACGCCGCCAGCGCCCGGGTGGTGTCCCCGGCCGCCAGCCAGGCCCGGCCGGCGTCGGACCGGAACTGCGCGCGCAAGAACGGAAACCGCGCGGCCTCCGCGGCCCGCTCGTACGCCTCGGCAGCCTCCTTGCCGTGCGCCACGTTTTCGTACGCCGCCCCCAGCAGCCCGTACGCCTGCGCCCGGTATGCTCGGTCGGCATCGGGCGCGAAGCGTTTCAACACGTCGATGGCGAGCTGGTTCTGTCCTTGACCCAGGTGAACCTGCGCCAGCAGGATCGTCGCCTGCTGCGCGGCGTGCGTGCCCGAGTAGTTCGCCACCAGCTGCGACAGCTCGCTCGCCGCCAACCGGAAGTTCTTGGAATCCACCGCGAGCCGGGCCTGCTCGAGCCGCGCGCCGGCCGCGCGCTCCGCGGTGCGAGTCGTCCACAAATTCCACACGAACAACACCGCGCCCACACCCACGACGATCCCGAGATAGGCCGTGGCCTGCCTGTGCCCCTTGGCCCACTGGACCAGGCGCGTCGCGAAGCCTGCGTTCGCTGTCGCTGCGGCCCGTCCCGCAGCCGTCACCGATGTCGCCATGCCACCCCGCCTCTGACGTCTTTGCGTGACGTCTTTGTGTTACGCCTCTGCGTGACGTCTTCGTGCTACGCTTTTCGGTATTTACGCCCCTGGGGTGACTCGAACACCCGGCCAACGGTTTAGGAAACCGCTGCTCTATCCACCTGAGCTGCAGCAAGGCCTCGATGCGCTCACCTTGCAGCCGGGCGCGGCCCTTCAAGAAGTCCAGCTCGATCAGGAACGTGAAGCCGACGACTGCGGCGCCGCGGGTTCGCACCAGCCGGGCTGCGGCTGTGGCCGTGCCACCCGTCGCCAACACATCGTCCACAATCAGCACGCGGTCCTCGCCCGTCACGGCATCCGTGTGCATCTCGAGCGCGTCGGTGCCGTACTCGAGCGCGTACTCGACCCGTCCCCGCTCGGCAGGGAGCTTCCCGGGTTTCCGCATCGGAACGAGCCCGGCTTTGAGCCCCAGCGCGATCGGCGCGCCCAGCAGGAAGCCGCGCGACTCGATCGACACCACGCGCGAGATGCGCGCGTCGCGAAACGGCGCCGTCATGAGCTCGACCGCGCGACGGAACGCGGTCGGATCGAGCAACAACGGGGTGATGTCCTTGAACACGATCCCCGGTTTGGGAAAGTCGGGCACGTCGCGGATGTGGCGGGCGATATCCTGAACAGTGACGGTCCGGGCCAAGGGCGAGCTCCGCAACTAGTTGATCTCGAAGGTCTTTGGCAACTGCACATCATGTGGAACATCGGTCTTTTCCACACGCTCGACGCGTGCCACCGACGGCCCCTGGCTCAAGACCCGCTCCAGCCGATCGAGCGACTCCGTGACCCCTTCAGCAATCACTTCAACCGAGCCGTCCGGGAGGTTCCGCACCACGCCCCGCAAGCCGAGCCGCTCGGCCTCCCGCCACACGAACCAGCGGTACCCCACCCCTTGCACCAGGCCGTGAGCGACGAAACGCACTGCGGGCACGACTTACTCTGCGCTCCGCTGTGCCACCCGCCGGCGGTGCCACCAGACGTACACGGCCGCGATTACGGCGAGCGCCGGCAGGATGATGAGCACCGCCCGCCCGGCGTACGTCTGGGCCTGCTGGTCCAAGACGGAGATGATCACGTCCTCCTTGCGCCCGATGAACCACCCGATCCAGGTGAGCACCGTGCACCACACCAGCGCCCCCAGACCGGTGAACGTCACGAACTTCACCAGGTCCATACGGGCGATACCTGCGGGGATCGAGATGAGGTGCCGGATCACCGGGAGCATGCGTCCCATGAAGGTGCTGATCTCGCCGTGCTCGGCAAAGTACCGCTCTGAGCGCTCGAGGCTCTTTTCCGAGATCCATACGTACTTGCCGATGCGGCGCACCACCGCGCGCCCCAGCCAGTGGGCGAGACCGTAGTTGGCGAGCGCGCCCGTGATGCTTCCCAGCACGCCGCAGGCGATCGCCAGCACGAGGCTCAGCTCGCCCTTCGCAGCGAGATACCCCGCCGGCGGCATTACCAGCTCGCTCGGCAGCGGCAGGAACGAGGATTCGATGGCCATCAAGATCACGATCCCCGGATAACCGAGATCGCGAAACCGGTCCAGCAGCCAGTGGATGAAGCTCTCAAGCATCGAAGCCGTGCTCTCCGACGAGGGGAACGAAGCGGGCCTCGCCCAACGGAATCTGCCGTAGGCCGGCGTCGTTCCGCTCGACGAGAGTGAGCACCTGAGCGCCGCGCGCGCCGACCGGGATCAACAGGCGACCCCCGGGCGCGAGCTGCTCGACGAGCGGCTGCGGGATCTCGGGACCTCCCGCCGCGACCAGGATGGCATCGTAGGGCGCGTAGGCGCTCCAGCCCAGCGTCCCGTCGCCGTGCAGCACCGACACGTTCGTCGCCCCCGCCTGGCGCAGCGCCTGCTGGGCGGCGCGGGCGAGGGTCTCCACCCGTTCCACCGAGAAGACCGTGGCGGCGAGCGCGCCCAGCAACGCGGTCTGGTACCCCGAACCCGTGCCGATCTCGAGCACCTTCTCCTTCCCGGTGAGCCGCAGCGCCGCAAGATAGCGGGCCTGCGTGAACGGCTGCGAGATCGTCTGGCCGTTGCCGATGGGCAGCGCGACGTCCTCGTACGCGCGGTGGCGCACCGCCTCGGGAACGAACAGATGTCGCGGTGTCTCGGCGAACGCCTTGAGCACGGCGAGGTCGCGGATCCCCTTCACCCGCAGGGTTTCCACCAGCCGGACCCGATAGCCGCCGTAGGTGTCGCCAGCCGCCTCGGAGGTCAGTCTCCGGGGAACCATTGCCGCACGTCCTCGAGCAGGTCGTAGTTCGTCATGTCCATGTGCAACGGGGTCACCGAGATGTAGCCGTCGCTCGTCGCCCGGAAGTCGGAGTCGGCGTCGCCGGTCCAGGTGATGCGGCCTCCGCCGATCCAATAGATGTCCTTCCCCCAGGGGTCTTTCATCAGCGCGATCTCTTCGCTGAACACGCGGCTGCCGAGGTGGGTCACTTTGACCCCTTTGACCTGATCCCCCGGAATCGCGGGGAGGTTGATATTGAGCAGGGTCTCCGTGGGAAAGTCCTGCACGTCGACGATGCGGCGCAGCAGCGCGTGCAGGCCGTCCTTGTGGGTGGCGAGCAGGTCCAGATCCGAGCCGGCGTACGACACGGCGATGCTGGGGATGCCCGCCACGAGCCCCTCCATCGCCGCCGCGACCGTGCCCGAGTAGAACACGTCTTCACCCATGTTCTGGCCGTGATTGATCCCCGAGATCACGAAGTCGGGCTTCTCCGGCATCAGCATGCCGATCGCGAGCAGTACGCAATCGGTGGGCGTGCCGTCCACCTGGAAGGTGGCGTCGGGGCGGCGCGTGGCGTGCAGCGGGCGGTGCAGCGTGAGCGAGTGCGACGTGCCGCTCTGCTCGCGGTCGGGCGCGACCACCGTCACCTGGCCGAGCGAGGCGCACACCTCGCCCAGCACGGCCAGGCCGCGGGCGAGGATGCCGTCGTCGTTCGAGATCAGGATGTTCATCGCGCTCCGAAGATGATCCGGCGGCCGTAGCGCGTGAACACGCGCGCCAGGAGCCAGGTGTCCTCCCAATGCCGGAAGTGGCTGGGGCGGCCTGTGTACACGGTGGCGATCGGCACCGAGCGCACCCGCAAGCCTTGCGCCAGGGCCTCGAGCAGGAACGCGGCCTCGAAATCGTAGCGCGTCTCGCGCGGGCGCACGAGCTCGGCGGCCCGGCGCGCCAGCGCCCGGAAGCCGGTCTGCGCATCCGGCACCGCGCGGTTGCCGATGCGCGAGGCGAGGGCCGCCGAGAGCCAGTTGGTGCAACGTCGCCCGAGCGGCATCGCGGCCGTGCGGGCCCGCGCGCCCAGCACCACGTCCGCCTCGCCGCGGGCGATCGGCGCCACGAGCCGCGGGATCTCCTCCGGCGGATGCTGCCCGTCGGCGTCCAAGGTCACGACCACGCCCGCGCCGTCGGCGAGTGCGCGCTCGATCCCCGTGCGCAGCGCCGCACCTTTGCCGAGGTTCCGCGGGTGCACCAGCACGGTGGCCCCCTTCCCCCTTCCCCCTTCCCCGGTTTCATCCCCCGATCCGTCATCGACCACATAGACCGTCGCGTCGGGACACGCGCGTCGGGCTCCCGTGACGACCGTGGCAATCGTCGCGGCCGCCTGATAGGCCGGGATGACGACGGCGACCGGGCCCCCCCCGCCCCCCCCGCCTCCCCCGTCAGCGCGCCCCGGCATTGGGCGGGGCCGATCCCTCGAGGATCGCGAGAATCGACTTGAGCTCGCTGCGCAAGTCTTTCACCGTCTGCGTGGCGAGCGCGCGCCGTGCCTCGGGTTTGAGCTCACCCGAGCGGCGGTACTGCTCGATCTTCTGACGCGCCCCTTCGATCGTGTATTTCTCGGTATACAACAGGTGCTTCACCAGCATGATCAGCTCGATCTCGCGCCGCTGATACACGCGGTTCCCCGAGCGGTTTTTCGCGGGGTTCAAGAAGCGGAACTGGCTCTCCCAGTAGCGCAACACGTGAGGCTTCAGATCGGTGAGCTGGCAGACCTCGCCGATCGAGAAGAATTCCTGGACGGGGTGCGGGACGCTCACCGGCCGCCCCCTCCCCCGCTCCACTGCTCGGCCTTCAGCTCGCGCTCCATCAGGTCGGCGACCGCCTGACGGGGCGGCTTGCCGCCGAACAACACCTCGGCCACCTGGCCGGCGATGGGGAGCTCCACTCCGTGCCGAGCGCCGAGCGTGACGGCCGCGCGCGCGGTGTTCACGCCCTCGGCCACCGAGGCCCGGCCGGCGAGCGCGTCGGCGAGCGCGGTGCCGCGCGCCAGCTCGACCCCGAGCGAGCGATTGCGGGACAACGGCCCGGTCGCGGTGAGGATGAGATCGCCCATCCCGGCGAGGCCGGCGAACGTGGCGGGCTCGGCGCCGAGCGCCACCCCCAGCCGGGTGATCTCGGCGAGCCCGCGGGTCAGCAGCGCGGCCCGCGTGTTGTGTCCCAACCCCAGCCCCTCGAGGATGCCGGCGGCGAGCGCGATCACGTTCTTGAGCGCGCCGCCCAGCTCCACGCCAGCTACGTCGGTGTGCGAGTACACCCGGAAGTAGTTCGTCGAGAACACCTGCTGCGCCCGCTGCGCCACGCCGTGGTCCTGCGCCGCCGCCACTACGGCGGTAGGCTGTTGCTGATACACCTCCTGCGCGAACGACGGCCCCGAGAGCACGGCGATGGGGACGCCCCGCGGCAACACCTCGCTGAGGACGCACGACAGCGTCGTGAGGCGCTCGGGCTCGAGCCCCTTGGACACGCTCACCACCAGCGCGCCACGGCTCAAGGCAGCGCCGACCCGGCCCATCACCTCACGCACGACATGCGACGGCGCGGACGACACGACCACGTCGGCTCCGCGTACGGTCTCCCCCAGATCCCCGCTCGCGCGCAAGCGTTGGTCCAGGGCCGCGCCGGGCAGAAACACCGGGTTCATGTGGTTGCGGTTGATGCCGTCGACCACCTCTGGCTCCCGCGCCCACAGCGTGACCGACTGGGACGCACCCTTGCGGGCCAGCAGGTCCGCCAGGGCCGTCCCCCAGGCGCCGCCGCCCACGACGGCGATCTTCACTTCCCTCTCCCGCCCAGCCCGAATGCGGAATGCAGAGTGCGGAATGCGGAATGGATCGCGTGGCCGTCGAGCACGGCAGCGGTCTTCCGGGATCGAACCTGCCCCGTCAATTCCGCATTCCGCATTCCGCACTCCGCATTGGTGTCACGCCGCCACTCCTCGTCTGGTCCTGAATCGGTTTTCCGTGCCCTTCATCAGTCGCCGGATATTGGCCCGATGCGCGTACGCGATCAGCAGAGCGAGCACCACGCTCGCCCAGAAGGTGTAGGGCGCGTCGGGCTCGGTGAGCCGCACCCACAGCGGAAACAGCGCCACGGCGGCGAGCGACGCGGCCGAGACGTAGCCGGAGAGCCACAGCGTCGCCGCCCAGATGGGCAGCGAGATCGCCAGCGCCAGCGGGGCGAGCGCGAGGAACATCCCGGCCGCGGTCGCCACCCCCTTCCCCCCCTTGAAGCGCACGTAAGGCGAGTACACGTGCCCCAGCACGGCGGCGACTCCGAGCGCAACGGTGAACCACGCCGGGCCGTTGGCGCGCGGCGAGAGCAGCGCGACCGAGAGCGCCCCCTTGCCCAAATCCACGAGGCCGACGGGAATCGCATAGCGCCACCCCAGCACGCGGTACACATTGGTTGCGCCCAGGTTCTTGGAGCCGTGCTCGCGCAGATCGATCCCCCGCCCCAGCCGACCGGCGAGATAGCTCGTCGGCGTCGCGCCGATCAGATACGCCAGCACGAGCAAGCCCACGAGACCGACCGCGCTCACCGGTGCGCCGCCTGCTCCCGCCTGCGGCGGAACTTGATGGCGACGGGGGATCCCGTGAACTGCCACGCCGCGCGGAAGCCATTCAGCAGGTAGCGGGTGTAGGCCTCCGGGATCGCTTCCGGCCGGTTGGAGACGATCGCGAACCGCGGCGGCGCCGTGCCGATCTGGGAGGCGTACAACAGCCGTACCGACTCGCCCACCGGCTGCGGCGGCTGCTGGCGGTCCACCAGCGCCTCCAGCACCTCGTTCACCTGGTGTGTCGGGATCCGCTTGTCGCGCTCCAAGGCGACGGCGAGGATCAGCTCGAGCAGTTTGGTCGTGCGCTGGCCCGTCTTGGCCGATACGTAGATGAACGGGATGAATTCGAGGAACGGCGCGCGTCCCTTGATCTCGCGCTCGCCCCGCACGGCGGTATTGGTGTCCTTCTCCTCGATCAAGTCCCACTTGTTCACGGCGATGATCAGTGCGGCGCCCCGCTCCCACGCGTCGTTGGCGATCTTCAGGTCCTGCACGTGCATGCCGTCCTGCGCGTCGACGACCAGCACACACACGTCGGCGCGCTCGATCGCCCGCGCGGTCCGCAGCGTCGAGTAAAACTCGATGTCGTCGTCCACCTTGCTGCGCTTGCGCAGTCCGGCCGTGTCGATGAACACGAGCGTGCGGTCCCCGTACTGGAGCGGCGTGTCGATCGCGTCCCGCGTGGTACCCGGCTCGGCGGCCACGACCAGCCGCTCGCTGCCGAGCAGCCGGTTGACCAGGCTCGACTTGCCCACGTTGGGACGCCCCACCACCGCGACGGCGATCTCACCCCCGTTCAACCCGGGCTCGGTCACTGACCCCGGACGCAAGTCTGGGGTGCTCAGGACCTCCACCACCCGATCGAGCAGATCGCCCGAGTTCTTTCCCACCGCTGCCGAAACGGGGAATGGGTCGCCCAGGCCGAGCTCGTAGAACGCGAGGTGCCGGCTGTCCACCGGGAGCTGGTCGGCCTTGTTGGCCACGAGGATCACGGGGCGCCGGGACTTGCGCAGGTACTGCGCGATCTCGAGATCGGCCGGGTGGACGCCCTGCTCCACGTCGACCAAGAACAGCACGACGTCGCTCTCGGTGACCGCCTGCTCGACCTGGTGCCGCACCGCCCGACTCAGGGAATCCTCTTCCCCCAGGACGAGACCGCCCGTATCCACTAGCCAGAACTGCCGCCCGTTCCAATCGACCACGCCGAAGTTCCGGTCGCGCGTCACGCCCGGGCGGTCGTCCACGATCGCCTCCCGGCGCCCGATGAAGCGGTTGAACAGGGTCGATTTGCCGACGTTGGGGCGGCCGACGATGGCGACCGTAGGAGCGCCGCTCATCCCAGCCCTCCCCCTTCAATTCCGCATTCCGCATTTCGCATTCCGCATTCGCTCAGCGCGTCCGCAAAATCGTACGACAGCCTCACCGGCATCGGCACCCGCACCGCCAGGTCGTCCGCGCGCACGTCGTCCATGAAGATGAGATCGTCGTTCACGGCCTCGGCCGGTAGCAGGACCAGGTCGAGGTCGTCCCGTCCCCGCAGCGCTGCCTCGATCGCCGCCGCCGGGAGCAACCCGGCCGTCGTCACGGACGGCCCGAACAGCGCGTTCGCGACGACCACGAGCTCGAACTGTGCCCCGGTGACGGCGGCCACCTCCGCGAGCACCTGTGGCATCAGCGGCCCCATGGCTGCCCCCGTCACGACGCCGATGCGCTTACCGCCGAGGTCGGGCAACCGGTTCCGCGCCGCCGCAATTTGCGTCTGGAGATACCGCACCGCGCCGACGCCGTTCTCGCGTTGCTCGAAGTCCCCGTACCACTCCGCCGGCGGCAGCGGTTCCCCCGCCTGCAGGTACAGATCATCCGCGCCGTAGCACCAGGGAAACCCCCGCTCGGCCAGGGCGCGCGTCGCGAACCGGCCGACCAGCGTGAGCGCCGCCCGGCACTCCTCGGGTGCGAGCTCCCGGACCAGGTCGCGCTTCGAGTACTCGGTCAGGGCGACCGGAACGACCGACACCGAGAGGATCGACTCCCCCAGCTCGAACAGGTCGGTGAGCGTGCGCACCAGCTCCGCCCCGTCGTTCGCGCCCGGGACGAGCACGACTTGCGTGTGAAACGTGATCCCCTGCCCCGCCAGCGAGCGCAGCTGCGGCACGATCTCAGGCGCCTCGGGATTGCGCAGCAGCCAGCGGCGTACCGTGGGATCGGTGGCGTGCACGGACACGTACAAGGGCGAGAGCCGATACTCCACGATCCGCTCCACGTCCCAGGGTTTCAGGTTGGTCAGCGTGGCGAAGTTGCCGTACCGGAACGACAGCCGGTAATCGTCGTCCCGGATGTACAGCGGCGCCCGCATCCCCGCGGGATTGCCGTCCACGAAGCAGAAATCGCAATGATTGGCGCAGCGGCGGATGCGCGGCGCCTCGAGCGTGACCCCCAGGGGGAGCCCCTCGGGACGCTGCACGTCGTATTCCACGGCGTCGCCCCCGGGCAAGGTCACGGACAGGACAAACTGCTCGTCCGCGCTCAAGAACTCCCAATCCAGGAAGTCCTCGAGCGCGCGACCGTTGACCGCGTGAAGCTCCGTTCCCGGGACGAGCCCGAGTGCTACGCCGAGCGAGCCCGGCGCCACCGCCTGGACACGAACCACCGCGCCTGCCTGGACTTCAAGGACTTTGTGAAGCCTAGCGTCGCAACCTCAACGCAGGCTGGAACTTCCGTCGATGTTTATAATATCGCTCAGGAAGGGCGGTAGCGCCAGCCGGCGATCCCCTTGCCGCTCACCTTCAGATCGATCTGCTGGTTCTCCTGGGGCAGGATGGCGGGGACGTCGCGCGTCTCGCTCGCGACGGGCTTGCCTTGCGGGTCGAGGAACTCGACGGTGAGGCGGAACGGCTTGGAGGGGGCAGGCCTCAGGTTGGTCGCCAGCAGCGTTACCGCCGCACCGCCCGAGTCGGGCACGAAGCTCGATACCGTTACCTCGACGGCGAGCAGCGAATCGGCCTGCGCCAGGTACCTGAGGGTCGAATCCCGTCTGCCGCGCAGGTCCCAGGCCGCGGCCAGCAGTTTGATGGAGCTGCGATTGAGCGGGTCGAGCTGCACCAGCCGCTGCGCCACCGCGAGCAGGTTGGTCGAGTCCCGCAGCTGATAGTAGCCGACCCCGAGCGAGTAGAGCGCGTCTCGGCGGTAGGGATTCTTGGTGAGCGCGAGTGCCAGGGCCCGAGCGCCGGCCCGGTACCACCGCTGGCTCATGAGTCGCTGGCCGGCCGTGAACAGCTCTTCGGGATCGAAGCTCTGGGCGCGGGCGGCGACGGAGTCGAACACCGCGGCTGCGGCGGCGGCACGGCCGCTCTGCGCGTACAGCGTAGCGAGCGACGTCGCCGCGTCCAGTTCGCCGGGGTACGCGGCGAGATAGTCCTGGAGGGCCGAGATTGCCGGCGCGAACGCCGCTTGCAGCTTGCCGCTATCGGCCGCCATCTGCTGCAGCAGGGCCACGCGTGCGACCCGAGCCTGGGCCACCGCCTGCGCGCGCCCGCTCGAGTCGCGCGTGAAGGTCTGTTGATCCGCCGGGGCGAGCCTCCGGCCGCGGGCCTTGCGAGACTGCGACGAAGCCGTCAGGCGAGCCAGAATCGTGGAATCGCTTTCGAGGCCGCGGTCGATCGAATCCACGCTCGCCCGGAGCCGGGCGTAGTGCTGTGCCGCGGCATCGGTCTGCGCGCGGCCCACCAGGATCCGGGCGGCATTGCCGAGTGCTTCCCTTTTGTCCTTGGCGAACGCCGTATCGTTTCCTGCAGCCTCCACCGTGCGGCGGTAGTAGACGAGCGCGGAGTCGTAGTTCTCCTTGCCGGCGTACAACCCCGCCAGCGCGACAAACGCCTTGGGATTCGCGGGCGCAAGGCGGGCGGCGAGACCGAACAGCGCCACGGCG
>Ga0209055_1001340_pt1 | contig 16363 bp, 15 predicted proteins | sample GraSoiAngelo_110_FD_185875 | JGI IMG/M metagenome (GOLD analysis project Ga0209055, IMG submission 185875) | Grasslands soil microbial communities from the Angelo Coastal Reserve, California, USA - 14_0903_12_30cm (SPAdes) (version 2) | ecosystem: Environmental > Terrestrial > Soil > Grasslands ... | reverse complement strand
TGGGTCACCAGCCGTCCCGGGTGCTCGACGAGGTACTGCAGAATCGCAAACGCTTTGGGCGTCAGCGTAATTCGGTCTTCGGCCGCAAGGTCCGTGCCGCGCCAGAGGCATTGATTGACCGTGTCGAGCCGGAATGGCGGGAACTCTTTCATCAGAGATCGTCCTTGCCGAGGACGGTGCCGCGCGCCTCGATGAGGGCCACGAGTGTGTCAAATGCGCGCCCGCCCAGCTCGACCGGCCAGCCGTCGGCCAGCAGCTCGCGCTTGAGGCGGATGACCTTGGACCGGCCGTATTCGATGGTTGCCTCACTTTCGGGCAGCCCGGGCATGGCCATCCGATTGTACACGGCGGCCCTTCAGGGCTTTTCTTAAGGACTTTTCAGAACGAATCAGTCTTCAGCAAAGACTCACGAGGTGCCTCTTTGGAGGCTCGCCCCCATTGATCCGTCGCAGCCATTCGAAGCCTACGCGCGCAAGCTCGATCAAGCGGGCGTCGATGTCATCGCAACGCGCTACAACGGCCTGATCCACGATTACGGTCTGCTGGACGCCATCAGCCACGTTCCTGCTGTCCGCTCGGCGTTGCTCCAGGCCTCGGAGGAGCTGAAGAAGTGGCTCCGTTAGCACCCGCTTACGATCCGCGCCACGATCACGGCCCGGCATGACCTCTCACAGACCTCGAGTCGGGCGTAACGGCTTCCCTCGGCGCCGCCTCTAAAGAGCGAGCCGTGGAGGGGCCCTGGAGGCCTCCTCGACGCGGGTTCCAGCCGCGAAAACAACGGCTTGCGAGTCGAGAGCCCAAAGGTAGCGAGAGGGGTCAGGCCCCGGGAGGATTTCAAGATGCCTTCACTTCGAGCAACTCTCGACCCGATAGGAGCCGCTTCATTACTCGTCTCCCGTGTCAACGGCACGGACACCGAATCGCTACCAAAAAGCCACCAAACGATCACGACTCAGGCCTCTGCGGACCGTACACTTCCTGCGCAGAACGGAATGAGGACCGCTTACCCCCGGACCGGAGGTCAGGGCATGACACTCGGCGTCTTTCAGGCCGTGAAAGGCCAACGCAACGTCGAGGACCTGTTGCGCGCCATTCCCGACGCCTTGCGGCCGCATCTGTTCTTCGATCGCGTGAGCCTCTCGCTGGATCGAGGTGCCCTCGGCGCACCTCGCCAGTATGTGCTCGATGGGGACGCGGCCTTGTCGCCGAATGACCGGACCCAGCCGGACCTCGCCGCTCACGGCCTCCAGTCCGCCTGCTCGGTGCCCTTGACCGCGCCTCAACGCACGCTGGGGACGCTGGAGATTGCCTCGCGCCGCGCCCATGCGTACTCCCAGGACGACGCCCGTCTGCTGGCAGCCATCGCCGAGGAGATCGCGGTATCGCTGGACAACACCTTGAGCCACGAGCAGCTGCGCGAGGGGCACGAGCGGCTGTCGCTCCTGCTCGAGCTGACGAATTCGCTGGTGTCCAACCTCGAGCTCCGCGACGTCCTGAAAACGGTGATGGGCAGCGCGCGGCGAGTGATGCGATCCGACTCGGCCGTGGTCGCGTTGCCGGACGCCGACGGTCGACATCTTCGAGCCTACGCGCTCGACTGCCCGGGGAGCCGCGACGTCCTCGAGGGGGACGAGCTGATCTACGGCGCGAGCACCATCAGCGCGCATGTGTTTCGCACCGGAAAACCGTGGGTGGGCGGGGCCGCGGACGCGCTCGAGAGCGGCTTCGAGCTCAATCCGACGTGGTTCGATCCCGGGTTCACCGTCGGCTGCATCCTTCCGCTGGTCAGCCGTGACCGCATTCTCGGCACGCTCGGCCTGCGTCGCCGTGATGACGAGGCCTACACGGACGACGAGGTCGGCTTCCTGACGCAGGTCGCCAATCAAATCGCGATCGCCGTGGAGAACGCGCTGGCCTATGGCGAGATTCGCAGCCTGAAGGACAAGCTCGCCGAGGAACGAGTCTACCTGCGGGACGAAGTGCGAAACGAGAGGAACTTCGAAGAAGTCGTCGGCAAGAGCACGGTGCTGCGCCGTGTGCTGCGGAATGCCGAGACCGTGGCGCCCACCGATTCGACGGTGCTGATCTACGGCGAGACGGGGACCGGGAAAGAGCTGATCGCGCGCGCGATCCACAACCTGAGCCCGCGACGCTCGAAGGCGTTCGTGAAGCTGAACTGCGCCGCGATCCCGACGGGATTGCTCGAGAGCGAGTTGTTCGGCCACGAGAAGGGCGCGTTCACCGGCGCCATCGCGCAGCGCATTGGCCGCTTCGAGCTGGCCGACGGCGGGACGATCTTCCTGGACGAGGTGGGGGAGATCCCCCTCGACCTCCAGACGAAGCTGCTGCGCGTGCTGCAGGAGCGGGAGTTCGAGCGATTGGGCAGCGGTCGCACGCTCCGCACGGATGCTCGACTGATCGCGGCCACGAACCGCGATCTGGCGGCGCTCGTCGAGGAGAAGAGATTCCGGGCCGACCTGTTCTATCGTCTCAATGTCTTTCCCGTTCACATGCCGCCTCTGCACGAGCGTCCGGAGGACATTCCCTTGCTTGTGCGGCATTTCGTCGAGCATTATGCTCGGCGGATGAAGCGGGCGATCGAAACGATCCCGTCGGAGACCATGGAGGTGTTGACGCGCTATCGCTGGCCGGGGAACGTGCGAGAACTGCAGAATCTGATGGAACGTGCGGTCATCCTGTCGCCCGGGTCGGTTCTACACGTTCCCCTCGCCGATCTCGACGTGCGGGCGACTGGCGGCCAGCCCCGTGGACCGGCGCAGACGCTGGAAGAGGCGGAGCGCGCTCACATCGTCGCGACCCTGACGGACACCAACTGGGTGGTCGCCGGCGCGCGGGGGGCGGCGGCTCGGCTGGGCATGAACCGATCTACCCTGCAATTCCGGATGAAGAAGCTTGGCATCATGCGCCCGAAGATGTAGCCGGTGCCAATCTTCTGGCCGAGAACACCATGATGATCGTCTCTCTCAGCTCTCGACGACCGACGGCGAGCGTGGCCGCGGCGGCGGCGATGCTCCTGGTTTGCAGCGCGCAAACCGCTTCCGCGCAGGAGTCGCGCCCGGAACCGCCGCCCGCCACGGGTATACCCGAGCGGTACGGCCGTCAAGTCGCGCCGACGCCGAGCACGTACTGGCGAGCACCCAACCTCGGCAGCTACGTGGGCGTGCTCAAATCGACCGAGGCGGCCCGCATCGACCCGGACAAACGCTACGAGCTGCCCGAGCTGATCGACCTTGCGCAGCGCACGAATCCCGAGACGCGAGTGGCGTGGGAAGGGGCCCGTCGCGCCGCGCTCGCCGTCGGGCTCGTGGAGAGCGAGTACTTTCCGATGCTGGCGATCTCGGTTCTGGGCGGCTACCAGAACACAGCGGTGCCGGTGCCGACGTCCGTCGCGTCGGACGGGTTCTTCCGTCTCGAGCTACTCCAGGCGGTGCCCGCCTTGAATCTGCGCTGGCTGCTGCTCGACTTCGGACGCCGCGGGAGCGCTCGGGACGCCGCGAAGGAGCGGCTCCTGGCCGCGAACCTCGGATTCAACCGCAAGCACCAGCAGGTCGCCTTCGCCGTGCAGCGCGCGTTCTATGGCCTCACCAGCATTCGCGCGCGGATCGCAGTGGCCCAGAGCTCGCTCGACGCGGCCCGCACGGTGCAGGAGGCGACGGAGAGCCGGCTGACCAGGGGACTCGCCACTCGCCCCGAGGTCGCGCTCTCGCGACAGCAGGCAGCGCAGGCGATGTTCGACCTCGAGGACGTGCTCGCGAAGGAGCGGGACGCCCAGGTGACGCTCGCGGAGAGTATCGGCATCACGCCGACTATACCGGTCCAGGTCACGGATTTTTCGGACCTTCCGGCGGGCACCCAGCTCCAGGACTCGGTCGAGAAGACCATCGACCGCGCGCTCGAAAAGCGACCGGATCTCCTCGCTCGGGTGGCGGCGCTCCGCGCGTCCGAGGCCGAAGTCCGCCGGGCGCGCGCCGCATACTGGCCGACATTCTCGCTCGTCGGCGACGTCGGGTCGATCCTGGGCAAGGCGCGGATCACCGCGGACGACCAATCGACCAAATGGTTCGGGGCGACCCAGCCCAGCTACGGCATCGGGTTGTCGCTCGCATGGGAGGTCTTCGACGGCGGCGCGCGGCAGCGCCGGGTCGAGTTGGCCGAGTCGGCGCGCCGATCGGCCGAGGACGAGATCACCGCGACGCGCGACCGCGCGGTCAGCGAAGTTTGGAAAGCGTACACCGACGTCAAGCTCGCGTACCGGCGCCTCGACGTCGCCGCCGCCCTGCTGGAGGCGTCGCAACAAGCGTACGACGACTCGCTGGCGTCGTACCGTCAGGGACTCGGGACCCTCACCGATCTCCTCGGCGCCCGCCGCGAGCTGAGTCGTGCCCGGTTCGTGGAGCTGGACACGAAGGTCCAGCTACTGCAGTCCGCGGCGACGTTGGCGTTCAGCACCGGTGATAGTCCTGCTCCTGATCGATAGGGGTGAGGCCATGGGACCACAAATCAACGTGATCGGCTCGTTTTTCCCCTCGTGGATGCTCTGCGCCGCGATCGGTGTCGTGATCGCCGTCATTGCGCGACAGGTCTTCCTCCGCGTTGGCGTCGATCCCTATCTCGGCCCCCGGGCGCTCGTCTATCCGAGCCTCGCGCTCCTCGTCACCCTGGTGCTCTGGGTGACGTGGTTCAGGATCTAGGGCCATGGAACCACACAGCGCTCTCGCGAACGAAGGGGCACGGCGCATCGCGGGCCGACTCATCGGGGGTCTCATCGTCGCCGGCGCCGCGATCGCCGTCGTCGTCACCTTGCTGCAGTGGAGCACGCGGCCGCAAACGGACGACGCCACGGTGCGAGCCAACTTCGTCGGCATCGCGCCCCAGGTGAGCGGGCACATCGTCGAGCTGCGGGTGCGGGACAACCAGCAGGTACGCGAGGGCGACCTGCTCTTCGTCGTCGACCCGCGGCCCTACGAGATCGCACTCGCCCGCGCCCGGGCGGCGCTCGCGCTGACGCGCAAAGAGGTCGACGGGCTCCGGAGCGGCGTCGTTAGCGCCGACGCCGCCATCACGCGCGCGGGCGCGCAGCTCAACGCTTCGGCGGCGGACGTCGTCCGTCGGGAAGCGGATCCCGTAGCCGCGGACGCCGAGATCGCTCGCCTGCAGGCGCAGCGGGTCGCCTCGGAGGCATCGCTTCAGCGCGCCCAGGCGGAGCTCCAGCATGCCGCGGACTATCTCGCGCGGCTCGAGCCGCTGCTGCCGCAGCAATTCGTGACCGAGGACAAGGTCGACGAGGCCCGGACGAAGCGGATCTCCGCGGCGATGTCCGCGGAGCAGGCGCGGACGTCGGTGCTGGCCGCCGACGCGGCCCTGGACGAGGCTCGCGCGAAAAAGCGGGCCGCCGAGGCAGCCCTGGTGGCCACCCGCGCTCAGCACGGTGCGGCCGCGGCGGCGCTTCAACAGTCCAAAAGCGAGCGCGCCCGGGCGGAGGACGCGGTGGGGCAGATCGCCGAGATCAACGCGCGCATCGCCGCCGCCGAGGCCTCGGTGCACGCCGCCGAGCTCGACCTCGAGTTCACGCGCTTGCGCGCGCCGTTCAGCGGCCGGGTGGTCAATCTCAACATCTCGCCCGGTGCCTTTGCGCGCACGGGGGTCGAGGTGTTTACGCTCGTGGACACGGGCAACTGGTACGTGATGGCGAACTTCCGGGAGACGCAGCTGCGTCACATTCCGGCGGGCGCGCCCGTCGACGTGTACCTGCAATCGCATCCCGGCCGCCATTTCCGAGGCACGGTCGTCGGGCTCGGCTGGGCCGTCCTGCCTGAAAACGGAACCAGCGTCAATGGGCTTCCCCGCATCGAGCGCTCGCTCGATTGGATCCGGCTCGCGGCACGCTTCCCGGTCCGCATCAGGATCGAGGATCCAGACGAATCGTTTCGCATCGGCGCCTCCGCGGTCGCGACCGTCCACGGCTCGCTCACGCGCGTGAGCCAGTGACCGCGGCCGGATTCGTCGACTTCCTGCGCCGCGAGCTCGCGCCCACGCCCGGACGGGGCGGCGCGACCTTCCGGCTGACCTTGGCCTGCGTGATCGCGACGATCCCGATCCTGACGCACCACATCCCCCATGCGCTCGTGGCGCTGATCATGACGTATCTCATCACCCAGGAGGATACGGCAGCGACCTTGCTCGGCTCGATCCTCGGCCTGGCCGGCGCCACGCTGGGTCTGGGCTCAGCGCTACTGGCCTTGCGGATCTCGATCGATATCGCATGGCTGCGCATCGCGTTCTTCGTGGCCTTTCTGTTCGTCGGCCTGTTTCTCAAGCGCGTGCTGGTCGTCGGCGCGCTGGGATCCGCGATCGGTCTGCCGGCCGCGCTCGTGATGATGCTTCCGGACGTGGCGCCGCTGCCGCCCGAGGGTCTCGTCGAGTTCGCGCTATGGTTGTGGTTGTGCCTGGCTCTTGGACTCTCGGTCAACCTCGGTGTGCTGCTCCTGCTCGCGCCGGGCGACCCGTTGACCTTGCTTCGGCGTGAGCTCGACACGCGCCTGCGCGTCGTCGAGGATGTCCTTCGTGGGCTGGGCGGCGGAAGCGCGCTCACGCCGGCGCCGATGGTCTCGCTCGACTCGCTCGCGACAGCCGGCATGACCCGTCCACTGGCGCTGCTCAAGACGGCCTCCCTCGTGAACTCGCGAGCCTGGGAGCGCCACGAGGCACTCGCCGCGACCATCACCCTGGTCGACCGATTGGTCACCGACGCCGGCGCGCTGCGGACTCTCTTGTCGTCGGCGCCGACCGTGCCGGTTCGCGAGTCGCTCGAAAGAGTCGCGGATGGCTGCGCCCGTGCGCGCCATGCGCTCGCCGCACAACGCTGGCCCGAGTCCGTGGAGGAGGCGGTTCGCCCCGGGGTCGTCGATCTCGGCGCGGCCGAGCTGCCGCCTTTGGCCGACATGGCGCGCACGCTCGAGCAGCTCGCGGTCGCGGCCAGCGTCGAGTCGCCGAGCCGTACGACGAAGGAGGCAGGGCGGCGTTTCCTGCTGCCCGACGCGACGACAAACCCCGAGTACGTGCGATTCGCCGTGAAGGGCGCTCTGGCCGCTCTGATCTGCTACGTCCTGTTCATCGGTTTCGACTATCCCCAGATCTACACTTCCGTGATCACCTGCTTCGTCGTGTCCCTGTCGACCATCGGGTCCAGCAACCAGAAGGGGCTCCTGCGCTTCGGGGGCGCGGCTGTCGGCGGTGTGCTGGGCTTGTTCGCCCTCGTGTACGTGTTTCCGAACATCGATGGTATCGGAGGATTCTGGCTCGTCTTCGCGAGCGGCACCGCAGTGGCCGGGTGGATCAACTTCGGCTCGCCCCGGATCTCCTACGGCGGCTATCAGACCGGGCTCGCCTTTTACAAGGCGACACTCCAGAAGTTCGGCCCTGCGGCCAGCGCCACCGTGGTACGCGATCGGCTCATCGGCGTCGCCTTCGGTCTGATCGTGTTCGGCATCGTGGAGCACCTGCTGTGGCCGGTCCGGGCGGCGGATCGCATGCACGCGCGGCTGGCCGACGTGTGTCGCTCGCTCGCCGCGCTCGCTCGCGCGGCCTCACGGCCACATGACGATGGCGGCGACATAGATGCGCGGCGGGACTTGATCTCGCAGCAGGTGACGGACGTACAGGGATTCATCGAGTCCTCGAAGTTCGAGACGGGCGCGGGCGCTGCCGATGCGCAAGCCGTTCAACAGCTCACCGGCGACGCCCAGATGGTGTTCCTCGTCCTGCTGTCGATCGCCCGCGACGCCGAGTCGGCCCCGATGCGCGTGGACGCCGTGCGAGCCGCGACAATCCGTGTCGGCGAGGACGCGGCGGCGCTCCTCGAGCGGCTCGCGGAGAGTGTCCAATACGGTGGCGCGAGGTCCCGGGTGCAAGGCGATGACTTACTGACCGCATTCCAGCAGTCGATCGCCGCCCAGGCGGCCGCGGTCGGTGAGGAGGCGACGAGCCCGGGGGCGGTCGTGCTCTACCGCCAGCTCGCCATCTCGGTGGGTCGAGTCGCTTCGAGCGACGTGCTCTCGAGCCGCGCGGCCGCGCGATGACAATGACTCCTTCGAGCGAGTTTCGACTGACCAGCACGGACGGAGTGCGAGTCCCGTGCGCCCGATGGAATGGACGCGGCTCCGTTCGCGGGACGGCCCGGATCGCGCACCTCAATGAGACCAACCGCGACGAAGTCCGGACACGCCTGATCGGCTGGATCTCTTCGGTCCTGGAACACAGGAAGCTCTATACGGGGGCGAGCTAGCGAAGCGGAGGATCGGCAATGGCGACGTTGAGGCATTTGTGGGCGGTCGGGTACGACGACATGAAGCGGGCCAGCGAGGTCCGCGACGAAATCGCTCGCCTGGGCTGGACGCGGAATTCTCTCATCCTCGAGGACGTGGCGGTGGCAGTGCGGCACCCGGACGGATCGTTCACCCTCGAACGAGAATCGTTCCCGGCCGCGTCCAACGTCCTGGGTTGGTCAGCGGTCGGCTTCCTCGCGGGCCTGGTGCTCGGTGTGCCTCTGGTCGGTGCGGCGCTCGGCGCGGCGGTCGGGGGCGCCGGCACCGCCGGGGTCATGGCCTCGGCCGGGATCGGTGGCGACTTCGTGAGAGAGGTTCAAGCGCTGATGAAGCCCGGAACCTCCGCCATTTTCGTGCTGGACAGCCAGGGAGACATGGACGTGATCCTCCACGGGATCCGCGGCCTGGGAGGAACGGTGTTGAAGACCAACGTGGACGTGGAGCGGGCGCGATTGATCCAGTCCACTCTGGCCGCGCCTTCGGAGCACGCGACCAAGGCGGATGCCGAGTAGTTGCCACGGAGTTGAAATCGCGCCTCGATCGCGCCATGGCTAAGACGAGACGCAAGGTGTCGATCACGGCGACCGCTTCGGCGCTGCCCGCCAACGGGCGTGTCCCGACGGTACGCCGCGTGAAACGTCGGAGTGGAAAGCGGCGCAGTGGCCTACACGTTGCGCAGTCGCGGGGTCCTGAGCATCTCGCCTGGTATGCCGGCATCACCGTGATGGCGCTACTCGAGGTCATCGAGTGGCCGGTGGCGCTTGTCATCGCAGTGGGCCACGAAATCGCGCATCGATCCCGGAGCAAAGCTCTCCGCGAGCTCGCCGAGGGCATCGAGGCAGGCGGCTGACAGCAGACGTCCGATGAGCGCTTCATGCCAACCGGTGGGCACATGCCGGCCGGCTAGCAGGATGGCGTAGCACCCCGGTTCCTTCCGGCCCAAACACTCGCCCTAAGTGACCGTCGCCGCAGCGAATGCGTCTTGTTTGGGCGGTCGCGGCATTTGGCATCACCGTTGCCCCGACTTCACGTCGTGATGACTACCGCCGCGAGGGTGGCTGCTCCGACGTTGGCCGTCCGGCGCGATGGACCGGACGCAGTCGTGCTCGAATTCGCCGGTGCCTGGTTGAGCGAATGCGGCCTGCTCGAACCGGCCGACGCACTCGGCGAGTTGCGCTCGGGCGCCGTCCATCATCTTTCGTTCGACGCCAGTCGGATCACCGAGTGGGATTCGGGACTCGTCACGTTCGTTCTCAACGCGCTCAGCGAGGCGGCCAAGTCGGGCATCGACACGGACCGCGCCGGGCTCCCGGACGGCGTCCAGCGGCTGGTCGCGCTGGCGCAGGCCGTACCCGAACGGCAGACCGGCCGCAACGACTCGCGCCCGCCATGGTTGGCGCGCATCGGCGCCAGTGCCATCGGGACGGCAACGGCTGTCACGGTGGGACTGACGTTCGTCGGCGAGAGCCTGCTCGCCTTCGGCGCCTTCTTGCGCGGACGCGCGCGGTTTCGTACCTCCGATCTCTTCCTCGTCATCCAGGACTGCGGCCCGCGCGCGCTCGGCATCGTAACGCTGATCAGCTTCCTGATCGGATTGATCCTGGCCTTCGTCGGCGCGGTCCAGCTCCAACAGTTCGGGGCGTCGATCTTCGTCGCCAACCTGGTCGCCATCGCGATGACCCGCGAGATCGGCTGCATCATGACGGCCATCGTCATGTCGGGCCGGACGGGGGCCGCGTTCGCGGCCCAGCTCGGCACGATGAACACGAACCAGGAGATCGACGCGCTGTCCACGCTCGGCATCTCGCCGATGGAGTTTCTGGTGCTGCCGCGGATGCTCGCCCTGATCGGCATGATGCCGCTGCTCACCGTCTACTCGGACCTGGTGGGCATCCTGGGCGGCGCTGTCGTCGGCCTCGGCATGCTGGGTCTGGGACCGGTCGAGTACCTCGAGCAGACCCGCGACGCCGTGCACGTGAGCGACTTCCTGATCGGCATCGCGAAGAGCGCGGTGTTCGGGGTGGTGGTGGCGCTGGCCGGCTGTCTGCGCGGGATGCAGTCGGGGCGCAGCGCCGCCGCCGTCGGCCTGGCCGCGACCTCGGCCGTAGTGACGTCGATCGTGTTGCTCATCGTCCTGGACGGGATGTTCGCGGTGATCCTCAATGTCGTCGGCTTCTGACCAGGCCCCGCGCATCCACGTGAGCGGTCTGACGATGGCGTACGGGAGCTTCGTGATCCAGCGCGACCTGGACTTTGTCGTCGAGCGGGGCGAGGTGTTCGTCATCATGGGCGGCAGCGGGTGCGGCAAGAGCACGCTGCTCAATCACATGGTCGGCCTCAAGCAGCCGGCGCGGGGCGACGTGGTCTACGACGGCGAGAGCTTCTGGGGCTCGCCGCCCGAGGCGCGAGACGGCCTGCGGCGGCGGCTGGGCGTGTCGTTCCAGGCCGGGGCGCTCTGGAGCTCGATGACCCTCGCCGAGAACGTCGGCCTGCCGCTCCAGACGTTCACGCGGTTACCGGCACGCCAGATCCGCGAGATCGTGTCGCTGAAGCTGGCGCTCGTGGGCCTGGCCGGCTACGAGGAGTTCTATCCCTCCGAGGTCAGCGGCGGGATGCTCAAGCGGGCCGGCGTGGCGCGCGCCATGGCGCTCGACCCGGACATCCTGTTCTTCGACGAGCCGTCGGCCGGGCTCGATCCGCTCAGCTCGCGCAGGCTCGACGACCTCATTCTGGAGCTGCGCGATAGCCTCGGCGCCACCATGGTGGTCGTCACGCACGAGCTGGCGAGCATCTTCACCATCGCGGACAACGCCGTGTTCCTCGACGCCGAGACACGGACCATGATCGCCTACGGCAATCCCAAGACGCTGCGCGACGAGAGCCCGAACCCCACGGTGCGGACGTTCCTGCGGCGCGGCGCGGTGGATGCCGCGGCAGGAGGTGCCACCGTATGAGTGTGCGCGCCAACCCGACCGTCATCGGCGCCTTCGTCCTCGGCGCCACCATCGTGCTCGTGGCCGGCCTGCTGTTCTGGGGCGGCACCGGTCTGTTCAAGCAGAAGTTTCGCTACGTGATGTATTTCGACTCCGCGGTGACCGGCCTTCAAAAGGGCGCGCCGGTGTTGATGCGGGGTGTCCGGATCGGCGAGGTGAAGGACGTGCAAATCCGCTGGGGCAAATCGCTGGTCGGAGTCTATGTCGATATGGAACCAGACAACTTACGAGGTGTCCCGCCTCACGACATCCACGCCGCGATCCAGACCGCGATCAAGGAGCGCTCCTTTCGTGCCCAGCTGAGGGCGCAGAGCTTCGTGACGGGCGTTCTCTACGTCGCGATCGACGAATTCCCCGGCACGCCCGTCGTGCTGCGCGGCCTCGACCCCTCGGTGCTCGAGATGCCCACGGTCCCGACCGATCTCGAGAAATGGGAGGCGAAACTCGAACGGCTCAGCGATACGGTCGCGGCGCTGCCTCTCCAGGAGATCGCGCGGTCCGTGTTGGGCACGGTCGAGGAAGCGCGCCGGCTCCTGAAGTCTCCGGAAGTCGCGGGCTCGCTGAAGAACCTCGACGCGGCCCTCGCCGACGCCCGCGGCCTGCTCCGGAAGGCGGACACGCTCGCCGGTAACTTGAATGCTCAGGTCGGCCCGCTCTCTACGGACGCGCAGGCCACCCTCAAGTCCGCGCAGGTCGCGCTCGCTGAGGCGCCGGCGCTCCTGCAGGAAGCCCGTCGCCTCGTGGCGAAGATCGACGCACACGCCGATCCGCTGCTCACGTCGCTGGAGAAGACGTCGAACACGGCGGGCGTCACGCTGGAGCGCGCTCAGGTGACCCTGGGCGGTGTCGACGGGACGCTCAGTCAGGACTCCGCGCTCGGCTATGAGCTCGGCAAGGCCCTGCTCGAGGTTCGCGAGACCGTACGGGCCCTCGGATCGCTGGCCGACTTCCTGGAGCGGAATCCGGATGCGCTGGTCTACGGCATCCGCCGTCCCGCCCAAAACGGCCGATGATACGCCATCACGCGAGCCGCGCCGCCGCGCTGCTCTTCACCGCCGGCGCACTGGCCCTGGCTGGCTGCGCGGGGGTCGCGGACCCGACCCGGTATTACGTGCTCTCGTCGGCTCCCGCGGCGCCGGGCGACTCCGCACCCACCGCCATCTCGACCACCGGCGTGGGCATCGGTCCGGTGCTCGTGCCCGGCTACCTCAATCGGACGCAGATCGTCACCCGCGGCGCCAACGACGTCGTCGAGATCTCGACGTACCACCGCTGGGCCGAGCCGCTGGAGAGCGGCATCGCGCAGGTGCTGGCCGACGACCTCGCGATGCAGATCGGCACCGAGCGGATCGCGGTGTTTCCGTGGCGTGGCCGGATTGCCCACGCGCTCGACTACCAGGTGGTCGTCGTGGTGCTGCGGTTCGAAGGCGCGCCGGGCCATCGGGTCACGCTCGACGCGCGCTGGCGCCTCGTCGGCCGGGACGGCCAGGAGCTCGCGCTCAAGCGCTCCACGATCGATGAGCCCGTCGCCGGGGACGGCTATCAGTCGCTCGTCCTGGCGATGAACCGGGTCCTCGGCACTCTGGCGCGTGAGATCGCCGCCGAGATCCGCTCGCGCGCCGACGCGCGGGCTTCCAGGAGATGACAGCGTCCCAGAAGTCCATTTTCCGAAGCTCGACAGCGGTGTCAATTTACGCGGGAGAGTAGACATGCTGAGGATTACGGTTCAGCCGGAGCCAGACCGAATCCGCCTCAAGCTCGAGGGCGATCTCTCGGGGATATGGGTCACCGAGGTGGAGGAATCCTGGCTCGCGACCTACTCGATCCGCGGCGATCGCCCCCTCTACCTCGACTTGACGGACGTCATGCATGTCGACCGGGCGGGGAGGTACCTTCTAGGCCTCATGCGGTGCGGCGGCGCTCACTTGATTGCCTCGGGAGCTCAGATGACGGAGCTGGTACGAACGATCAAAGACAAGTGGCCAGGTCCGGAGACACCAACATGAGTAGATCTCGGGGGAATGTTCGCAAGGTGCTCTTGGCTCGCTCCCGATGGGCGGTCTTGCTGGTCGCGGCATTTGGGGCAGCCGCGCTCACGGGATGCGGCGAAAAATCCGGCGCATCGGCGACACCGCCACCAGCCGCGGTCAGGGTCGAGCCAGTGATCGAAAAGGACGTGCCGATCTCGGCGGAGTGGGTGGGAACGCTGGTCGGATACGTCGACGCCCAGATCCGCGCCCGGGTCGCCGGACATCTCGTGAGCCAGGCCTACCAGGAAGGCTCGCTCGTCAAGACTGGAGATCTCCTGTTCCAGGTGGATCCGCGACCATTCCAGGCGGCCCTCGAGCAGGCCGACGCCAGGCTCCGCTTGGCGGAATCGCAGCTCAGCCAGGCCAGGGCGCAGGTGACCGCGAGTCAGGCACAGGTCGAGCAAGCGACCGCCTCGGTCGCCCAGGACGAGGCGCAGGTCAAGCGGGCGGAGGCGACTCAGCGTAATACGGAGCTCGATGTCGCCCGCTACACCCCGCTCGCCCAGCGTGGGTCGGTCAGTCAGCAGGAGCTCGACAACGCGGTGCAGAACAATCTCGCCAACCTGGCCGCGGTGGCGGCGGCACGCGCTGCCGTGCTCAACTCGCGAGCGAAGGTGACCCAGTCGGAAGCCGCCCTCCAGAAGGCCGGGGCCGACGTGGAGACGCAACACGCGAATATTGCGGCGGCTCGAGCGGCTCTCGATGACGCGCGACTCAACCTCGGCTACACCCGGGTGACGTCGCCGATCGACGGGATCGCCGGATTACGCGGCGCGAACATCGGCGACTTCGTCGGCCCGAGCGATGCCACGCCCCTGACCAGCGTTTCCAAAGTCGATCCGATCTACGCGCAGTTCCCCATCAGCGAGCAGCGGGCGCTGGCCGTGTTCCGGCGCTGGGACGCCGATCCAAAGGCGCCTCGGAGCATCGAGCTACAGCTGATCCTTTCCGATGGCAGCGTCTACCCCACGCCGGGGAGGGCGGCCGTTCTGGATCGCCAGGTGGACGTGAGCACCGGCACGGTGCTCGCGCGAGGTGTCTTTCCCAATCCAGGCAACGTGCTGCGCCCGGGGCAGTACGCGAAGATACGGGCCGTGGTCGAGGTCAAGAAGAATGCGATCCTCGTTCCCCAGCGGGCCGTGCAGGACGTTCAGGGAGTGCACCAGGTGGCCGTCCTCAAGGCCGACGACACGGTCGACGTCCGGGCGGTCCAGGTCAATGAGCGCGTTGGATCTTTGTGGGTCGTCACGCAGGGGTTGAAGCCTGGCGAGCGGGTTGTCGTCGAGGGTGGCGACCGGGTAAGAGCCGGTCAGAAGGTCCGGCCTGAGGCGAGCGCTCCGTCGGCGCCGGGCCCGACGAAGTAGGCGCCACGATGGCGAAGTTTTTCATCAATCGGCCCATCGTCGCCATGGTGATCTCCATTCTCATGGTGATCGTCGGCCTCGTCGCGATGGTGCAGCTTCCCATCGCGCTCTATCCGAACATCGCACCGCCGGAGATTCTGCTCACCGCGCGCTACCCCGGCGCCGATGCCGTGACGCTCGAACAGTCCGTGGCCACGCCCGTCGAGCAGCAGATGAGCGGCGTGGACAAGATGCTCTATATGTATTCGCTCAACCAGGCCGCCGGCAGTCAGATGCAGCTGCGCGTCGACTTCGACGTCACCACCGACCCGAGCGTCGACCAGGTGCTGACGAATCTCAGATACTCGCAGGCCGTCTCCCAGCTGCCGCCCGACGTGGTGAACCAGGGCGTCACCATCATCAAGTCGGTCACGAGCCCGCTGGGCCTCTTCGTGCTGTACTCGCCGAAGGGCACGTACGACGCGCTGTTCCTCGCGAATTACGCGTACGTCAACATCAACGACCCGATGACGCGCGTGCCCGGCATCGGTCAGGTGCAGATCTTCGGCGCCTCGCAGTACGCCATCCGGCTCTGGGTCAACCCCGACACGCTGGCGAAGCTCGACATCACCGTGAACGAGATCGCCAGCGCGTTGCAGGCGCAGAACACCGTGAACCCGGCCGGCCAGCTCGGCGGCGATCCGGTGCCCCCCGGCCAGGAGTTCACCTACACGGTGCTGGCGCAGGGGCGTCTCGCGAGCCTCTCCGAGTTCGAGAATGTCGTGGTGCGCGCGCGTCCGGATGGTGCGCTCGTCCGGGTGAAGGACGTCGCCCGCGTGGAGCTCGGCGCGCAGAGCTACATCCGACGAGGCCGCCTGAACGGCCAGCCGGCCGCGATTGTCGCGGTCTATCAGCTGCCCGGCTCGAATGCCATCGACGCCATGCGGGGCGCGACGAAGCTGATGGACGAGATGAAGAAGCGATTCCCCGCCGACCTGGACTACGTGACGGCGCTCGACACGACGCTGGCGGTCAGCGCGGGAATCCGGGAGATCGCGAAGACGCTCGTCGAGGCGCTCCTCCTCGTCGTCCTCGTGGTCTTCATCTTCTTGCAGGGGTTCCGCGCGACGCTGATCCCCCTGCTGGCGGTGCCGGTCGCGCTCGTCGGCGCCTTCATGGTCTTTCCTCTGCTGGGATTCTCGATCAACACGCTGTCGCTCTTCGGCCTCGTGCTGGCCATCGGCCTCGTCGTCGACGACGCCATCGTCGTGGTGGAGGCCGTCGAGCAACACATCGAGCAGGGGCTCTCCCCGCGCGACGCCGCGTTGAAGGCGATGGACGAGGTGTCGGGACCGGTCGTGGCCATCGCCCTCATCATGGCAACGGTGTTCATCCCGACGGCGTTCATCCCCGGCATCACCGGGCGGATGTACCAGCAGTTCGCGGTGACGATCGCCGTGTCGGTCTTGATCTCTGCGTTCAACGCGCTCACCCTGAGCCCGGCGCTCTCGGCGCTGCTCCTGCGGCCCCGGCGCGAGATGCGCGGCCCGCTCGGGTGGTTCTTCCGTGGCTTCAACCGCGTCTTCGAGCGGGTGATGGGCGGGTATCTAGAGGGGAGTCGCGTCCTGATCCGCAAGGCCGCCTTCGCGATA
>Ga0209055_1001337_pt1 | contig 16374 bp, 24 predicted proteins | sample GraSoiAngelo_110_FD_185875 | JGI IMG/M metagenome (GOLD analysis project Ga0209055, IMG submission 185875) | Grasslands soil microbial communities from the Angelo Coastal Reserve, California, USA - 14_0903_12_30cm (SPAdes) (version 2) | ecosystem: Environmental > Terrestrial > Soil > Grasslands ... | reverse complement strand
AAACCGACCGCAAGCACCACTGCAAGTGCGATCAAGCTGGATGCCGTATATCGCATTGGTAGGCCATTCTAGCGCGCTTGCTCGGCGCTACGCTTCCTTCCCAGTGTGTGTGTGGTAGCCCCTGAAACAGAGTGCAACTCAATGATGAGCTCGGAGGTCCCTGGCCGGGGCAACGGTCCACCAACCATCCATTCGCGCACGGACACCGGCGCATGATGACGCCCACCGGCGACGATCCCGGATCGTCGCCGGTGGGCGTCTCAAACAGTGATCATGCGTTCACGAGCGCGAAGATGATGGCTCTGAGCAGGGGCGTGTTGCGGTGATGTTGCATCGCCTGCCGCGTTCTGCCACGATCTGCAACGACGTGAACCACGAGACCCTGACGGAAATGGAGGGCGGGCCTACGAATTCCTTACCTCCACCACATTTCTTCTCGCGGAGTTACTACGAGGTTTCTGAGAGTTGCCGCCCCCTGTCGCCTGAAGAGCCTCGAGCGCTTGGCCGCGCCCTCGGCGTGCCGGTGATGGAGTAGTTGGAATGACGGAGCCTGAGCCGAATTATCCGCCGCTCTCGACGAGAGAGATTCGAACCTTGCCCGAAGGCGCACGCGTCATCGTGACGTGGAGCGAAGGGAACGACGGTCCCCACGAGTACGGCGTGCACTGGCGCCGTGGCGAGCCGTACGCGCAGACCGATGCGGAGCGTCACGAGGGGCGCGTGGACCTTGAGAAATGGCTGACGTACTACGTCGGGTCGCGGCGCCCGTTCACGCGAGTCTGGGCGCTTCCCGCTCGGCGTGCCGAATGACCGCGGGATGAACAGCGCCCCGCTACGCGCTCGTGACGCGCCGGGGCAGGGTCCGCGGATCACTGATGAGACAGGAACAGGGGAAGTCATCGGACGACCGTGTATGTCACCGGGCGCCTCACCAGGGCCCAACCCGACGACTGGAGCTCCCTCGTGATGTCACGGTGGCGCCGGTCGATGTGGCGCCTTTCGATCGGCGGCGGCCTCAAGGTCCGGCGCCGGTCGACGGTGCGACGGTCGAGAACCACATCTCTGGTCTCGTCCGCGAATACGTGCTTGAGGTACAGATACTGTTTTGGCTCGGTGCGCGACACGATGAAGACCAAGTCTGCCACGATCGCCTCCGCTGGATTCCAGACGCTGACTTGCTTCAGGCCCGTGATTCACTCAAGGACAGACGCGCGACGCCGGGCGCCCGGCGCAGTGCAGTGGGAAGCTGAGTAGTCAGAAGACGCCGCGACCAGAGAGACGGAAGGCGGATTCGACGAACTCCAAGAGAGCTATGGGCGCACCGTAGCGCTGACGGATGCGCTCCTGGGTGACCTGATGGGAATCCATTCGTGACACCTTGATGCCTACCCATAGGCCAGAGGAGTGAACCCGACAATAAGGGAATTCCCCAGAATGCTCGACTGAAATTCACTGACTCTCGCAACTACATAACAAATAACAACCAACCATATACACGGACCTGGCGCGCGCGCGAAGATCAGCGTGAGGTGGGCGCCCGTTGGCTCAGGACGACGGGCAGGTGAGTTGCGATTGGGAGTTTGTGAAGTAGACTAAGCCGGGCTGGACGCCCACGCATCGAGCAGATCCATCACCGGCCTCTCCTGAAATCACGGCGATGCCCGCAGGAGCGAGGCCACCGTCCAGTCCCGCGATCTGTTCCTCCACAGGGCTCGCTAGCGCGTTGAAGGCGTAGAAATAGTGGGACGGGAGGAGGGTCATATGCGCCGCTTGCTGCTCAATGGATGCCTCTGTGCCGTGGCTGGCCTGTTCGCCACTGCATGCACGATCCCGCCTGCGCCGGGCTCGTCGGCTACGCTGCCAGCTCAGGTGCTACCCGCTGACGCGCGTGCGCTCGTCTACGGTCGGACGGTCAGCGAGGTGATCCAGAGTCAGGAGCTACGAGACAAGATCCCCGGTCTCTTCGGAGCGGACTGGATGCCGACTTCACAGGGGCGCGGGCAGGTCGCTTTGGGTGCGGCGGCGTTCTTCGAAAAGGGGGGACCGCTGCGGATGGTCAGTATCTCGGGGAAAGACTACGTCGCGGTCACGGGGTGCGTGGCAAATGCCTGCCCGACGCGCCGTGTGCTGATGCTGATCGGTGAAGGCGGGTCGCCGCTGCTCGCGCGCCTCGACGACGGCGCGATCCCCCACTATTACGCCTACAGCAGCGGAGGCGCGGCGCCGCCGACCAACACATCACCCATCGTGGACGCGGGGTTGCGCGCCCTACAGAGTGTTGGCGACGCGTACCCCTAGCGCCCGCTTCTGGTCTTCCGTCGCCCCCGGATTGAAAGCGCGGTCGGGGAGATCACCTTTACGATGGGCCCGCCCTGGCATCACGCGCAATTCTGTACCTCAGGGCATCTTGAGAGCGGAAGGCGTAGAAGGCACTCCAGCGGCTTGCGGATCCTCCCAGCACTTGAGGAACCTGACGGCCCGGATTGGATTGAGAATACCCGCCAGATCCGCCATGATGGCGTCCTTAGCGGAGCGGGTTCGAAAACCCTCGCCAGAGTCTTTGATTCTAGCGAGCGGTGCGGCCTTCCCATCTATGCCCGTGACTGCCCGAAGATAAGCGAAGTGTAGATGGGGCGGCAGGTTCTTCGTTTGTAGGCTCGCGGCGTTTCCGGAGTAGCCGATCGTGCCGATCATGTGGCCGGCGATGACGTTGTTGCTCACGTCAACCTCGACCGTGTGCAGGTGGCCGTAGATGGTATAGCCGCCGTCCAGGTGGTCGAGGACGACTGTTTTGCCGAGCTTTCCCCAATCGCTGCGCGCAGCCACCACCACCCTCCCATTCGCGACGGCGAAAACGGGTTCGCCCACCCAACCGTTCAGATCCACGGCTCCGTGAATGCCGTTCTTCCGCGCCGCATAGAATCCCCCGCCTTCACGCGCCTCAGAATCGCTGCCGCGCACCGTCGCCACTCGACCGAGCGGGCACACCGGGTCAGGCGTGAGATCCGCCGATGGAGACGACGGCTGGGCGTTCGCAATGACCGGCATCGCGACGCTGAGAATGACCGTCAAGGCAGCGAGGGCACTCTTCATGGCAGTTTCATTTCCGCAGATTCATCGTACCTCGGGCGCTGTTCGTCTCCAGAGGGGGAAAGTCCCTATCCAGCGTTACAGGAATGCCCCGCTGGATTCCCACGTCAGGCCGCGGCACTGATAAGTCACCAACTTAATCGCCGCAGACAGTCAGGGGGACTCATTGAAGAAGCTGTTTCTCGCAGGCCTGGTCGCAGTGCTTGGCTTCGCCCCGGCGTTCGCGCTGGCTCAGGCGCAAGCGGAAGAGAAGATGTTGGTTGGTCAGGTGCAGAGCGTTGACGAAACCGGAACCCAGATTACCCTCACGGACGGCACCAAGTTACTGACACCGCCAGGATCGACACTTCGGCCCGGGGTGCTCGAAGAGGGCATGGTCGTGGTCGCGGTGTACCGAGAGGAAAACGGCGACAAGATCTTGACGAAACTTTCCCTGAGGCAAGGCGAGCCGGCCCCTTCGACGCCCGGCGAATCGCCGAAGCGGTTCTGATCGACACGGCGAGCACGACCGAAGAGTGAGGGCATGGGACGCATCGTCGGTCGGACGATGCGTTCCGCGCCTCTAGAGGTGTTGAGAGCAGTCCACGCAAGGATCCTCAGGCGTCACCGTCAGAGTCGTCGTGCCTTTGTCTTCGGAAAGGCTCACCGTCCCCGTCGTCCGCGACGATCGATATCGCAGCTTTCCGTCCTGCAGGTAGAACTGGCCTTCGGACATCGAGCCCCGCGTGGTCGAAGCTTTGTAGCTTCCGTTCGCCTGGACGATCATATTTGCGCGCTCTTGTCCCAACTCTCCCGTGACCCAACCCCGCCAGCCACCATCGGCGCGGTGAAGGGCGCTCTAGCAGATGGTCGTGGCCAGGTGGCCATCCGGTTCGTGGCCATCTGGGCATTGCGCGGCTTCTCCATTGCCGCTATCAGGAGTGGACACGGATGCGTTCCGCCTTCCCGCGCGCGGCAGTGCTGCTCCTCGTCGCGAGCTCGCCGGTGGCCGCGCAGGCGCCGGCGACTCCTTCGGAGACACAGCAGACACCGCCACCGGAAGTCATTCAACTCCCGCCGGTCGAGGTCATTGGCACCACGCCGCTCCCGGCTCTGGGAGTCCCACTCGAGAAATATCCCGGCAATGCGCAACGGGTGACAGCCGAGGACATCAAGAAACAGAACCTCGTCAATCTCCCCGAGCAGCTCTTTCGCAATTTCGGCTCCGTCAACACGATCGGCGCCCAGGGCAACCCCTGGCAGAACGACCTCACCTATCGGGGTTTTCTGGGCGGACCGCTGACCGGCAGTCCCATCGGGTTGTCCGTGTATCTGGACGGCATGCGCTTCAACGATGGGTTTGGGGACACGATCAACTGGGACCTCGTCCCTCAGTTCGCCATTTCCGGGGTGGACGTCATTCCCGGCTCCAATCCGCTCTTCGGCTTGAATACGCTCGGCGGCGCGCTCTCCATGCGCACCAAGCGCGGCTTCGACTTTCCCGGGTTCGAGTTCGGGACCTCCGGGGGCTCCTGGGGACGTTGGACCGTCGAGAGTGCCTACGGAGGCTCCAAAGGCCCGTTCGACTGGTTCCTCGGGTTCAACGTTCTCAGCGAGAACGGCTGGCGCGACGAATCGCCCACCGATCTGCGCCAGCTGTTCTCCAAGGCGGGATACCGGACGTCCCAGTCCGACCTCGAGCTCAGTTACATCTTCGCCAGCAACAAGCTCACCGGTAATGGGCTGGTGCCCGAGAGCACGCTGGCCGTGGATCGAAGTGCCGTTCACACGTTCCCCGACCAGACCAGGAACGTCATGCATCTGGTCAATCTGCGGGGAAGTCAGTGGTTGTCGGACGCGGTGCTGCTGTCTGGAAACGTGTTCTACCGCAATTACACCCGCGAGACGCTGAACGGCGACGCCGAGGTCAACTGCGTCGACGACGTCGCCGATACCCAGGTGTTCACCGCGAACAGCCGCACTCTGGGGCTCTGCCGAGGCTCTGCCGTCGGGTTCTTCGACGCCCAGGGTACCCCCCTCGCCGGGAACCTGGAGCTGGAAGCGGTGGGCCGGGACCGCATCACCAGGACACGCACCCAGGACTGGGGCGTGACGCTGCAGCTGCAGCACCAAGGCAAGATCTTCGAGCGCGACAACCGGTTCACCCTGGGCGTCGCCTACGATGGGCACGCCACGCGTTTCGCTCAGAGCGAAGCTCCGTCGGACTTCGTGCGCCAGGGACACAGCGTGGGTACCGTCCGGACCGGTGACTTCGAGCCCGACGTTGACGTCCGCACCGGGCAACAGAACCTCGGCGTGTACCTGGCCGACACGCTCGAGATCTTGCCGCGGCTGGGGCTCACGCTGGCAGGGCGATTTCAGCGCGTGGGCATCAGCCTCCGCGACCGCTCGGGCGGCAATCCGGATCTCGACGGGGACCACCACTTCGATCACTTCAGCCCGGCGGTGGGGTTCACCTACCAACCGATCACCAGTCTGACGACGTTCTTCTCCTACAGCGAGGGGTTCCGGGCTCCGACCCCAGCCGAGCTCACCTGCGCCAACCCCGACGCTCCCTGCCGGCTCCCCAACGCCTTCGTCGCGGATCCCCCACTCGACCCCGTCATTGCGCGCACCTACGAGCTCGGCCTGCGGGGGAAATTGCCGCTCGGGGATGCGTTGGCCTGGAGCCTCGCCTTCTTCCGCACCGATCTGAAAGACGACATCCTGTTCATCGTCGCCGAGACGGGAGGGGCTGGCTTTTTCCAGAACGTGGCCAAGACCCGTCGCCAGGGCGTCGAGGTCGGACTGCAGGGGAGGTGGAAGCGACTCGGCTACTTTCTGAGTTACGCCTTTGTCGATGCGACCTACCAGAGCAGCGAGACGCTGGCGAGTGTCACGGATCCCAGCGGCGTCCGAGTTCGCTCCGGTGACCACATCCCCGGCATCCCAGCACAGAACGTCAAGGTAGGGGCGGAGGTCGAGATCCTGAGAGACTTCTTCGCGGGCGCGAACGTCATCCACGCGTCCGGGAGCTATCTACGCGGCGACGACGGGAACAACCAGCCCAAGCTGGACGGCTACACGACGCTGAATCTGGCCATCCGATACGTTCCGATCAAGCACGTGGAGCTCTGGGGACGCGTCGACAACGTGACGAACGCTCACTACTCGACAGGGGGTGCCCTGAATTTCAACGCCTTCGCCGATCCTATCGCCGTCGAGAGGTTCGTCGCCCCGGGAGCTCCGATCGCCGGCTGGGGCGGCGTCAGGGTCCGCTTCTGACGCTACCCGAGCGGCTTCGTCATGAAGATGCGGCTGGTGCCCGGCGGAAGGCATGGAACGCTGCCGAGGATGCGATAGCCGTGTCGCTCGTAAAAGCCCGGCGCCTGGAAATTGATCGTGTACAGAACGGCGTTGACGCAGCCACGCCGCCGAGCCTCGTCCTCCGCGAGTTGCAAGAGACGACCGCCGAGTCCGTCACGCCGCAGATCGGCTGGAATGAAGAAGAGGTCGATGAACAGTAGGCCGAGCGAGGTCCGGCCGGTGAAGGCCGCCGACTGGCTGGTTGGTCCGAGGATCGTGGACGACCACCGCCAACGGCCGACTGTCCCTGATCCCGCTCTGTTCTTCGTTGAATCGTGCCAGCCCGGAGCCGATCGCATGCTCCTCCTCCGGGGTAGGCGCGTCGGTGAGCTTGACGATGGGCTCGAGGCGGTCGGCACCGGGCGGGTCGCTCACGGGCGTTTCACGCGGAAGTGTACGCGCCGGTTCTTCGCCGCGCACGCGTCCGACCTGTCCTTGCACGCCGGGCGGTCTGAGCCAAAGCTGACGGTCAAGAGGCGCGATTCAGGGACGCCCATCGCCAGGAGGAACCTTGCGGCCGCCTTGGCCCGAAGCTCCGCGAGGGCCGCGTTGTCCTCGCGGGCCTCCTTGGCGTCCGTGTGGCCTTCGAGGAGCACGAAGTAGTCGCGATTGTCGACCAGCCAGCGGGCGACCAACCAGCGGGCGTTGCCCATCATGATGCTGGCCCCGTCGCGGACGATGTCCGCGCGATTGGGCTCGAAGAGCACGTCCTTGAGCGCCGGCTCGTCCGTGAACTCATCGAGGTTCTGCGGGGCCCCCGACGTCGCGGCTGAATCCGTTGGCGTCGTCGTCGGCGTCTGCTCCGGGACGGCTGGGGGTGTGGGCGGTCTAGTCGGCGACTCCGGCTGTGCCGTTGTGGACGACACTGACGTCTTCGCCTGCTGCGCGCACCCCGCCAGGACCACCAGCAGCGCAACATCAAGAGCCAGAGCGAGCCCGATCAGCCGCATGCCCACCTCGGTTGGGAAAGGCTCGCAGGAGTGTAGCAAGGCTCGGGCATCAGTGAACGGACTGTCGTCGAGTGTTTCCCCGCGCCGATTAGAGGCTTCACCCGTTGGCTGCTCGTGAGAGCGCCGACGGACAATGACTGCCTAGGCATGAACCGCGGACCGAATCGGGAAGGCGCCCCCGACGACGGATCGAAGCCGTGATGGCGCGGCGGGCAGAGACGTTCGAGCTCAGCCATGTGGCTTGGTCCGCGGGCGGCTACACCCTGAAGTTTCGGCTGAGCATCGTCGATATCGTCAGGACTACGGCCGACGAAGGGATGTTGATTCACCTTCGCACGCGCGCATAGCACCAGCAGTCGCCGGCTGCGCCATCGAGATTCGGAAACACAACCCAGGCGCTGAGCCGTCCTTCGCGAACCATACCGGCCTTCTCCAGCACTCGCGCCGACGCTGCATTGTCGACATGACAATAGGCCCACACGCGGACGACTCCTGGATTGTCGAAAGCCCACTCGACGATCCGGGTAGCGGCTTCCGTCGCATACCCACGCCCCCAGTGGGGTTGTGCGATCACATAGCCCAGCTCGACGCGATGTCCTTGGAGTCTGACGCCCGCCGCGCCGACGAGGGTATCGTCGTCACGGCGCGCAAGCGCCCACTGCAACTCGCGTCCCGAGGCGACAGCCTGGGCGGCGTACTTCAGGAAGGCGGTCGCGTCGTCGAGCGAGCGATGCCGAGGCCAGCTCACGAAGCGCGCCACTGCCGCGTCGTGGGCGTATGCATAGATGGCTGGTGCGTCTTCTCCCCGTAACGCTCTGAGGCGCAGATGCGGCGTGTCCAGGACGGGCACCGTCTTCGTCGGCATGTGGCTACCGAGCGGGAAGTCTAGCACCGGCCGGTCCCGGGCCATCGATGGATACTGATTGGTATGATCCCTAAAGGTATTTACCTGATGGACAGCCGCCGCCTCGAGGACGACACTACACGTCGCGCATGGACCCGCTGATGCGAAGGCTCATCAAGCTTCGGTTGGAGGACGGCCGGCTCCCGCGCGGCCCGGTCGCGGAGGTCCTGGATGGTGCGGGCAACGGCCAGCCTTGCGACGCTTGCGGAGCCATCCTGGCGAAGGACCAGAAGGCGGTCTGCGGGATAGTCGTAGAGGATTGGAGAAGCCTTCGCCTGCACATCGACTGCTTCCAGGTCTGGGATCTGGAGCGGGTCGAACACTGCGAGTAGGCTCGTCAGCCGTTCCCTCACGCGGAACAGCGCCCCTAGAATCCCCGCAGTCGAGTAGAGCCTACACTTGCGCCATACCGCCATCGACGAACAATTCCGTTCCCGTGATGTAGCTGCTGTCGTCGGAAGCTAGGAACACGACGGCCTTCGCGATCTCGGTGGGGGCACCGAGCCGGCCGAGGGGAACGGTGCTGGAAAGCATCTTCAGGCGTTGTTCGCCCGCGCCTGTGGAACCCACCAAGTCGTGCAGGCCCGGCGTCAGGATCGGACCTGGGCTGACCGCGTTCACGCGGATGTGCCGGTCTTTCAAGTCGGTTGTCCATGTCCTCGCGAACGAACGCACGGAAGCCTTGGTGGCGCTGTAGACGCTATTCGCCGGCAGCCCCTTACTGGCGACGATCGATGCGTTCAGGATGATGGAGCCGCCATCCGGCATCAGCGGAAGCGCTTTCTGTACCGTGAAGAGGAGGCCCTTCACATTGACATCGAAGATGGAGTCATAGTGCTCCTCGGTGATTTTGCCGAGAGGGGCATACTGCGCGATCCCGGCATTCGCGAACACGACGTCGAGCCTGCCCTTCTCCCGCTCGACCTGCGCGAAGAGACGATCGAGATCGGCAAGGTTCGATGTGTCTCCCTGAACGCCGGTGACGTTTCTGTCGATCTCCTTCACCGCCGCTGACAGCTCCGGGGCGCGCCGCCCGGTTATGTAGACGTAGGCGCCCTCGCTCACGAACTGCTTCGCCGTCGCAAGGCCGATGCCGCTGGTGCCGCCCGTGATCAGTGCGATCTTTCCGTCGAGCTTCGCCATGATGCTCTCCACCTCCGGTTCCCGCTCGCGCGCTTCGCGCCTGTTCTGTCACGTAGGACGGCGGCCGGAGTCGCACAGATTCGAGGAGCGATTCGGGCGTAATGCCCGAGCTGCCCGTGGGACGCTTGCCCGAGATATGAGCACCATTATCACGAATCGTCCGTGAATCACCCGCTGAGCCCAACGGTACGGTTCTTGCCGTGTCCCCCCCGTGTTGGGTTGACGTACACTCTTTACCTGCACAGGAGGTGCAAGAATGCCCAAGTACGTGATCGAACGAGAATTGCCTGGCGCGGGGAAGTTGTCACGGCAAGAGCTGCAAGCGATCTCGCAGAAGTCGTGCTCGGTCCTCGACGAGCTGGGGCCGCAGATCCAGTGGGTGCAGAGCTACGTGACAGACGACAAGATCTATTGTGTCTACATCGCCCCCGACGAAGCGATGGTTCGGGAGCATGCTCGGCAGGGCGGCTTTCCGGCCAACCGTGTCTCCGAGGTTCGAACGATGATCGACCCCACGACAGCGGAGCGCTGATCAGCCGCTTGGCGTCGTAGATCCCAGACCCATCAGGAGAGCTCGCGGCGGCCTCCCCTCAACGCGCCAGCGGCAAGAGCCTCACGAGCGCGAGGTGGGTGGGCCAGTAGACGAACACCGGGAACGCGACGATGATCATCGCCAGGTAGACCCTCGGCGAGAACCGGCGTTGGGGTTTGCTGCCGGGCCCGAAGACCCAGTTGATGTTCTCTCTCGGGTTCGTCAGCGTGTAGCAGACGAGGAACAAGACCGTTCCGAGGACGGTCTGGACCAGTAACGCCCTCGAGTCGTAGCCGATCTGCGTCAACGTCCCCACCAGCAAGACGGGCAATACCACGTGGAAGAGCGACAGTCCTCGCAAGTAGCGGGGCAGGCTCGCATCGAACATGTAGGTCGCCATCCCCAGCGGGGCTCGCCCGGTGAGCATGCGCGCAAAGAAGTCGAGATTCCAGAGCATCTCGGGTAGCGCGACCGCGACCGTCAGGGCGCTCACGATGAGCGGGCTCTCTGCCCACAATCCCGGCACCATGCCCAGAAGCGCCACGTCCGAGAACCAGAGGAAGTTCGCCGGGCCGTAGTGCTTGAGATAGATCGGCACCAGGACTGCGACGAACATCGTGTAGACGAGCTTGATCCAGAGCGCAAGCTGCGTCGCGTCGCTGGTCACCGACCAGGATTCTGCGCTATCGACGTCGACGGCCGCTAGTGTTTTGATCGGAGGCGATCCGATCGCGACCCCTCAGGTGCGGTCGGCGTCTCGAGCCTCCTCGTCGGTCTGTTGCTCGGTTCGCCAGCGCCGGCGGTCTCTCGCGCTCAGAATCTCGTCGGACGTGATGACTTGAGCATTGGGAGGCCGCTCGACGCCCAGCGGGCGCGCCAGCTCGTCCACGATGTCCTGATCGGGCGTGGCGACGCTTCCCCCGACGGCCTCTTCTCCCGAGCTCTGCGCGCGCTGCCAGTCCGCGTCGACGTCCCCGCCACTATCAGTGGGGCTCACACCGTGATGCTCGGTCAACTCACGCAGCAGCTCGCTCGTCGCCGACCCACGCTCCAGGTCGGAAGACGGCCGCTCGGCGCGTTTCGGACGTGCCGTCGACTTGGGGCGAGAGCGCGTCTGGCTCTTCGGTCGTTTTTTCGCTGCCTTCCTGGTCTTTTTCATGGCCGGGCTACTTCTTCGACGACGCCATCAGCGCCGCCAACTCTTGCAGCGGCGGCTCATAGGTCTCGCTGAACGTCGGGAATGCGTGGACGACATCCGCCAGCACATCGATCGTGATTTGCGCCCGGATCGCGAGAACGGCCTCGCCGATCCATTCCTCGGCATGTGGGCCGATCGCCGCGGCTCCGATCAGCGTGCGCTGCCACCGATCGGCAACGAGGACCAGCTGCCCCGACTTCAACCCCGTCGCATCGGCACGGGCGGTGTGACGCACCTCCATGGATGCGGTCGCGACGTCATGCCCTCGTTCCCTCGCCTTGTCCGACGAAAGCCCCACGCACGCCACGGCCGGCTCCGTATACACGCCGCGTGGGATCGCTCGGTAGTCCGCGCGCGCCTCACGTCCCAGCAGATTCGCCGCGATGACGCGGCCCTGATACTTCGCCGCGTGTGTATAGAGGGCGATGCCCGTGATGTCGCCCGCCGCCCACACGTGCGCCTGGCCTCGGACCCGGCACCGCTCGTCCACCTCGAGGAACCCGCCGCCTCCAGGTCGGATGTTCAGGGTCTCCAGGCCCAGTCCTTCCAGTCGAGGAGAGCGTCCGGTGGCGACAACGAGCCGTGTCGCGGTCAGCCGCGTCCCGTCGCTCAGGAAGACCGCGGCGTCCCCTCGCAGCTCCGCCCGGACGACTTTGCCGCCGAGACGCACGTCGATAGCGTCCTGGCGAAAGACGTCAGCAAGAGCGGCGGCCACGGCTGGTTCTTCCTCCGGGATCAACCGCGGCGCCCTCTGCACGATCGTGACCTTTGAACCGAACCGCGCTAGCATCTGAGCGGTCTCGCATCCCACCGGTCCGCCGCCGAGCACGATCACGGAGTCGGGAAGCTCGGTTGCCGTGTAGACGTCCTCGCTCGTCCAGGTCGCCTTGCGGTGGAGTCCCTCGATCTCGGGAATGTCGACCGCGCTGCCGACCGCGATGACGAGGTCGATCCAACCGATGGCTCGCCCGTCGATCTCGACGACGCCTGGACGAACGATGCGCCCGCGCCCGCGATGGACGGCGATGCCGAGCTCCTGGAGCTCTCGCACCCTGCCGGAGTCGTCGAGGCGGTCGGCGATCTCGTGGCGTCGCGCCGCCGCGGCGCGATACGCGACTCGTCCATCGTCCAGGCTCAGCGGATGACTCACCGCGCCGGCCGCCTGGGCCACCGAGATCTGATGGCGAATTTCCGCTGAGTGAAGCATCGCCTTGCTGGGCATGCAGGCGAAGTAGGGACACTCGCCCCCAACGAGTCTTTCCTCGACGACCGCCACCGATTTCCCGTTTTCCGCCAGGGTCATCGCCACGGTCTCAGCCGCCGAGCCGCCCCCGAGCACCACTGCGTCGTAGGTTTCCATCCTTGGCTGATCGTCCACCGTAGCGCCCGGCGGCGTGGGCGAGGGAAGGATTTACCGTGTAAATGTGTCCCGCGTCACTAGCCGTCAGGCACGGCGCGGCCGTCCGGCGACCACGCGATAGAGGATGAGTAGCACGATCGATCCGACGACGGCCATGATGAAGCCTACCGGATCGCCCTCTCGGTACAACCCGACCGCTCGCCCGAGATACCCGCCAAGCAGCGCCCCCGCGACGCCCAGCAGCACGGTGACGATGAAACCGCCGGGATCGCGTCCAGGCATCACGAACTTTGCCACGATTCCGACGATCAAGCCGAAGATTATCCAGCCGATGACACTCATTTTCTCCTCCTGCGCTCCTCGTCAGGCCAGGCGAATCAGTAGCAGTCGCCGCCGAACGAGCTCGGTCGTCACGCCGTAGACGGTGTGCAACCCGAATTCTTCGGCTTCTTGACGAATGGGCCGACGCGTCGGAGGGTTCCCGAGACCCAGCGCGGGAACGGCCACGACGTGAGCCCCGAGCCAGACGGCCACACCGAAGGCAAATCCGACCGCCGCGGTCACTCTCGGCACGATCTCCGCAACCGCGCCATAGAACGCGCCGACCGCCGCGCCGAACGCATAGTGGACGATCGAGCTGGCCCGCGGCTCCTGGTCCTCGGTCAAGTCGTAGCCGACTTGCCTCGCGATTGCGGATGCGACCTTGATCGTCGAATCCTTTTCCTGTGATGCGGGCGCAGCCTCGGCCTTGGGGGCGATTGCCCTCGCGACTCGATGGGCGAGGCTCATCGCGCCGGCCGCCACCAGACCGCCGACCATGCCGAGAAGAGCTCCGCGCATGAGGTGGCTATCACCCGTCATGACACGAATGTCGTGCAAGGGACGTGCCCGAACGAATTCGGCCGCTGTGGCGCTCCTACAGGAACGTCATCACGGTTTGGCACTGATCCACTCCGACCTTTCGAGAAACGCCGAGGTTACACGATGTGTAAAGAAAGGACCCGTAGTTTCTCCACGCTCTCCAGCTTCATCGTTCGCCTCTGGTGTGTATCGGCTGGAAATTCCCGCGGCCCCACGTCGCTGTCGAGCTGGCAGCGTCCTTGCTGGATCCGCGTCCGGGTCTACAGAGATCTCATACCTTGGAGAAGCATATGAGGCGAATCATCCTAGCGGGGACACTAGTACTCACCGTGTTGGTCTCGACCGGCCTCGCCGCGGCCGACGACGTGCAGGGTAGGGTGAAGGCTATCGAGATGACGCAGAAGGTCATCACGCTCGACAACGGCACCAAGCTCTTCTGGACGGACGACGTCCCCACCGCCGACCAGCTCCAGTCGGGCGACCTGGTCAAGGCAAGGTACGAGCAACGCGGCGGTCGATTCGTTCTCACCGAGATCGAGATCGTTGTGTAGTGGGCGGATGGACGAGATGCCGGGCAGTCGGCGTCTCGTCCACCGGCCACGATGCTCTGGCTATCGTGAGCTTTTCCTTCTCGGACTCGAGCCTCCGGCCAGTCGGCTACCAGCGCTGGCGTAATCTGCTCTTCATCCACTGGCCCGTGCCCGCCGCGGCGCTGCGTCGTCTCGTGCCACGTCAGCTCGACCTGGATCTCTACGACGGTCAAGCCTACCTCTCGTTGGTCCCGTTTCTCGTCGCCGAGTCTCGACCACGGGGGATACCACGCGCGCTGGCCACTCGGTTTCTGGAGACGAATCTACGCACGTACGTGCGAGCCGCCGATGGCGAGGCCGGCATCTACTTCTTCTCGCTGGACGCTTCGTCACTCCTGGCCGTCAGTGCCGCGCGCCTCCTCTACGGATTGCCTTACTTCCCGGCCGTCATGTCCGTACGAACCGAAGGGCCTCGGACGGAGTACTCGTCGCGCAGACAGGGCGCGCGAGACGCCCAGCTGGACGTCGACTGGGTGGTCGGCGCCTCCGTCGGGAGCGCGCCCGTCGGCACACGAGATCATTTCCTGATCGAGCGGTACAACCTGTACGTCCGGCGCGGTGGGGCAATCTATCGCGGAAGGGTGCGTCACCGCCCCTATCCGCTCCGAGAAGTCACCGTCGAGCAGCTATCCGAGACGTTGCTCGGCGCGGCAGGCCTCCCCGCGCCGATCGATTCGCCGGTGTACCACCACTCGCCGGGAGTCGACGTAGACATCTTCTGGTTGGAGCGCATCGGGCTGCGCGAGCCTCACCGGGTCTCGGTCGACGTTCTGAGTCGGCGGCGTGCGATGAATTGAATGCGGCGATGGTCTGCATCGCGGCTACTCGGTGCTTCCTGAGCGCTCGGCCCTCAGATTCGATGCGGGCGGGTTAGTCACAGCACGGTCGGCCTTCGGGCCTTGCCCGGTCGCCGCCAGTCGAGCGCGGAGCTTCTCGAAGTCTCCGGTAAGCGCGCTCAGCTCCTGATCCGTCAGCTCCTCCAAGCGCACCATCCCGGTCCGGGCTCCCTTGACCGCGCGAATGAGCTCGTCGAGCTTCAGCTGGATTGCGCGCGCGTCTCGGTTCTGGGAGTTCTGGATGATGAAAACCATCAAAAACGTGATGATCGTTGTCCCCGTATTAATCACGAGCTGCCAGGTATCGGAGAAGTTGTAAGTTGGGCCGAGCACACCCCAGACAAGGATCGCGACGCATGCTGCCAGAAACACTTCCGCCGAGCCGACGATCTCCGAGCTGCGGCGCGCGAATCTTCGAAATCGCTCGTGCATGGAGCTTCGACGATGCACACTACGTACCACATCCGCGATCGGGGCGACTCACCGGCCCAGGTCGCGAGGGCGATGACACACCCTGGCCGACTCGTTCCCCGTGCACCACGTCATACCGCTAGCCGGCAGCGGCCATGAAATCGACGTCGTCGATGCGATCGTCAGGTGGTCGAAAGCGCCGGCAGGTTCTGGCGCAGGGTCCAATAGGCGGCCCACGGGTCGGCTTTGAGGTCGGCCAAGCGTCGCGGAAGGCTCGCGATCGTGTAGTGATCGGAACGCAGCCGCGGCGTGAGCTCGTCCCACGCGAGCGGCACGGAGACCGGCGCCTCTGGCGTAGCGCGCGTCGAGAACGCGGCGATGCTGGTCGCGCCGCGCGTGTTCCGCAAGTAGTCGATGAAGATCTTGCCCTTTCGTTCCGCCTTGGCCATACGGGCCACGTACGCCTTGGGTTCCGCGTGCTCGAGGTCCTCGGCCAGACGGCGGGCGAAGGCGCGGCACTCGTCCCAGGTCGCGCTCGCGCGCAACGGCACGACGACGTGCAGCCCTTTGCCGCCGGTGGTCTTCAAGAAGCTCTCGAGCCTGACCGTCTGTAGACGCTCGCGGACCAGGCGCGCCGCGTCGGCGACGCGGCGCCACTCGACGCCGGGGCCGGGGTCGAGATCGAACACGACGCGGTCCGGTCGCTCCAGGTGCTGCACGACCGAATTCCACGTGTGGATTTCGAGTATTCCGATCTGGACGAGGCCGATCAGTGCCGGGAGCGAATCGACGACGAGATATTCCCCGGCCTTGGTCTTTTCCTGGATCTTCACCCGGCGGATGGCTTTGGGAGCCCAGGGCCCGCCGTGCTTTTGATAGAAGCACGGTCCCTCCGCACCCTCGGGACAGCGGACGAGCGCCGTCGGACGATCCTTCAGGTGGGGCAGGATCCACTCCGCGATGCTCTCGTAGAAGCGCGCCAGGTCGAGCTTGGTCGTGCCTTGCGCTGGAAAGAGGACGCGGTCGGCGTGCGTGAGCCTCACGCCGGCGACGACCGGCTCGACCGGAGACGCGATCTGCTCGAGAGTTCGTCCGCTCGCGACGCTCTCGGGTCGCGCCTCGAGCACGTTGAACTTCCGTGCCGGGCGCGCCTC